>OIWM01001139.1_pt1 | contig 28115 bp, 21 predicted proteins | sample 1587451 | NCBI WGS metagenome assembly OIWM01 (sample SAMEA3888907, study PRJEB22519) | human gut metagenome | biome: human gut; feature: human-associated habitat; material: faeces | place: Denmark | collected 2011
TCAGTTGGTTAGAGCGCTACACTGATAATGTAGAGGTCGGCAGTTCAACTCTGCCAGGGCCTACTTTTATTTTTGATGCTTTCAAGTCAGAAAGATCGCGGATGACTCCGTTATCTAATGATAGTTGATTCTTCTAGCATCATGCTTCGGGGGTATAGCTCAGTTGGTAGAGCACCTGCTTTGCAAGCAGGGGGTCTAGAGTTCGAATCTCTATATCTCCACAATAAGTCGGAACAGCAATCGCTGCTCCGACTTTTTTTGTGGTGATAAAACACCTCAGTCGTCTTGTGACAGCCCCGGTCTTGTGACAGCCCCGGTGGGGCACTGGGGACCGTATTCCCCAGACCCCTTGGGTCGCTACGCGCGCTATGCGCACGTTTTTTTCAACCCCCAGTCACTTCGTGACAGCCCCGGTGGGGCACTGGGGACCGGATTCCCCAGACCCCTTGGGTCGCTTCGCTCCGAGTGGTGTGATTACGAGCGGATGATCTCTACTTCGCCGTCGAGGCCGATTTTGATGATCTGGGAGGCTAGGCCGGTGGCGCCGGCTTCGAGACGGGGGTCTACGGTGTAGTCAACCGCGTTTTTGATCTCCTCGGAGATGTCTGTGAATTTCTTTGGGGTCGGCTCTCCTGAGATGTTGGCGGAGGTAGAGACGATCGGTCTGCCGAGCTTGTAGGTCAGCTGCTGGCAGAATTCCATCATCGGAATGCGGATCCCGACTGTGCCGTCAGCCGCCACTGTGTTGTAAGCCAGGTGGTAACGGTCTGATTTACTAGGCTCGCCCTCAACTGGGGCAGGGCATGTCTTTGCTCCGGGGTAGATCAGGGTCATCGGTCTGTCGTTCACTTCGACAAGGTCAATGGCCATCGGCGGGATCTCCTTGATGTAGAGAGCTATCTGATCCAAGCTGTTAGCCAGCAGCACAAGTGACTTGCTGTCTGACCGGTGTTTGATCTCATAAATCTTTGCGACGGCCTCCGGGTTGGTCGCATCGCAGCCCAGCCCCCAAACCGTGTCGGTAGGGTAGAGGATGACTCCGCCCTCTTTCAGAACCTTCAACGTCTCGTTAAGAATCTCCTCGATTGTCTTCTTCTGCATATTCTTAAATATTTCGTTTATTTCGTGCGCGGAGCCGCCCTTTCTGCTCACCGGGCGGCCTTGGCTGCCTGCCTCGTGCGCGGAACCGCCCCTTCTGCTCACCGGGCGGCCTTGGCTGCCTGCCTCGTGCGCGGAACCGCCCCTTCTGCTCACCGGGCGGCCTTGGCTGCCTGCCTCGTGCGCGGAACTGCCCCTTCTGCTCACCGGGCGGCCTTGGCTGCCAGTCTCGTGCGCGGAACCGCCCCTTCTGCTCACCGGGCGGCTTTGGCTGCCTGCCTCGTGCGCGGAACCGCCCCTTCTGCTCACCGGGCGGCCTTGGCTGCCTGCCTCGTGCGCGGAACTGCCCCTTCTGCTCACCGGGCGGCCTTGGCTGCCTGCCTCGTGCGCAGAAGCGCCCCTTCTGCTCACCAGGAGGCCTCCCAACCCGATTCCCGGCACCCGGTCCCCGTTTCTTCCCGATTCCCAACCCGATTCCCGGCACCCGGTTCCCGGCATGCGGCCTACTTGGCGGCCTACTTTTCCAGGAAGTGGAGGTAGCAGGCTGTCACGGCTGTCACGGCGGCGGTCTCGGTGCGGAGGCGGCTTGGGCCCAGGTGCACGGGGATGAACCCGCACTCCACAGCCAGGCTGGCCTCATTCGGCGAGAAATCGCCCTCCGGGCCGATCAGAACCGTGATCCCGGAGTCCTCGGAAGCCCCTTGCAGAACATCCTTGATGGAGCGTCTTACGGTCTCACCCTCAAAGCAGTAGCAGATCATCTTGATGCCGGCATCCTCGCGGTGGGCAAGGATGAAGTCACGGACAGAGACCGGCTCCTCCACGACCGGCAATTTGGCCTTCAGGCTCTGCTTCATGGCCGAAAGCACGATCTTGCAGGAGCGCTCCGTCTTGAACACCTTCCGCTCGGAACGCTCTCCGATGACAGGCGAGATCACGTCCACGCCAAGCTCGGTGGCTTTCTCGGCGAACCACTCGAAGCGGTCGTTGTTCTTCGTAGGACACACTGCCATATTCAATGAATATGAATGCCCTCCCCAGTCGGGAACGGTTTCCAGGATTTCCGCCGTCGCTCCTTTGTGCGAATCGTCGGCCAGGCGGCACCGGAACATGCTTCCGCACCCGTCCACGACGGTGATCGCGTCACCAGCCCTGTGCCTCAGCACCTTGATGCAGTGCGCGCTTTCGTCGGCATCCAGAAGAGCAAGGCTCCCGTCTAATTTGTGAGCGTAAAAAATCTCCATGCTGCAAAGATACGATGATATTCTTGAATTTTATCCCGCCGGTGACCGCGAATTCCGTCTGAATTCCGCCCTGTGGCCGCCAAACCTCCACATCTTTACCAACTTTTTTGCGCTTGGAACCTGTTTTGATTTGTATGAGATGAAAAATAAAAATTCTCAGACAAACAAACCAAAACAGCTTCTTGCTAAAATTGTTCAGCAGGGTACTAGTATATTGAAGAATAAGGAGTAACTTTGCCCCCATGAAAAAGCGTTATGAATCATTGGATGTCCTTAGAGGACTGACAGTGGCCTTTATGTGCATCGTGAACAACCCTGGTTCCTGGGCACACATATTCCCTCCACTCAAGCATGCGGCTTGGGTTGGCTGCACGCCGACTGACCTGGTCTATCCTTTCTTCGTGTTCTGCATGGGATGCGCCATGGCATTCTCTTTCTCGAAATATGAGAAAGCCACCTCGAAGGCCTATCTGAATGTGCTGAAAAGGGGGGCGCTGATCTTCCTGGTCGGCTTCGCGCTGAACCTTTATCCGTTCTTCCCGACATCCGTCCACGACCAGACCTGGACCTTCGGCCAGAACTATCTCTACTGGCTCCAGCATAAACGAATATTCGGAGTACTCCAAAGAATAGGAATGGCCTATGCCATCGCCGGCTGCCTTGCCCTCTGGCTCAAGAAGCCAGGCAGGATCCTGGCCGCCATCGGGACGATCTGCGTGGCCTACACGGGAATATTACTGATCTTTGGCCGCGACCCAGGTGCGTTCACCCTTGAGGGCAACGTTTCGATGAGGATAGACACCTGGCTGGTGGGCGGCGACCATTGCTACCATGGCTTCGGCGGGACCAACTTTGACCCGGAAGGCGTTCTCGGCTCCCTGCCGGCGGCCTGCTCGTGCCTCCTTGGCTACCTGATCGGCTTTATGATCCACGGATCGCAAAAGAATATGTCCGCTCTCTGCCAAGGCTCTTCCCACGAAGGTTCCATGCCGTCCGAGGCTGTCAACTATTCCCCGGACAGGGTGGTCAACAGAACATTCATCTACGGCTGCCTGTCCCTGATTCTCGGGATTGTCCTCAGCATCTGGATTCCGATCTGCAAGCCGCTATGGTCGGTCTCCTATGTCTTCTACACAGGAGGATGGGCGATGCTCACGCTCGCTTTCCTGGCCTATCTGCTTGACGTCAAGGGCTACGAGAAGCCATTCGTGCCATTCAAGGCCATGGGAATGAACGCTTTGATGGCCTTCGTCTTCTCCGGAGTCATCGCCAAGAGCTACGGCTTCTTCGGATTCGCTCCGGCGCGCTACTTCGGAGCCAACGAGTACCTGTCCCTTCTCTGGTCCCTGATCTTCGCCTCGGTGATTTTCGCGATCCTCTGGGTTCTCTACAAAAAGAAGATCGTCATCAAGTTGTAGTAGGAACATGTTCATCGGCCTGATTTCCGACACTCACGGCGTGTTTGCCGAGGATGTGAGAAAGTTCCTGGAGCCTGTGGACCAAGTCTGGCACGCCGGGGACTTCGGAACCCTTGAGTGCGCCAAGCAGATTGCGGCGTTCAAACCGTTGACCGGCGTGTACGGCAACTGCGATGGACTGGATGTCAGGCAGGATTATCCGGCGTACCAAAGCTTTGAGTGTGAGGGATTGAGAGTTCTCATGACCCACATCGGGCTTAGCCGTGGCAGTTACTGGGCCTATAATCCTCGCCAGCCACAGTACGATCTGCGGGCCAAGGCGCTCATCGACAACTGGCACCCCGACATATTCGTTTGCGGACACACTCATATTCCTCAAGTCTTCCGTGACGCGCGGTACGGCTTCCTCTTCATGAACCCCGGCGCATGCGGCTACCAAGGCTCCCGCGATGTGCCGAGAATGGCTCTCCGCTTTCAGATTGTAAGCGGTCAAGTGACCGATTTTGAGAAGTGTGAGTTTCCGAGAGAAACGATTTAGTTAAAAAATATCGAAAATTATTGTTAATTGCGGAAAAACTATGTATTTTTGCGCTTTGAAACTTGGATGTAATAAACTGTTTTTTTAATTTATAATTATTATGAAGAAGGTATTTATGTCTGTTGCGGTTGTGGCTCTTATGGTAGCCGCTTCTGCTTGCGGTAACAAAGCAAAGAAATCTGAGGCTGTTGAGACTGAGGCTGCTGCTGTTGAAGAGACCACTACTTGCTGTGGCGATTCAACCGCTTGCTGCGACTCAACAAAAGCATGCTGCGATTCAGTAAAGGCTGAGTAATTTCAGTCACATCCCTTTGGGAGGCTTTTTATGCGGTGTCCGGGTCAAAACCCAGATGCTGCAATTTTTTTTGTCTTAGCCCGTCGGTTTGCCTATCTTTGGGAAAGCTTCCGGTCATTGTGGCCAATCCGGTCGCTGGGCTTTTAGAAGCGCCCGACTCAATGGCTCGGCAGGCCCACAACCGTCGAAGCGCCCGGGAAACACATATTCATAAAGAGTCATGAAAGAGAAAACAGTCTGGTTCTGCTCCAATTGCGGCAACGAGTACCCCAAGTGGATGGGGCGCTGCCCCGCCTGCGGTGAGTGGAACACCATGGTCGAACAGAAGGTCGTGACCGGAGCCTCCCGCAGGGTCTCCGCGCAGGAGACGGTTCCGGGAGCCGGACGCAGACCGCAGAAACTGAAAGATATAGACTCGTCCTCCGAGGCCAGGCTCTCGTTGAACAACGAGGAGATCGACCGGATCCTCGGTGGAGGAATAGTCGAAGGCTCCCTTGTCCTGATCGGAGGAGAACCGGGGATAGGCAAGTCCACCCTCTCGCTCCAGATTCCGCTTGGATGCCCGTCGCTGAAAACCCTTTATGTCACCGGCGAGGAAAGCCTGCGGCAAGTCAAGATGCGCGCCGACCGCCTGGGCGGAGACGCCGCCAACTGCCAGATCTACAGTGAGACCCTGATCGAGAACGTGGTCTCGCAGGCCCGTGAGATCGAGCCGGATCTGATGATTGTGGATTCCGTCCAGACAATGTTCTCGCAGACGGTCGATTCGACTCCCGGCTCGGTCACACAGATCAAGGAAGTGGCCGCCATTCTCCTGCGTCTCGCCAAGGAGACCGGCATCCCTGTGATCCTGATCGGCCACATCACCAAGGAAGGCTACATCGCCGGTCCTAAAGTGCTGGAACACATCGTGGATGTTGTACTTCAGTTTGAGGGGGACAATCGTGGCACGTACAGGATCCTGCGGAGTATCAAGAATCGCTTTGGCTCCACTTCCGAACTCGCTGTCTTCGAGATGACAGGCAAGGGCCTAAGGGAGGTGTCCAATCCGTCCGAACTCCTGATCCCGATGCATGAGGCCGGCCTCAGCGGAACCGCCATCAGCGCGATGCTGGACGGAACGAGACCGTTTCTCTTTGAGGTTCAGGCGCTTGTGAGCTCTGCAGTCTATGGCACGGCGCAGCGCTCGGCGACCGGATTCGATGTCAGGAGGCTGAATATGCTGCTGGCTGTCCTGGAGCGCAGGGCCGGCTTCAAACTGGCGCAGAAAGATGTTTTCCTGAACATGGCGGGTGGCCTTAAGGTCAGTGACCCGGCCTGTGACCTGGCCGTGGTGGCAGCTGTCCTGTCGTCGAATTTCGACTTCGCCATCCCTTCGGACAACTGCTTCGCCGGCGAGGTAGGCCTCAGTGGCGAGATCCGCCCCGTGGCCCAGACCGACCGCCGTGTCGGAGAGGCTTCCCGACTGGGTTTCAAGAGGATATTCGTGTCATCCTTCGCCTCGCTGGATCGTACGCCTCAAGGCATTGAGGTCGTCAAAGTCGCCGACATTCCCGCCCTTGTCCGCAGCCTCTTCAAATAGTCCGTTGCTTTCACGGTCGCAGAGGTCCGTCGGACTCTCCAACAGCCGAAGCGCCGCGAAACGACCAAAGTGTCCGACAAATTCGTTAATTGAAAAAAAATACGTATATTCGCCAAGTTTTAAGACTAAACAAAACGTAATATGAATCTTAGAGACATCAAAAAGGACATTGAATATGTCATCGGAGCCTTCATCGATGATTGCTCCCTTTTCAGCGCGATAAATCAGAAAGCCGATGACGAGGCACTGGGTGGACTTTTGGATGAGGCCGTAAAACTCTACAACGACCTCAGGGACAAGGTTAACGCAAAGGCCGAAGGCAAGAAGGCCGCTTATTTCGCCGGCATCCGCAAGGAACTCCTTGAGAAGACCGACGCTCTGTACCAGAAGCTCAGCGAGGTCATCAAGACGGCAGCGAAGGCTGAGGAGAAGTAGTCAAGCTTTTCACCGAATCATATTTGGGGAAGGCTTGAGAGTCTTCCCCATTTTATTTGTGGTCGTTAATGAATATGCCACAGTAAATCACTAAATCTTTACCAGCATATTTTTTAGTAACATGAAAAAAATAAGTTGCCTCAGATTAAGAGAAGATTTTCGAGGATAGATCTATTTTCGAAGAAGGAGTGTGCCGGTGGCACATGACTGATGAGAAAAGAGATGTAGACCGAAAAGATTCCTTAAGATGATGCAGGTTATTATTTGAAGGTTACTTAACGCTTGCTGTTGAACAGAATTTATACTAAGAACATGAAAGTTGCGGTTGTCGGTGTGACCGGCCTTGTGGGAACACGAATGGTCGAGGTGTTGGAAGAAAGGCAATTCCCTGTGGATGAGTTTCTTCCTGTGGCATCGGAAAAATCTGTCGGAAAAAAGATCCCTTTCCGAGGACATGAATATTCAGTCTTGGCCATCGAGGAGGCGCTTGAGGCGAAGCCTGATCTGGCTCTGTTCTCCGCAGGAGCCGGCATTTCCCTTGAATATGCCCCGAGATTCGCCGCGGCAGGATGCCGTGTCGTGGACAACTCTTCCTGCTGGAGGATGGATCCGACGAAGAAACTGGTTGTGCCGGAGATCAATGCCTCCGTGCTGACCGAGGATGACCGCATCATCGCCAACCCTAACTGCTCGACCATCCAGATGCTTCTTCCGCTGGCTCCGCTACATCGTAAGTACGTGATCAAGAGGATAGTGGTCTCGACCTATCAAAGTGTGACGGGTTCAGGCAATCCTGCCGTCGCGCAGATGAAGGCCGAGCGCGAGGGGAGGAAGTGGGGTGAATATCCTGCCTTCTATCACTATCCGATCGATGAGAATGTGATCCCTCACATAGATGATTTCCTGGAGGACGGCTACACGAAGGAGGAGATGAAGATGGTCAACGAAACCCACAAGATCTTGGATGACTATTCGATAGGGGTGAGTCCTACCACGGCGCGCGTGCCGGTGCTGGGAGGACATTCGGAATCCATCAATCTGGAGTTCGAAAAGGAGTTTACGCTTGAGGATGTCAGGAGATTGTGGTCTGAGACAGAAGGTGTTACGGTTCAGGATGACCCTACCCGCAACATCTATCCGATGCCGCTTTTCTCTCTTGGCAAGGATGATGTGTTCGTCGGTCGTCTGCGCAGGGATCCGTCCGTGAGATCCGGCCTGAACTTCTGGTGCGTCAGCGACAACATCCGCAAGGGGGCCGCCACCAACGCCGTCCAGATCGCCCAGTACCTTCTGTCCAAAGGCTTCCTGCCACGTCGCTGAGTCCGGTCTCCCGGACGTTGCGTTCGACGGACTTGTCAATCGTCCAGGCGCAGAGCCGCCTCTCGATGTCGCCGAGTCCGGTCTCCCGGACGCTGCGTTCGACGGACTCACCAGCCGTCCAGGCGCTCCTTTATTCCTTGTCGGCCAGATGCCTCTCCCAAGCCCAGGCAGAGGCCAGAGTCTCCTCGATCGACCTCTCGGCCTTCCAGCCAAGCTCTTTGTTCGCAAGGGTCGGGTCCGCCCAGATCGCTGTCACGTCACCGGAACGCCGAGGCGCAAACTTATAGTTGAGCTTCAGTCCGTTAGCTTTCTCGAAAGCGGTGATGAGCTCCATCACGGACAGCGGCTTTCCAGTACCGATGTTGAAGATTTCATATTCATTCTTCATCTTCCCCTCAAGCATCCTGCGCACCGCGAAAACGTGCGCCTTGGCGAGATCCACGATGTCGATGAAATCCCTTTGGCATGTGCCGTCCGGGGTAGGGTAGTCGTTGCCGAAGACGGAGAGGTACTCGCGTTTGCCGATGGCGGTCTGCGTGATGTAAGGCACCAGATTGTTAGGCACGCCGCGCGGAAGCTCGCCGATCAGAGCGGACGGATGCGCCCCGATCGGGTTGAAGTACCTCAGCGCTATGCCCTTGACATTTGAATATGCCTTCACGGAGTCCCGCAGGATGTCCTCGCACATCTGCTTCGTGTTGCCGTAGGGAGAGGTGGCGGGCTGCCTTGGAGATTCCTCTGTGACAGGAAGTTGTTCCGGCTCGCCATAGACCGTGGCGGAAGATGAGAAAAGAATATTCCCGCATCCGTGGTCACGCGCGGTCTCGATTACATTCATGAACGACTCCAGATTGTTCTTGTAGTACTTGAGCGGCTCGCTCACCGACTCACCGACGGCCTTGAATCCGGCGAAATGAATGACCGCGTCGATCTTGTTGGCCGTGAACAGCAATTCCGTGGCCACAGGGTCGCAAAAATCCATCTTCACGAACGGAATGTCCTCTCTTCCAGTGATTTTCTTCACACCCTCGTAGCAGGTCTCGTCACAGTTGGACATGTTGTCTGCGACAATGACATCGTAGCCGGCCTCGATAAGCTCCACCGTGACATGGCTTCCGATAAATCCGGCACCGCCGGACACAAGAACGCATTTTTTCATATTCAGAACAATTTGATTCAAGTTCGTGTCGCCCGCATTGTTTATGGCACCCTTGCGGTCCGAGCGGTTCGTTCTATCTGCGCCGTACCATCTGCGCCGTACCATCTGCGCCGTGCCATCTGCGCTGTACCATCTGCGCCGTGCCACCCATGCTGTCCGCGCGGTTTTATGGCATCAGCGCAGTTCGCATTGTTTGTACCGCCAGTGCCGTCCGCTGCAAATTATAGTTACCGCTCGCTCTCGCAATGCTGGCATACAAACTGCAAATTTAACAATAAAAACACTATTTTTGTACTCCTGCCGTTCACGGATTTTATCATGTGGCATTGGAGCGGCCTGTAAATCATAAATATTTTTTTGCCATGAGAGTAGGAATATTCATAAATAAAAGTGTCGGTGCGCTTGCGCTGTCGTTGGTTGCTGTTTTAACTTACGCCGCTCCTGCCATTGTGGCTCCGGTCGCTGTGGCTCCGGTCGCTGTGGCTTGGCAGGCTCACCAACCCGTCGGGACACCCGTCCCGACCTTTTTTTCCAAGGAAATTACCGAAGCTCCCGTCCCAGCCCTTCCGACTGCTGAGATTGCCGAAGCGCCTTCCTCTCCGACCCTTTCAGCCGCTTGCCTTGCCGAGGCATCCACTCCGACATCCCCGCAAGTCACCTCTCCGAAAAGATTTTCCGTCAAGACCAAGGCCCAGTGCTACATCGAGACTGCCGCGCGTGGTGAGGCTCTCAAATCTTCCGTCTTCGGAGTCCTTGCAGTAACCGAAGGCGGCGACACCCTGGCCTGCTGGAACAGCGACCAGCGCATGGTTCCGGCCTCGACGATGAAACTCATCACCACCGGCATGGCCATCCACCTCCTCGGCCCTGATTTCAAGTACATTACCCGCATAGGCTACAGTGGTGTCATCAAAGACGGAACCCTGGACGGCGACCTTTACATAGTCGGCGGCGGCGACCCGACCATAGCCTCGAAAGACTCGATCTCCATCTCCCGCACCGACCTCTTCCGCCAGTGGAAATCCTTCCTGGACAAGGCCGGCATCAAGCGTGTAAGCGGCAACGTGATAGGCGACGGACGCTACTTCGACGGTCCCATGGAACACGATACATGGAGCTACCAAGACATTGGCACCGCCTACGGAGCCGGTCTTAACGGCCTGAGTTTCTACGAGAACGCCCAGGATTTCAGGGTGAGTGCCGGCCCGTCGGTGGGTTCGCCGGTCAACGTCTCCGTCATATTCCCCGCCACGCCGTGGATGAAGTATGAATATTCCTGCAAAACCGCCCCTGCCGGCACCGGCGACCAGCTCTACCTCTTCAATTCCGACTTCGCCCCCCGCGCCGAGGTCCGCGGCTCATTCGCCATCGACCGCAAGCCCAAAGTGGAGGAATTCAGCAACAGATTCGGCTCCTACACCTGTGCCTACTATTTTTGTGACTATCTGAGATCCAGCGGAATAGCGGTCTCCGGAACTCCTGCCGACATCATCCGTGGCCGAATCCGCACCGACCTATCTTCCTCTGAATATTCCCGTTACGCCTCAAAGGTGGATGATTTGAATATGCTAGGCCAGACATATTCACCATCCCTTGCCCGCATAGCCCGTGAGACCAATCTGAAGAGCGATAACTTCTACGCCGAGACTCTTTTCCGTACCCTTGGCCGCCGACTCCATCATTCCGCCTCCTACGATTCCTCCTATGTAGCTGTGAATGAGGTGATGAAGAGTTTGGGCATCAGCGCCGATGACATCCGGATCGTAGACGGCAGCGGCCTGGCCCGCCACAACTACATATCCCCGTCCTTCTTCGTCCTCTTCCTCTCCGCGATGATGGACAGTCCCTCCTTCGCCGACTACATCCAGACCATAGCCCAGCCCGGCTCCCGTCACTACGAGTCACGCCTTCGTGAGTCCCCCGCCTCCGTGAAGTCCCGCGTCCATCTGAAAAGCGGCTCCATGAACGGCGTGCGTTGCTTCAGCGGCTACATCGAGCCCTCCGCCGGCTCCAAATCCGACACCATAGTCTTCTCCATAATGACCAACAACTCCCTAGCCCCCGCCTCCCGCCTGGATCCCATAATCGACCGCATAATCACCCTCCTCGCCACCGACAATTAGCCCGCCGCCGATTAGCCCGCCGCCGATTGGTCCTCTGCCGATTAGCCCTCTGCCGGCCAATTGACCGACCAGTTATTCCTCCGCCGATTCGGTCCGCCGACCAATTTGCCCTCTCCTAATTATCCAGCCGCCGTTGTCCGGGTGTCCACTCCTACACCAAGTCCTCCCATCCGTTTTCCGCTGCGCCTCTGCAGACACGAATCCGCCTGAATCCCGCTCTTGGCCTCCCGTCTGTGCCTCCGCGGACGACATTTGCGTGGATTCCCGCCCATAATGTATCGGATGTGCCTCAGCGGGCGTGAATCTGCCCTAAGTACGCCCTAATCCTCCCATCCGTTTTCCGCTGCGCCTCTGCGGACACGAATCCACCCGAATCCCGCTCTTGGCCTCCCGCCTGTGCCTCCGCGGGCGACATTTGCGTGGATTCCCGCCCATAATGTATCGGATGTGCCTCAGCGGGCGTGAATCTGCCCTAAGTACGCCCTAATCCTCCCATCCGTTTTCCGCTGCGCCTCTGCGGACACGAATCCACCCGAATCCCGCTCTTGGCCTCCCGCCTGTGCCTCCGCGGGCGACATTTGCGTGGATTCCCGCCCATAATATATCGGATGTGCCTCAGCGGGCGTGAATCTGCCCTAAGTACGCCCTAATCCTCCCATCCGTTTTCCGCTGCGCCTCTGCGGACACGAATCCACCCGAATCCCGCTCTTGGCCTCCCGCCTGTGCCTCCGCGGGCGACATTTGCGTGGATTCCCGCCCATAATATATCGGATGTGCCTCAGCGGGCGTGAATCTGCCCTAAGTACGCCATAATCCTCCCATCCGTTTTCCGCCCGTGCCTCCGCGGACACGAATCCGCCCGAATCCCGCTCTTGGCCTCCCGCCTGTGTTCAAGTCCAAATCCTGTGTTTAGGCTCGGGGCTAACTTGTCCACCGGAGCGGTCTTTTCGTGGACAAAGGCCCGACATCAGTCAGTTTGTCCACCGGAACCGCCATTCCGTGGACAAAGGCCCGGTGTCAGTCGGCTTGTCCACCGGATCGCCATTATTGTGGCTAACTTCTTCGTGTTGAGCCTAGTATTAAGGAAAGACAGTCTGAAAGTTGTATCTTTCCTTGGAAATAAAAGCGGATTGCTGTTTGGTGAAGTCAGAGGTCACTTTCTGCGCATAGAGAAAAGGGTTATGAGGCAGTAGAGGATGTGGCATTGCCTTGTGTAAGGCGGATCTGGCTTTTGGTCGGAGGTGATAGTTGCGGTACCGCGCGTTAAGAAGGCAGAACATCGAGGTGGAGTAGTTTGGTGTAACGCCCCGCGTTAAGGAAGCCGGTCCTACGGGACGGAGGACGAAGGGCTACGGAGCATTGTTCCGCGGGAATGGTGGGCGATGCTCCGGGATGTTGGGAGAGTTAGTGGTTAGTCCTGCGGGAAGTAGGCTGGGCTGTTGAAGGTGGAGAGGATTCCTGAGGAGGGCTCGTCTATGTGGCCGACTATGCGGCGGGCTCTGATCGGTTTTCTGTTGTAGAAGTCTTTGGCTCTGTGATCCAGGGAGTTGATGCGAACTAGTTGGGAGGAGTGGATGAACTTGCCGTCGCCGATGTACATGCCCACATGGGTTACTCTTTCTTTGGTGCTGTCTGTGGCGGCTTTGCCCCAGAACAGAAGGTCGCCCGGGAGTAGACCGCTCCAGTCAACGTCACCGTTGTTCTTGAATATTCCTAAATCCTCCCCGACCCTTGCTTGCTGTGAGGCATTTCGCGGCAGGAGCACGCCGTTGGCGAAGTAGACGTTGCGGACGAGGCCGCTGCAATCCACGTTCTTTATTGAGGTGCCGCCCCACATGTATGGAACGCCGAGGAATCGGAAGCTCGTGGCCAGCAGGTCTTTACGAAACTCGTCTTGAGATGTGGCCCGGTCTTTTCGATCCTTGGCCCATTTGTAGAACACATCCACGTCCTTGGCCGGGACGAAGCCGGTCTTGCCGGACGGTAGCACAACCCCTACGAAATGTTTTTTCAAGACCGCGCGACCTTCCTCGTAGCCGCTGTAACGCCCGTAAGAGTGTGTTTTGGCGCTGTACGAAATCCGAACTATGTCACCAAGCACGAAGTCGCTGACAATCCGTGAGTCGGTCGAAGGCTCCTCGTAGACGTGTGTAAGTGAGGCGGTGCAGATGTATTTCGGTGCCTCAAGGTAGTCCATAAGACCTTTCTCGTCCATCGGCACCAGCCCCATCTCGTTGACCCAGGCGGTGTAAGGTTCTGGACTCTTGATCTTTACCCAGTACCCGGACTTGTCCAGAATCTCCACAACGGTTCCCATCAAGGCTTGGTCGCCAAGTTCGGCGGCGTAGTCCGGAGCCTCGCGCATGAAGTTGGCGGAGAACTCGACCACGGCCCATTTATGGTTGGTTTCTTGAGCCAGGACGGCGATGCCTGGTGACACAAAGGCCACGGAAAGAAAAAGAATTTTTGATAAGAAGCTCATAACAAATCAGTACTGTGAGAAATTGAATCCGTTCTTTGCGCTCTTCCGCTTTAGAAAACCAACCGCTGCCTCGCTGGCGGATTCAAGTTGTAAAAATATTCACAATTCATTAGTTTTGCAAATATGTGGCGTTCTTTCTGGCGTTGAAATTCATCGATAATTCTATGGAACAGATGTTTGAGGAGAGGAAAGAGGAAAAAGATGCAAATAACAGGAAGGAAGAAATGACTATATCAGGTCTGTGCCCGAGGACGACGATAATGGGCTTAAGTGTCGCCCGGGAGTGCCAAGGAGCACCGTTGGGCGACAATAATGGGCGAAAGTGTCGCCCGGTAGTGCCAAGGAGTACCGTTGGGCAACGATAATGGGCTTAAGTGTCGCCCGGAGAGTGCGGGCTTGAAGGGAGGTGGAGAAGAGTCGAGGCTTTTGAGTGAGGGGGGAATTTGTGAAGTGAGTGAATATGTCAGGCCAGTACCCTTGGGCGACAATAATGGGCGAAAGTGTTGCCCGGTAGTGCCGATGAACATCGTTGGGCAACGATAATGGGCTTAAGTGTCGCCGGAGAGTGCGGGCTTGAAGGGAGGTGGAGAAGAGTCGAGGCTTTTGAGTGAGGGAGGGATTTGTGAAGTGAGTGAATATGTCAGGCCAGTACCGTTGGGCAACGATAATGGACGAAAGTGTCGCCCGGTAGTGCCAAGGAGTACCGTTGGGCAACGATAATGGGCTTAAGTGTCGCCCGGTAGTGCCGATGAACATCGTTGGGCAACGATAATGGGCTTAAATGTTGCCGGGGAGTGCGGCTTGAAGGGAGGTGGTGAAGAGTCGAGGCTTTTGAGTGAGGGAGGGATTTGTGAAGTGAGTGAATATGTCAGGCCAGCATCGTTGGGCGACAATAATGGCCGGAAAGTGTCGCCCGGTAGTGCCTGGGAGTACCGTTGGGCGACGATAATAGGCTTAAATGTCGCCCGGGAGTGCCGATGAACATCGTTGGGCGACAATAATGGGCTTAAATGTTGCCGGGGAGTGCAGCTTGAAGGGAGGTGGAGAAGAGTCGAGGCTTTTGAGTGAGGGATGGATTTGTGAAGTGAGTGAATATGTCAGGCCAGTACCGTTGGGCAACGATAATGGGCGTAAGTGTCGCCCGGTAGTGCCAAGGAGTACCGTTGGGCGACGATGATAGGCGTAAGTGTCGCCCGGGAGTGCCGATGAACATCCTTGGGCGACGATAATAGGCTTAAATGTTGCCGGAGAGTGCCGGCTTGAGGCGATGTGGGAGATGGAAAATAGTGGGTTCATGGGAGTGAAAAATGTCGCCGGAGAGTGCGGCTTTAGGAACTAAAGTGGGGATAATGTCAATGATTGACTTGTTGGAAGGTAGTAAACTTGTTGGAAGATAATAACTTAATGGTGATAACATAGGAATAATGAAAAGTAATATAGAGGAATTAGCGGGAACGGTGGTAAATAAAGCTGCTGGGGAAATGGAAGCAACAGCGGCTGTAGAAACATCAGAAACATCAGAATCATCAGAGACAGCAGTAGATACTGCAGCAACAACTGCAGCTTCAGCGGCAGCAATTGCAACCGCAGCAGCGACAACCGCAGCGGCGACGGCAGCAACTGCAATCGCAGCAGCGACAACAACAGCAGAAACAGCAGCAACAGCGACAACGGCAACATTAGCAACGGCAGCGGCAACAGATTATTACCCAGATGGTAAGCACTATAACTCGTTTGTGGGGTACTATCGTAGGAGGTATGGCGAGAGGGTGCAGAAGCTGGTGCTTGACGCGGGGTTCTCTTGCCCTAACAGGGACGGAACGGTCGGTTGGGGAGGGTGCTCCTACTGTGACAACGCGGCTTTTCATCCGGGGTATAGCACTCCGGGGAAGGCGCTGCTGGCTCAGATCGAAGAGGGGATAGAGTTCCAGAGAGTCCGGTATCCACGGGTCAGGCATTATTTGGGATATTTTCAGGCATATTCAAACACCTATGGGACTCTGGAGCGGCTTCAGAGGGCTTATGAGGAGGTGCTTAGCCATCCGGAGGTGGTGGGGATCGTGATTGGGACGCGGCCGGATTGTGTGGATGAGGAGAAGTTGGACTACCTTAGCGGACTTGCGGGCGGACGCGTGCTTAAGGGGTGGCGCAGGACTTTTGGCGGAAGTGGCATAGATGGCGGGTGGGCCAATGAAAGAAGCGCTGATAGCGGAAGTGGAGCCAATGGCTGGCGGGCCGATGACAGAAGTACCAATGACAGAAGTACCGATGACAGAAGTACCAATGACAGAAGTACCAACAGCATAAGTGCCAACAGCATAAGTACCAACAGCATAAGTACCAACAGCATAAGTGCAAACAGCAGAAGTACCAACGGCGGAAGCATCGATGACAGAAGTACCAACAACGGAAGCGCCGACGGCGGGCTGCCGGAGGGGAAGACCATCGACGCGCCGATCGTTGTCGTGGAATATGGCATCGAGTCCTGCTACGACGCCACGCTTCGGAGGATCAACCGCGGCCACGACTTCGAGTGCGCGCGAAGGGCGGTGGAAATGACTGCGGAAAGGGGACTCGACACGGGGGCGCACTTCATCCTCGGGCTCCCGGGCGAGACCAGGGAAATGCTTCTGGACCAGTGCGATGCCATCTCATCGCTGCCGCTCCGTTCCGTCAAGTTCCACCAACTTCAGATCGTCAAAGGCACGGCGATGGAAAAGGAATATGCCGCCGATCCGTCGGCGTTCTACCGGCCTGGGCTTGATGAATATCTCGACTTCGTGATCGACATCCTCGAACGTTTGAGACCCGACCTCTACATCGAGCGGGTGGCCGGAGAAGTGCCGCCAAGGTTCGTGAACGACACTCCTTGGGGGCTTGTCCGCAACTTTGAGATCCTCCGCATGCTGGACAGGCGCATGGAGGAGCGCGGCGCGCGGCAGGGCCGGCTGTTTTCGCAATAAGTAGGCATTAAAATAATGATCACTAAGGCCCGCCGGCGACGGAGGAATATTCATTGTCGATGAAGGAATATGTCCCCTTGCGGCGATGAGAGATATTCATGGATGATGAAGGAATATGTCCCCTTGCGGCGATGAAAGATATTCATGGATGATGAAAGAATATGTCCCCTTGGGACGGTGAAAGATATTCATTGGGATGAAAGAATATTTCCCCTTATGACGATGAGAGAGATTCCTTCGGCGGGCGAAGGGAAGCGGGCTACTTACGGGCTACTTATTTTTTAACGCTTACTAACAGCAACTATTGCGTGAAAATTCTTATATTTGTCAAATTTATTTGATTACAATGGCGAAATTTGTAAACCGAGAGATTCCTGAAGGCCTCACCTTCGATGATGTTTTACTGGTTCCGGCACATTCCGATGTACTTCCACGTGACGTTGATGTCACAACAAATTTCACGACAGACATTAGGCTCCACACTCCGATCGTGTCCGCTGCGATGGACACCGTCACGGAGGCCGATCTTGCCATCGCTATGGCAAGGGCTGGCGGTATCGGCGTGATCCACAAGAACATGCCGATCGAGAAGCAGTGCGAACAGGTCAGGCATGTGAAAAGGGCGGAGAACGGCATGATCTATGACCCTGTCACCATCAGCCCGGACGCGACTGTCGGCAATGCGCTGGCCATGATGAAGAAGCATCACATCGGCGGCATTCCGGTTGTTGACGGCAACGGCTTCCTTATCGGCATCGTCACGAACCGTGACCTCAGATTCCAGGAGGACATGCAGCTGCCTATCTCCCAGGTGATGACACGGGAGAATCTCGTGACCGCGCCTAAGGGCATAACCTTGGCGGAGGCCACGAGGATCCTTCAGCACAGCAAGGTCGAGAAACTTCCTGTTGTGGACGGCGACGGCAAGCTTGTCGGGCTGATCACCTACAAGGATCTGATGAAGATCAAGGACAACCCTATCGCGTCAAAGGACAGCAAGGGCCGTCTCCTGGTGGCAGCTGCCGCCGGCATCAAGTCCGACACGATCGAGAGAATCGGCATGCTCATTGACGCGGGCGCGGACGCTGTTGTCCTGGACACCGCTCACGGCCATTCCGAGGGCGTTCTGCAGATGATCCGCAAGGCCTGCGACGCCTACAAGGATTTCCAGATCATCGCCGGCAATGTCGCCACAGGAGCCGGCGCCAAGGCTCTTGCCGAAGCCGGAGTCAAGGCTGTCAAAGTCGGTATCGGCCCCGGCTCGATCTGCACGACCAGAATCATCGCCGGCATCGGCGTCCCTCAGCTGACGGCTGTCATGGAGGCCTCCTATGCCCTTAAGGGTACGGGAGTTCCTGTCATAGCCGACGGCGGCATAAGATATTCGGGAGACATCGTGAAGGCCCTTGCCGCAGGCGCCGGCACCATCATGGCAGGCTCCCTGCTTGCCGGAACGGAGGAGTCTCCGGGAGAGACCATCATCATGAACGGAAGGCGCTTCAAGTCCTATCGCGGCATGGGATCGCTTGAGGCTATGGAGCAGGGTTCCAAGGACAGGTATTTCCAGGACATGGAGGCAGACATCAAGAAGCTCGTTCCGGAAGGAATCGTGGCTCAGGTGCCTTACAAGGGAACCGTCTCCGAGGTCGTGTACCAACTTGTCGGCGGACTCCGCGCCGGTATGGGGTACTGCGGTGCCCACACGATCGCCGATCTGCGTGACGCCCAGTTTGTGCGCATCACCAACGCGGGATTCCTTGAGAGCCATCCGCACGATGTGACCATCACGAAGGAAGCCCCTAATTATTCAAGATAATCGTCAGATAGCCAGATGTTTCCAAAAAGGTTGCAAATAGTCCTGCTGGGTGTGCTGCTGGCTCTCCTGCCTTCATGCAAGGCCATCTCCTCGCTTATTCACGACGGGGAGGTGGTCGCGAAGCTTGGGAATCACAAGCTGTACCGCTCGGAACTTGATGATGTGATACCAAAGGGCACGTTGCCGGAGGACAGTGTCAATCTGGCCAACCTCTACATCAATTCATGGGTCAGGGACAAGGCCTTCATGGACATCGCGCAGCAACGTCTGTCCAAGGAGGAGAAGGATGTCTCGAAAGAGCTTGAGGCCTATCGCCAGTCGCTTCTCCGCTATCGTTACGAGCAGCGCTACGTCAATGAGAGGCTTGACACGACCGTCTCCGAGAAGCAGATAACGGACTATTACGACTCTCATAAGGAAACCTTCAAACTTGAGCGTCCGATTCTCAAGGCCCGTTTCCTGAACATTGACAAGGATTCTCCTAATCTGGCCAAGATCAAGAAGTTGATGTCTTCGGACAAGGTCGAGGACGTGGTCGCGGCGGACAGCGTGGCGTTCAACTCCGCCCGCCGCTACCACGACTATTCCGGGGAATGGATCGATGCGATCAAGCTGGCGGCGGAATTCGGAGTGGACTATGTACAGATGCTTTCCCAGCGTTCCGGACAGTTCATCCAGATCCCGGACGGGGAGGACAAAGTCTCTGTGGCTTTTATAGTTGACTATGTCAAGGCCGGCGAGATCGCTCCGGTCGAGTACTGCGAGGACAGGATCAGGGACATCATCATAAGTGGAAGAAAACACGAGCTCCTTACCGGTTTGGAACGGGACTTGATAGAAGATGCCAAGCTTAGGGAGAATTTTGTAATATATTAGAGATGATAAAGAAAGTAGCAATCACCATCTTCGCCCTCGCGTCAGTTTGCGCGATGGCTTCGGCTCAGAAATACAAGTACGTTGACAAGACGATCGCGGTTGTCGGCAACGAGGCTGTCTTGATCTCGGACATCGAGGGTGCCGTAAAGGACAGAAGCGCCCAGGGACTGTCCTCCGACAGGAATGTCCGTTGCGAGGTGCTGGAGTCCATCCTTGAATCCAAGATATTCCTGATGCAGGCAAGGATCGACTCTCTTACGGTCAATCAGGACATGGTCGAGGGAAGCCTTTCCCAGCAAGCTGACAGAATGCTGACCTACCTTGGAGGGGAAGATAAGGTTGAGGAATATTTCGGGAAGCCTCTCTACCGTCTCCGCCAGGAATGGCGCAAGCAGTACGAGGACATGAGCCTCACCCAGCAGGCTCAGCAGGAAATCATGAGGAAGATTCCGGAGATGACCCCTTACGATGTCAAGGAATATCTTGACACGGTCGACGCGAAGAACCTTCCGATTGTCCCGATCAAGTACCAGCTCAGCCAGATCTGCATCTATCCTGACCGTGAGGCGGCCAACATGGCTGTGCGCGAGAAGCTTCTGGATCTGCGCGAGAGGATCATCAACGGAGAGAAATTCTCCACTTTGGCACGAATATATTCGGAAGACCCTGGCAGCGCCCGTAAGGGAGGTGAGCTTGGAATGGCCTCAAAGTCAATCTTCTGGCCAGTGTTCTCTGATGCGGCGATGGCTCTCAAGCCGGGTGTCATCTCGCAGATTGTCGAGACGCCGGACGGCTTCCACATCATAGAGGTCATCGAGAAGAAGGGGGACATGTTCAATGCCCGCCACATCCTGATAAAGCCTAAGTACACCGACGAGGACAGGGAAAAGGCGTTCAAGACGCTGGACAGCCTTCGTACCGAGATCAACAACAACGCCGTCACATTCCAGATGGCGGCCAGCTTCTACTCACAGGATCCGGCCACCAAGACTAACGGCGGTCAGATGTCGGATCCGAACACCGGCTCGGCCTATTTCGAGATTGACCAGCTTAAGCCTGAGGACTACATGGCCATCAAGGATCTGAAGGAGGGCGAGATCTCGGAACCTGTTGAGTCTACGGACAATGACGGTCGCCAGGATCAGGTCAAGGACTATGTGGTCGGCAAGACCATCTACAAGATCATCAAGGTTGACCGTATCATCCCTGCCCACACTGCGTCCTTCGACGAGGATTTCAGCCAGATCCAGGAACAGGTGCGCCTTGACAAGCAGATGAGGGCAATCGACGACTTCCTCGCCGGAAAGATCAAGGAGACTCACATCATCATCGATCCGATGTTCAGGGACTGTGAGTTCCGCCGCTCCGGCTGGGCATCAAAGTTCGCGGAAGACTGATGCTCCCGAGACGCCTGGCATATTCATTACTCCTTTTGCTGCTCACGTTCAGCCTTTCCGCCCAGACCACGGAGCGGAAGGACAGTCTTGTGAGGCTGCTCGGCTGTGATGAGTTGCAGCAGGTTGATGAATATGGTGTCCAGTACCGCAAGGCCTTGGGTCACGCGCGTTTTGAGCACAACTCGACCCTGCTGGTCTGTGACACCGCCTTGTGGAACGTCAACACGAATGTGATCAACGCCTTCGGCAATGTCCAGATCATCCAGAACAGCACGGTGCTCAGCAGCGAGAGTCTGGATTACCTGATCGACCAGAACCTCGCGCAGTTCCGAGGCTCTTTGGTGCAGCTTCGTGACAAGGACGGCAACACGCTCAGGACAAGGGATCTGGACTACAACACGAAGGACAGTGTCGCGGTTTTCCGTGGCGGAGGAGCATTGCGTGACAAGGACGGCCAGGTCATCGAGAGTGTCGAAGGGTCTTATTTCTCCAAGCTCAGCACGTTCACGTTCACGAACAATGTCAACATGTACACGGACTCGATGTTCGTGAAGACGGATTTTCTCAGCTACGACACCGAAGCCAACCGTGCCACGTTCGGCACCGGAACCAATGCCTGGAAGGACGACAACATGCTTTCCTCAAAGGCCGGTCTCTATGAGAGGGACTTAGAGAAATTCACCTTCACCACCGACGTCCATCTTTTGACCGTGGGTCAGGAGGCCTGGGCCGACACGCTGGTCTACTACCGCGCCCGTAATGAAGTGGAGATGTTCGGTCATGCCGAGTTGTTGGACACGAGCCGCAATGTGGCCGCTGTCGCAGGCTACATGCAGTACATCGATTCCTTGTCCTATGTCAAGATGGCCAGGGATCCGGCCGTCATCATGATCAGCGAGCAGGACGGAAAGAAGGACACCGTCTATGTCGGAGCTGACACGTTGATCCTTCGTTCGATATCGAAGTGCGAGGTGGACTCTGTCGAGTTTGTCAGGTCAGAGGCCCGATTGAAGGAGTTGAATGTTGATCCTATCACGGAGTACCGGCGCAAGGCTGCCGAGGCTGCCAAAGCCGCTGCCGAGGAGGCCCGGAAGAAGATGGAGGAGGAAGACCCGAACGCGAGGGGATCCTTTGACAAGGGAGCCGCCGCGCTGACCGAAAGCAGAAAACCGATCCTTCCCGCCCCGTGGGATGATGATGTCATTGAATATGAACCGCCTCGCTGGAGCTGGACACCGCCGGCCACGGAGTCATATTCTTTGCCGGTCGCCGGGCTTGTCAAAACTCCCGCCCGCCCGCTCGCTCAGAACCCCGACACTTTGAAGTCGGCAAGTCTCAAGCCTCAGTCCGACACCCTTCGCACCCGGTCCAATACCCTTCGCACCCCGGCAGACACCCTTCGCGCCTCTGCCGACACCCTGAGACCTCAGTTGGACACAACGGCGTTCCAAGCTGACAGTCTTGGCTTCCCAAAAGATTCGCTGGCCATGGCGGACTCCCTTTCCATTGCCGCGAAAGACTCGCTTGACCTGACTCCGAAAGACTCCACAAAGATCAATTTCATCTACGGAATCAATAACGTCAAGGTCTTCAGAACCGACATGCAGGTCGCGTGTGACTCTCTGGCCTACACTGACCTTGACTCGTTGATACGTCTCTACAGGAAACCGTATGTCTGGAATGAAACCAAGAGGCAGTACACGGCGGACAGCATAACAGTGATTGTCAAGAACCAGTCCATCGAGCGCGCGAGCCTGATGTCAAACGCCTTCATCATCGTCCAGGAGGACTCCCTCTCGTTCGATCAGATCAGGGCGACGGAAATGATGGCCTATTTCGACAGCACTGGAACACTCCGGCGTTTCGACGCGATGGGCGGGGCGTCCGGTGTCTTCTTCATAGAGGAGAACAATTCGCTTGCGACGGTCAACAAGTTCGAGTCGAAGATGATGACGGCCATTTTGAAGGAAGGGAACATTCAGGATATCAACTATTTCGACGCTGTCAAGAGCGATGCCTATCCTGTCGTCCAGCTAAAGAAGGACGAGAGGATTCTTAAGGGTTTCGACTGGCAGCCTGAAAAGCGTCCCAAAGGTCCGGAGGACATCACCGAGTACAAGCCGCGAGAGTCTCAAAGGTCTGTCTACGAGCAGATTCCACGTGCGAAATTCGCCGAGACCGACATTTATTTCCCTGGCTATATGAGCAGCGTCTATAAGATGCTTGCGACCCAGGATTCTCTGAAGCGCGTCCGTAAGGCGGAGAGGAAGCGGCTGGAGGAGTTGCGTAAGGCTGAGGAGGCTCGTGTGGCGGATAGTCTGCGGGTGGCAGCCGACAGTCTTGCGCTCCGGGACAGCCTTGCCAGAAAGGACAGCCTTGCGTTGAGGGATTCCTTGGCCGCGCGTAAGGACAGCATAGCGTTGAAAGATACCCTTGCGGTTTCCGCGGACAGTGCGTCTGTAAAGAATCAGTTGGATCCGGCAGCGGCGAGGAAGGCTGCGAAAGAGGAAAGCCGCAGGAAGCGTGCGGAGGCGCGTGAGGCAAGATGGGCCGAGCTTGACGCCCGTGATGAGGCCAAGGCCAAAGTCAAGGAAGAGAAAGCCTTGAAAAGGAAACGTAAGAAGACCCTCAAGACGCTGAAAGCAATGGAGAAGCGGCGTGCCAAGGAAGATCGGATGCTGGAACGCTATCGTCTCCGCTTCGAGAAGCAGAAAGCCAGAAAAGAAGCCCGGGCCGCCAAACGCTCCGTCCGCTGATGCCCCGCTCAGGCTCTGCAACCGAGGTTGTGTGCAGGCCGGGGTATTGGTTGTGATAAATCCAAGGCGCGAGCGTATCGGCTGAGGGACAAAAAAGAGGGTGACATTGGTCACCCTCTCCTTTATCTTTTTGATGTGTAATTTCTAGAGCAGCTTCTTGCGGAGCGCGTCGATCATGTCCACGGTCATGGTCTCCAGATCATAGGACGGTGTCCATCCCCACTCCTCGCGGGCGCAGGAGTCATCCATCTTGTCCGGCCATGAGTCGGCGATCGCCTGACGGACTGGATCGACCTCATAGCGCATCCTGAATCCAGGGATGTGTTCCTCGATCTTCTTGCGCAGGATCTCAGGATCGAAGCTCATTGACGCTATGTTGAATGAGTTGCGGTGTTTCAGCTTGGACGGGTCCGCGTTCATGATGTCCACGGCGGCCTTCAGGGCGTCAGGCATGTACATCATGTCCATGAATGTCCCGGCGGCGATAGGGCAGACAAACTCCTCTCCCTTCACGGCGGCGTAGTAGATCTCCACGGCGTAGTCGGTCGTACCTCCCCCAGGCAGAGTGACATTGGAGATCAATCCCGGGAACCTCACCGAACGGGTGTCCACACCATACTTCGTGTGGTAGTAGTCGCTGAGCAGCTCGGTGGCCACCTTGGTCACGCCGTACATTGAACGCGGTCTCTGGATCGTGTCCTGAGGTGTGTCCTGGTGCGGGGTCTCCGGACCGAACGAGCCGATGGACGATGGAGTGAACACGGCGACATTGTTCTCGCGGGCGATCTCAAGAATATTCATGAGACCGTCAATCTGGATGTGCCATGCCAGTTGCGGCTTCTTCTCCGCCACGGCGGAGAGCAGGGCTGCCAGATTGTAGATCGTGTCGATGTTGTACTTCTTCACGATTCCGAGAAGTTGCTCGCCGTTGCATACATCCGCCTCGGCGGCAGGGCCGCTTTCGAGCAGAATACCCTTAGGCTCAGCGCCTTTAATGTAACCGGCAACAACGTTGCCCTCAGGACACATCTTCCTGATTTTCATTGTCAGCTCGGAGCCTATCTGGCCGGTCGAGCCTATCACAAGTACGTTTTTCATTGCAGATGGCTTGTTTTATGCTTACTTAGCTTTTGCAAATTTACATTATTTTCCAATAAGTGTTCTTATTAATGCGAAAATATAAACTAATTTCACGAAAATTGATATATTTGTCATGGCGAAAACGAAACGTTTTAAAAAATCATAAGATATGTACGGAAAATTCAAGGATCATCTGACAGCGGAACTCGCCTCCATCAAGGAAGCCGGGCTCTACAAGAACGAGAGGAACATCGCTTCTGCCCAGTCTGCGGAGATCACTCTCCAGGACGGCAGCAAAGCCCTTAACTTCTGTGCCAACAACTATCTGGGACTGGCTGATTCTCCAAGGCTCATCGAGGCCGCCAAGAAGGCAATGGACGAAAGAGGCTTCGGAATGTCCTCAGTACGTTTCATCTGCGGAACCCAGGATCTCCACAAGGAGCTGGAGGCGGCGATTTCCAATTTCTTCCACACCGAGGACACCATCCTCTACGCCTCGTGCTTCGATGCCAACGGCGGTGTGTTCGAGCCTCTTCTCACGGCAGAGGACGCGATCATCTCCGACTCTCTGAACCACGCTTCGATCATCGACGGCGTGCGTCTGTGCAAGGCTGTCCGCTACCGCTACGCCAACGCGGACATGGCCGACCTTGAGCGCTGCCTCCAGGAGGCCCAGGCCCAGAGGTTCCGCATCATCTGCACCGATGGAGTCTTCTCGATGGACGGCAACGTGGCTCCGATGGACAGGATCTGCGAGCTGGCTGAGAAATATGACGCGCTCGTGATGGTTGACGAAAGCCACTCCGCCGGAGTTGTCGGCAAGACCGGCCACGGAGTCGCCGAGCAGTATGACTGCTATGGCCGCATCGACATATTCACAGGCACTCTCGGAAAGGCATTCGGAGGCACCGTCGGCGGATTCACCACCGGCCGCAAGGAGATCATCGACATGCTCCGCCAGCGCTCCCGCCCTTACCTCTTCTCCAACTCACTGCCGCCGATGATCGTCGCCGCCGGCATCGAGATGTTCAGGATGCTGGGAGAAAGCAACGAGCTTCACGACCGCCAGCAGGAGAATGTGACCTACTTCCGCGAGAAGATGCTGGCCGCCGGCTTCGACATCAAGCCTACGCAGAGTGCGATCTGCGCGGTGATGCTCTACGACGCGCCGCTTTCCCAGAAATTCGCCGCCAAGATGGCGGAGGAAGGAATATTCGTGACCGGCTTCTACTATCCGGTGGTTCCGAAGGGTCAGGCCCGCATCCGCGTGCAGCTTTCCGCCGCCCACAAGCGCGAGCATCTTGACAAGGCCATCGCTGCCTTCATCAAGGTCGGCAAGGAGTTGGGAGTCATCAAATAGACTTTTTTGATCATTCATAAGTTCCGGTCGCCAAGCCTGTCGAAGCGTCCGGAACTTTTGATGAATAGGAATATGCCAAATCTGAGATTCTGGATGGACAACGCCCGGAAGATAGCCCTTCCCCAGAGCGCCATCCCATGCCTGACAGCTATAATCCTCTCGATCGGCCAGGACGGATTCTTCTGGCCTCTCGCGATACCGGTTTTCCTCGGAGTCTGCGCCGCGCACCTGGGGATGAACCTCGCCGATGACTATTTCGACTACCTCAAAGGACTCCCTTCGGGAGAGATCCGCTCGTCCCTTGTGGCCGAAGGCTCGGTCCGCGCCCGGATGGACAAATGCCAGTACATCCTCTCCGGCGCGGCCACCGAAAAGGATCTCCGCAAGGCCATGATCCTATTCCTTGGCTTCGCGGCCCTGATGGGTCTGGCCGTTGTCATATTCCAGATGCTCACTAACGGCCCGGCCTCCGCGCTTGCTGTCGCCGCCTACGCTTTCGCCGGACTGTTCATCGGCCTCCAGTATTCCGGAGCGCCCATGCGCCTTGGCTATCACGGCCTTGGCGAGCTGGTCATAGGCGTGGTTTTCGGGCCTCTGAACATGATGGGGACGGCTGCTGCGGTGACAGGAGCGGCCTTCCGCCCGGACATGTTCATCCTGAGCATCGGCATCGGTTGCCTTGTGACGAACATCGTCTTTGTCCATTCTGTGATGGAGGCTGCTGCCGACAAGCGGCTCGGGAAGCGCACTTTCGCCCACCTTCTCGGAGGCAAGACCTCGCAGATCACCGCCCTGGCCGTGTTCACGCTGGTGCCGTTCATCTGCCTGATTTGCAACGTCTTCCTCTACGGCTGGAGCCACTGGTACCTGCTGACCCTCGTCTCCCTGCCGCTGTCCGTCTGTTTCCTCAGCTCCACCTGGCGCTTCATCAACAACATGCCCTGCGACGACACTCCCCGCTGGTGGATGGGGCCGATGGGAAATTGGAATGAATATGTCAAGGCAGGCGTTGACTGGTTCCTCTTCCGTTGGCTGATGGCCCGCAACATTAACACATTCTTCTGCCTGGTGGTCATCATTGTGTTCATAATCAATTCTATTGTAAAATAACAACCCGCCTTCCGCGCGGCAACTATCTTCTAATATGATCAAGCAATACGCCTACCTCGCCTGGTGGTTCGTCCGCGCCCGCTTCTTCGGACGCCGCGCCCCGCTCCAGACCGTCCTGTTCATAACCGACAAATGCAACCTCCGCTGCAAGCACTGCTCCGTCTATGGCAGCGCCGGCAACCGTCAGAGGAAGTTCGAAGACATTGTGGAGTCTCTTAGACGCTCCTACGCAGCCGGTTCCCGTTTCGTCGATCTGGAAGGCGGTGAGCCGACCCTCTGGAAGGAGGACGGCAAGACCATCAACGACATCATAGACGCGGCTGTCCGGATCGGTTTTTTCTCCGTGACAGTCACCACGAACGCCCAGCAGGACTTCTCCTGGATCCACCCCCACTCGATCTGGGTCTCCCTTGACGGCATCGGCAGGTACCACGAGGCGATCCGAGGCGAGGGCACCTTCCCGAGGCTGGAGGAAAACATCCGGAAGTGCGGCCACAAGCACTTGAGTGTGAATATGGTAGTGAACTCCCTGAACTGGGAGTCCCTGGATGAGGTAATGGAATATGTCCGTGCCAACGACGCGATCGAGCAGGTCTCCATCAACTTCCACACCCCCTTCCCCGGCACCGAGTACCTGATGCTCCCTCCGGCAAAGAAAGCCGAGCTGATCGACAAGGTGCTGTCCTACAAGAAGAAAGGCTATCCGATAATGAATTCCGCTTCCGGCCTAAGGAAGATGAAGCGCAACACCCTTGGCCAGATAAGGTTAGGAAAAGAATGCTTCGTCTCGAACTTCATCTACCCCGACGGCTCCGAAGGCCTCTGCACCGGCTACGGCACCTCTCAGTGCCGCGACTGCGGCTTCTGCATGGCCGGCGAGATGTCCTCCGTCTTCCACTTCTGCCCCGACACCCTCCTTGCCGGCTTCAAGCTAAGAATGTAGCCCCTCCAAGAGGAATTCCCTCCGCTCATAGCACCCTCCACCCCCCCCCCAGGCCGTCCGAAAAATGCCTTTGGGAAGTCGCTGAGAGTGTTGTATTATAGATAGTTACCATTTTTCTTA
>OIWM01001142.1_pt1 | contig 27961 bp, 18 predicted proteins | sample 1587451 | NCBI WGS metagenome assembly OIWM01 (sample SAMEA3888907, study PRJEB22519) | human gut metagenome | biome: human gut; feature: human-associated habitat; material: faeces | place: Denmark | collected 2011
CGTTTATGCGACTGCGTCGCATTCTTCTGCAAACTTAGAGTGAAATCTGTGGGAGTTTTTCTCAGCAAGAAAGTTCTGTGTGTTCCGTGAATTCTGTGGGAGATTATCTCAGCAGAAAGCCCAGTGTATTCTGTGAATTCTGTGGGAGATTTTCTCAGCAGAAAGTTCTGTGTATTCTGTGAAATCTGTGGGAGATTATCTCAGCAGAAAATTCTGTGTGTTCCGTGAATTCTGTGGGAGATTATCTCAGCAGAAAGTTCTGTGGGTTCTGTGAATTCTGTGGGAGATTATCTCAGCAGAGTGAATTCTGTGGGAGATTATCTCTTTGGGTGCGTGGGTACGGCAAGGATGCCATACCCTCCTACAATACATCTGTGGGAAGAGAAAGATTATAAGCCCGACCAGACACTCGGGTTGAACGTCTTCTCGACCTGCGCCTCCACATCATCAGGCAGATTGCAGAAGAAGTCGATGCCAGTGCGCTTCTCAAGCTCGCTGATAGAAATGGCGTGTGAACGTAACGTCTCGTTCATGCGCCATGATTTTGTCTGGTCGCTCCAGAACGCCATGCCCGCATATCCGAACGAACTCTTGCGCAGGATAGCCATGTAGAAATACTTCGGCACGATGAGTTTGCCGTTGATGTGCGTGATGATGTTCGCCTCGCTGTCGATTGTGCCACCCTTGCAAACGAAGATAGTATCCGTTACAGAGAGCTTGTCAGCCCACTTGCGCAGCTGGTTCTCCATACGCACCCACAAACCGCTGTTGCCGCTGTCGTCGTAGCCGTTGAACTGATGATACTGCGGCTGCATGTTCGTCATTACGAACGTCTGAGCGTTCATCTCTTCCGACGCCGTGCGGTCGCCGCTCGGACAGATATGTCCGCGGTCATAGCCTGGGAAGTAGTTGAACTCGTCGTAGTATTCGTCTGCCGTGAGGTTTGTCGTGTCGAAATAGAAGTTTGACACACGACTGTACTTGCCCGAATATCCGCGGTGCATCTGATAGCACGTCCAGCGCTGCGAACGCTTGTTGCAGTCCCACTCCACCGAGAAGTTCACGCCGTCCTTGTCGTACGCCGTCGACTTAATGCGATAAACCAGCACCTTCTGTTTGCCGCCCTGCTTCAGAGCAGGGAACTCCCTGCGCTGTATCGCCTTGTTGTAGCCGTTGGCAGCCGACGGCACGTTAGCGTTCTTGTTCTTCTTGTCTACCTGTCCGCTCTGGCTGCCGTTGCCGCCCTCCTCGTCGTCTCCACAAGCGCTGAAGGTGAGCGCAGAGAGCATCAGCACAGCCATCGCTGCGCAGCGCAATGCGTATTTATAATATTGCTTCATCTGAATATATCTTTTAAAAAGCCTTTTTACTTTTTTACTTTTAAAAGTCCCTTTTTACTCTTTTACTCTTTTACTTTTTTACTTTTAAAAGCCCCTTTTTACTCTTTTACTCTTTTACTTTTTTACTTTTAAAAGCCCCTTTTTACAAATAAAAAGAGAGTGTATTCCATACGCATATGCAACTACGAATGGAACACACCCTCAATATTCATATTCAAAAATAGAGCGTGTCTATCTGAAGTATATATCTCGTTCTTTTCCTTACTTGCGAACCTTTGCGTAGCGGTTCATGAACTTATCTACGCGACCTGCAGTATCGACAAGCTTGCTCTTACCTGTATAGAACGGGTGAGATGTGCTTGAGATTTCGACTTTTACTACTGGGTAAGTTTCGCCTTCAAACTCTACTGTCTCTGTAGCCTTGCATGTAGACTTTGTAAGGAACATATCGCCGTTGGACATATCCTTGAATACGACGGGGCGATAGTTTTCTGGATGAATTCCCTTCTTCATTTTGTTTAAATTGTTATAGTGTTAAATAAATAATTCGCTTTCAAACGCTTAGCGGATGCAAAGTTACGATTTTTTTATGAGACCCACAAATTTTTGAAAACAAAAATTCCAAGCCGCTTCAATGTTTGAAACGGCTTGGAATATTAAAGAATCGTATTACTTACGATAGTAAATAAGCCTATTACTTAGCGTATGTGATTACAATCTTGTTTATACGCAACTGTACGCCACCGCCAGAAGCCTCTTTGAAGACGTTTGTATAAGTCATTGTCTTGCCGTCGATAACAACAGTAGCAGTCTCGTTGCCGACGCAATTGACATTCTTATTCTTGTCTACATCGCAGCTGAACTCTATCTTAGCGATTGCCTTGTGACCCTCAAATGTAATCATGTTGTTCTTGTAAACACGGATGTTAGAGTAGCCGTTACCAGTGTAATACTTCGGACCATTCTTCTCGCCGTTTGCGTCGAAGACGATCTTTGTGCCGTCCTTAAGAGTGATGGTTGTAACCTCAGCACCATTCTCTGTATAGAAGTCGCCAGGAACCACCTCTACTGTTGTTGCACCAGCCTGAACGCTCGGGTTAGAGAGTGTGAGTGTTGTGCCGTTGATAGCGATATTGCCATTGCCTGCAGGCTTGTCCTCGCCCGGCTTGTCCTCGCCACCAGTAGAACCACCCTCTGTCTTGCCGTTTACAGACACAAGGTATGTAGTGCCCTGAGCAGTCTCAGGAGTATTGCCGTAGTAGTTGGTGAGCTTGCCGTAAACCACAACCTCGTCGCCTTCAGCGATGTTAGGCTGACCCTCTGTCCACTTCTGGTTGCCGAGATAGAGCGAACGGAACACGAGGAACTGACCGTCTGCCTTGCCGTCGTCAGAGATGTAGAAAGAAGCGTTGCCGAACTGTGCAGAGAAAGCCTCCTTCACAGATACTACCTTACCCTTGATGTAGTAGCCCTGCTCAGACACAGCGTTTGCAGCCAGCTTGCTTGCCTCAGCATTCGCAGCTACGCTGTTGAACGGATCGTCCTTTGTACCAGTGCCCTTCGGTGTGCCAGCAGCTCCGGTGTCGCCGCCAGCCTCTGTACCAGGCTTTGCACCGACCTCCTTGTCACCGAGCTTAGCCCAAACTACCGACTTCAGACCAGTCTTGCCGAAGTAAGCCTCAATGTTACCGCAGAGAACCACCTCCTGCTTGTAGTTTGCAGGATTGTCCTTGAGGTTGATTGCGTTGCGAACATCACCTACAGGAAGCTGTATCGGCATTACGTTGTCAACAGAAGTCTCGTCAGCAGAAGCTGCGATGAGAACGTTGCTTGCTACCTCACAACCCTCGGCTGTGAACTTAGCCTCGTCGATAGACTTGTCGGGAACGAAGCCTACGATGTAAGCCTTAACGAAGACATTGCTGCCAGTGGCGCCATGCTTCTTGATGTCCTCTACAGTGTAAGGACTTTCTGCGGTACCATTGCCTGTCATTTCTGTAGAACCGCCGCCGTTGCCGCCACCAGGAATTTCATAAGCCTCGGGAACGTCCTCACAGCTTGTGAATGTGAATGCCGCCATCGCTGCGACGAGCATTGAGAAAAATATCTTTTTCATATTCTTTTGTTTGTTTGCTTGTTGTATATTAATAATAATGTGGATAGCCTTGCTGCCGATAATGCTATATCACTAAGGCTTTATTTGTTTTTCTCCGGCTCGAGCACCTCAATATCAGACTGCGAGCGCAGAACGAGCTGCACGGTTGTGCCGTAAGACGACGTTGCGCTGGTCTTGTAGACGGTGAGAATACCGGTTACGTTGAGCTTACCCTTCGGCAGTGTCTCTGCAGCGAACTTAGCGTAGCAGCTTGTGCGGATGCCTATCTGCTTCTTCTGAGCGGTGTAGCCCTTGAAGTAGCGTGTAACGCCATAGCCTGTTGCAGCACCTTCTGCCTCGGGAGCGAATGTAATCGTACCGTCTGCGGTGTCGAACTCAACACCCTTCAGCGTTACGATTTGTCCTGAATACTTCATTGACACAGTCTCATTGTTTAGAGTGCTGATTTCTGAAGTCTCGAACACATGAGGCACGACGAGCGAAGCGTCTGCCTTGCCGAGAATCTTGAAGCGAGTCTGCCATTCGGTGCGGCTGATGCGGCTCGGGTAAGTCTGGTTCTTCTTGAAATCGGTGTACGGAACGCCAATCTGCGGCTGTGTACGGTAAGCACCATAGTAGAGTCCGCCGAGGTCGATGAGCACTTCCTGACCGATAGGCAGCTGACCGCACATACCGCCCTGAGCAACGCTGATGACGATGCCGCCGGTAGCGTCCTCGAGCATAATCTGGTTGTAGATATTGCCAGAGATATCGTTGCCCGTTATGCGAGCCTTTATCTGCACACCGTCGGCGATGCGTACGGTGTCGTTCACCTTGTCCTTCAGCAGCGCGCTGTACTTCGACTTCAAGTCGGCGATGTTAACGACGTTGGTCTCCTGAAGCTGGTTGTTGCCGAACGGTGCCACCTCGCCAGTAGGGTCTGTCCAGTCGTCATCCATACAAGATGTAGCCGAAAGACCTATAACAAGCGCGAAGAGCGCGAGTTTCAGATATTTTAAACTTTTCATCTTCTTTCTGTGATTTAGAATTTATAAGTAATGTTCAGCATACCGTTTGTACCGAAAGCGTAGAACTTGAACGGGTTCTTCTCGAACGAATAACCGCGCAGGTTAGCACTCTGTGTGTATCCGCTTCGGCTCTGCTCGTAACCGCCAGTAACGATGTTGCGGTTGTTGAGGATGTTCTGCACCATGAGATTGATTGACAACGAGCCGTGCTTGAGATATATGCTGCGACCGATTGAGCCGTCGAGCATGAATCCGCCGTGTCCCTTAGCCTGGTCGAGTGCGCCGGGGATGATTTCGCCAGTCACGTCGTTGATGATAGGACGGTCGAGCGCCTTCATCACGTCGTTACGACGCTTGATGTTCTCGTCGAAACGGTAGTTGGGCGAGTATGACAGATAGATGCGGTCGTAGTAGTTGCAGTTGAGGTCGATGAACCAACCCTTCTGGTGGTAGCTTACGCCGAGGCTGAGCGCTGTGAGCGGTGTGCCGCTGTCGCGCATGCCCTTGTTGTGTATGTAGTCGTAGTTCTCGCCTTCCTGACCTGTGCCGTGCAGCGTAGCGCTTGTCGACTCCATGTAGCAGAGCTTAGAGTTGTTCGTAATCTTCGCCTCGCTGATTGTACCGATGAGCTTCACGTCGAGGAAGCTGGTGAGCGTAAACTTGGCGCCGAGCTCTGCACCGTAGTACGACTTGTTCATATCGGTCATCGACACGTAGATGAACGAGTTGGTGTCGTCGTTGTAGAAGTTCTGCCAGTCGGAAACGTTGGTCATGCGGCTGTAGTAGCCCTTGAGGTTGAGGTGGAGCCAAGAGTTCTCGTACATATAGCCGAGCTCTGTGCTGAAGATGCGTTCGTTCTTGAGACCCTGAACGAAGTCGTTGTTCACCTCCGGCGACATGAATGCCGCACGTGCTTCAGGAGCGCGATGCTCGTAGCCTACGCCGAGTGTGAGCACGTTGCCGCGTCCGAGCGTGAGGTTAGAGCCGAACTTGAAGCCGCCGTCAACGAACTCCGCTGTCTTGCTCTTGCCGAACGAATTGTTAGCAGCCAGACCGTTGCGCATCTTGCCTTCGCGCTGCATAGATGTGTAGCCGAGTCGGGCAGCCACAGTATAGTTGAGCGGTCCGAAGTTCTCGGTGTACGATGTCCAGAGTTTGCCCTTATTGATGAAGAGGTTGTAGTCGTAGCCGAAACGGTCGCCTTCCTTCACTACAGCGTTAGGATGGTTGAGGTCGTACTGTGCTTCGGGCGAAGCTGCGGTGTACTTGTCAGAGATAATATAAGTGTTGATATTATGGAACTGAGAAGCGCCGAGCAGGTCCTCCATAGTCTGGTAGTGCATAGCCTTGTTTGTGGCAGCTATCACGCCTACGTTGAACTTCTTGTCCTTGTCAATCTGGTGGTTGAAGGTAGAAGCGAGCGAGAACATGAGGTTGTCGTTGTGCTTAGCCTGGATATAGTACATAGCGTCGCCGCCCTGAGCTGCCGTGTTCTTGTTAGCATAGTAGAGGCGGTCCCAGTTGATCTGTCGGTTAGCCTTCGATGCGCGCCAGTAGTCGTACGATGTCTTCCAGTCTTCGTAAGCCTGCTCTGTGCGATACGAGTCGTTGTTGCCGTACCATACATCGTAGTAGCTCGACGGCAGGTTCTTCCAGTAGTTAGGATGCGGGTTGTCGGCGTTGTTGTAGTTGAGCTTTGTGCTCTTGTACATAGAGTATTTGCCGAAGAACGACGTAGTGAGTTTCGAGTTCTCGTTGAAGTTCCAGTCCCATGTGAGGATGGCGCTCGGAGCGAAGTCGTTCACGACGCGCGAGTTGCGCTTCTTGCCGTTCTGGTAGCCCCAGTAGGGGTTGTAGTAGCGGTTGTTGGCGAGCCAGTAGACCTCGTCCGTTGCAGCACCCTGTGTAGAGCGCTCCGTCGGGTTGCCCCATGTAGAGAGCGAGAGGCTGTGGTTGCCCATCACCTTCTGCACGGCGAGGAAGTAAGAGAGCGAGTTGTAGAATGTGCCCTCTACGTATCCGTTGCGTGCCCAGCGGTAGCTCACGTTGCCGGTGAACGCCCATCCCTTCTCAGAGAGTCCGCTGCTGTACGAGTACATGCCGCGCAGGGTATAGTTGCGGTTGGCGCCGCTTACTGTCAAGCGGTGGCCTACGGGCATTGCCGACGGACGGAAGTTGTAGTTGTTCGATCCGCCCATGCCTGACATTGCGAAGTTGTTGCTTTCGAACGGAAGGGCGAACTCCTGGTTGCGTGTCATGTTGTTCAGACCGCCCACCTGAGAGTAACGGAACTGTCCGCTCTCCATATCGTTCAGCAGCAATCCGTTGAGATAAACTTCGTTGTACTTCTGATCGAATGCACGATAGCGGAAACGTGCCGGTGAGAACAGATAGCCCACCTGGCTGGCATAGATGTCGGTGTTAGAGTTGACGATGGTCACGTTCTGTGTCATGTCGTCGTCCTCACCGAGCTGTGCCTCAGTGAAAGTGAAGGCAGCCTCGCTTGCCGCTTCGCTGTGGAAGCCGATCGAGTCGGCTGCTGTCTGTGCGAATGCAGACGGAGCGCAGCACATTGCCAGCACTGCTAATTTAAGCTTCTTTTGCATGTAAGTGTTTATAATTATTTAATGAAATTTCGTTTATATCGCCGCTGCTACATTTCCTTACTTCAGCCAGCCGTGCAAAGGTCTCATCCTAACCACGGAAAGCTCGCAAGCATACAGCAAATGAAATAGATTGCAAAGTAACACATTTTTATTCAATTAAAGAAATGTTTCCCAACTTTATTTATATTAATATAGTGTTTCAATGCTGCAACACACAAAAAGGGCGTAACGTTTTGTATTTTAATGCAAAAAAAGCATGAAACAGGGTGCAATAATAAGGATTTACTGTAACTTTGCACTATATACTCATGTATTAAACGAAACAAGAATAAAAAAGCAAATAACTAAAATGAAAAAGAATCTTTTTATCCTCGCCTTGCTCCTCTGCATCACTCTCGGAGCATCGGCTCAGAAAAAGTTTAATCTCTACGCTGTAGGTTTCTACAACCAGGAGAATCTCTTCGACACTTGCCACGACGAGGGCAAGCGCGACTACGACTTCCTGCCCAACGGCTCGTACAAGTGGAACGGACTGAAGTACACCCACAAGTTGCGCAACATGGCGCAGGCTATCGCCGACCTTGGCACCGACAAGCTGCCGGGCATCGGCTGCGCCATAGTAGGCATGTCGGAGGTGGAGAACTCGAAGGTGCTCGACGACCTCACAGCGCAGGCTCCGCTGAAGCAGCGCGGATATAAATATGTACACGTAGAGGGACCCGACCGCCGCGGCATCGACTGCGCCATGCTCTACAACCCACGCTTCTTCACCGTGAAGGACGTGCGCCTCGTGCCATACGTGCCCGAAGAGCCTAAGGACTCCAACTTCATCACACGCGGATTCCTCACCGTGAGCGGCACTCTCGCCGGCGAGCCTGTAGCCGTAATCGTGTGCCACTGGCCCAGCCGCTTCACCACGTCCTACTATCGCGAGGTGGCAGGCAGACAGGTGCGCGCCGTGAAGGACTCGCTGCTGCGTGCCGACAAGAAGTGCAAGGTGTTCGTGATGGGCGACATGAACGACGACCCTACCAACAAGTCGATGACCGAGGCGCTCTCTTGCAAGCCTACCATCGAGAAGACGGGCAAGGACGACATGTACAACCCGTGGTACAACCTGCTCACAAAGCAGGGCAAGGGCACGCTCTTCTACAACGGCACATGGAACCTCTTCGACCAGATTGTGATGACGCCGAATCTGCTCAACGCCAACGGCTCTAAGGACTTCTCTACGCTGAAGTACTTCCAGCACCAGATTCACATTCGCCCGTATCTCATACAGAGCGAGGGCAGATACAAGGGCGCGCCGAAGCGTACTACAGCAGGCGGCGTATGGCTCGACGGCTACTCAGACCACTTGCCGGTAGTAGTGTACCTGGTGAAGGAGCAGAAATAATGTTGAATTTTGAGTTTTGAATTTTGAATTATGCGCGTTGCGCATTTTGATTTAAAGAGTTTTGAATTTTGAATTAAAAGCTAACAATTCAAAAATAAACAACTCAAAATCGGCACAGCCGAAAATTCAAAACTCAAAACTCAAAACTCAAAATTGCCTCTGGCAACAATTCAAAACTCAAAATTCAAAATTCAAAACTCATGAATACCGAGCGCCATCCGTTCACCCCATTCCTCCCCGACGGCTGCCGACTGCTCATGCTGGGCAGCTTTCCGCCGGGCGAGCAGCGCTGGTCGATGCGCTTCTACTACCCCAACTTCACCAACGACATGTGGCGCATCTTCGGACTGTGCTTCTACAGCGACAAGCTCCACTTCGTCGACACCGAGCACAAGACGTTCCGACTCGACCTCATCGTCCCGTTCCTCAACGAGCATCGCATAGGCATGTACGACACGGCGACGGAGGTGCGCCGTCTGAAGAACACTGCGTCTGACAAAGACCTGGAGGTAGTGGAGCCGACAGACCTGAAGGCGATGGTCGACTCGCTGCCCGCGCTCACCGACATCGTCACCACGGGGCAGAAAGCCACCGACGTGCTCTGCTCCTGCTTCGACATAAAGACGCAGCCGAAGGTGGGCGAGAACGTGCAGTTCGCCTTCGCCGACCGCACGCTACGCCTCTGGCGCATGCCCAGCAGTTCGCGCGCCTACCCCATGAAACCCGAGCGCAAAGCCGAGTTCTACAGCAGAATGTTCAGTGCAATATATCAATAAGCATAAGATTATGACAAACGACAAGATTACGATAATCGGTATTGCCGGCGGCACTGGTTCCGGCAAGACAACGGTAGTGAAAAAGATTGTTGAGACATTGCCGCCGCACCACGTGGCTGTAGTGCCGCTCGACTCGTACTATAACGACACGTCGCACATGACCGAAGAGGAGCGCCGTGCCATCAACTTCGACCATCCCGACGCCTTCGACTGGAAACTGCTCATAAAGCAGATTAACGAGCTGCGCGAGGGCCGCGCCATCGAGCAGCCTACGTACTCGTACCTGAAGTGCAACCGCGAGAAGGAGACCATACACGTAGAGCCGAAGCCGGTGATAATAGTGGAGGGCATCATGACGCTGCTCAACAAGCGCCTGCGCGACATGATGGATCTGCGCATCTTCGTCGACTGCGACCCCGACGAGCGCCTCATACGCAACATTCAGCGCGACACTATCGACCGCGGACGCACCGTCTCCATGGTTGTCGACCGCTATCTGAAGGTGCTCAAGCCGATGCACGAGCAGTTCATCGAGCCTACAAAGCGCTTCGCTCATATTATCATACCCGAGGGTGGCGACAATCTGAAAGGCATCAACATGGTGTGCAAGTACATCGAAAGCATTGTGGAAAGAGTAAAAAGATAGGAGGTATGGGCAAGATGCCCATACCTCCTATCTTTTTACTCTTTACTCTTTTACTTTTACTCTTTTACTTTTTTACTTTTAAACAAGTTCCAGCCCTAATGACTCTACGAACGCCTTCACTTCCTTCTGCTGCATCAGTTCGTCGTACACCTCTTTCTTTGTCTTTCGGCGACTTATCTCCTCAGCCTCGGCGAGGCGTAACGAGAGAGTGATGCCGCCGTTGTGCAGAGCCTTGGCGAGCGTAACGCGGATGCGACCCTTTATCTCGTTCACCTGGTCGAGCAGCATCTGATTGTCTACCAGCACTTCGATGTCGGGGAAGTTGGATATGCGCGGCTGCATGTTCTTCATTCTGGAGGCGAGGCCCACCATCTTCTGCGGCATACGGTTGCACATCGAGAGCCATTGCAGCTCGAGGAGTTCCTGCGTGAACTGCTCGTTCTCGTCCTTGTTCGTCACCTCAGCCTCCTTCTTCGCAGCCACAGCCTCCTTGCGCTGTAGACTTTGGAAGGTCATGCCGAGCGACGACAGCTTAAGGCGCGGACCGCCCGCTGCGGGTTTCGCCGCAGAAGAAGCCGTAGAAGCTGCAGAAGAAGTTGCAGAAGGCGCAGCTGCATTGGTTGATCCACCTGCCACAGATGCTGCCGAAGCCTGCTGCTGGGCAGCAACGGTTTGGGCGACACCCGACTGAGCCGAAGCCGCGGATGCCGCATTGCCCGGAGCAGCCACCTGCTGAGCCGCTTTCGTCCGGGTGAAATCAAGAAGTTTGAACAGGGTTTTCAGCTGTTTGGGGCTACGCCCCGCGCTGTCGGCATCCTCCGGCTGCGTGATCTGTGCCACCTGGATAAGCGTCAGCTCCACGAGCAGGCGCTTGTTGCTGCTTTGTCGGTAGCTCAGGTCGCACTGGTTCATCAGTTTCAGAGCCTTGTAGAGGAACTGCGTAGGGCACGCCTTAGCCTGCGCGCTGTACTTGGCGCGCTGCTGCTCGCTCACCTCGAGCAGCTTCAGCGTCTGCTCGTCCTTAGCCATGAGCACGTTGCGCACGTGCGAGGCGAGTCCGTTGATGAGGTTGCCGCCGTCGAAGCCCTTTTCTATAATCGAGTTCAAGAGCACCATGCACTCGCTCACTTTGTTCGCCAATGCGTAGTCGACGAACTTGAAGTAGTTGTCGGCGTCCAGCTCGTTGAGGTCTTCTATCACCTTTTCGTACGTGATGTTGCCCTGGCAGAAGCTCGCCGTCTGGTCGAATATGGAGAGCGCGTCGCGCATTCCGCCGTCGGCTTTCTCGGCTATGAGCGCCAGGGCCTCCTCCTCGTACGTGATGCCTTCCTTCTCAGCCACATGCTTCAGGTGGTTGATGGTGTTCTCTACGGTCATTCGCTCGAAGTCGTATATCTGACAACGCGAGAGAATGGTAGGCAGAATCTTGTGTTTCTCGGTGGTGGCGAGTATGAACACCACGTGAGCCGGCGGCTCCTCGAGCGTCTTCAGAAAAGCGTTGAAGGCAGCCTGCGAGAGCATGTGCACCTCGTCGATAATGAACACCTTGTACTTGCCCACCTGCGGCGGTATGCGTGTCTGCTCCATGAGCGACTTGATGTGCTCTACGGAGTTGTTGCTGGCTGCGTCGAGCTCGAAGATGTTGTACGAGCGGCCCTCCGCAAACGCCTTGCAGCTCTCGCACTCGCCGCATGCCTCGCCGTCGGCTGTGGGGTTCATGCAGTTGATTGCCTTGGCGAAGATGCGCGCACACGTCGTCTTGCCCACTCCGCGCGGACCGCAGAACAGGTAGGCGTGCGCCAATTTGCCACTCTTCACGGCATTCTTCAGCGTAGCGGTGAGAGCAGCCTGCCCCACCACCGAGTCGAACGTCATCGGGCGGTATTTACGCGCCGATACTATATATTCTCCCATTTGAATGTTTATGTTTAATGCTACTTTACAAAGTTACAACTATTATTCTGAATAACACGGCTTGATTTTAGAAAAAATTTTGTACTTTTGCCTGTAAGCATTAAAATACACATTAATTATATATACCCACATCATATATGGACGACGAGATAAAAGACACGATGCCGAGCGAACACACCGACTACAAGCCTGTTAACCGCTTCGACGCATCTGCCGTACACCACCTTAGCGGAATGTATCAGAACTGGTTCCTCGACTACGCATCCTACGTAATCCTGGAACGCGCTGTACCTCATATCGAGGACGGCTTGAAGCCTGTGCAGCGACGCATACTCCACTCGATGAAGCGCATGGACGACGGACGCTTCAACAAGGTGGCGAACATCGTCGGACACACAATGCAGTTCCACCCGCACGGCGACGCTTCCATCGGCGACGCTCTCGTACAGATGGGACAGAAAGACTTGCTCGTCGACTGCCAGGGCAACTGGGGTAACATCCTCACGGGCGACCGTGCTGCGGCGCCGCGTTACATCGAGGCGCGACTCTCCAAGTTCGCGCTTGACGTGGTGTTCAACCCTAAGACTACCGACTGGCAGCTCTCTTACGACGGACGCAACAAGGAGCCTATCACGCTGCCGGCGAAGTTCCCGTTGCTGCTGGCGCAGGGCGCTGAGGGCATCGCCGTGGGTCTCAGCTCGAAGATTCTGCCACACAACCTCGTGGAGATCTGCGACGCTGCCATCGCATATCTGCGCGGCGAGGAGTTCCACCTCTACCCCGACTTCCCTACGGGCGGTTCGATAGACGTTGCAAAGTACAACGACGGACAGCGCGGAGGCACCGTGAAGGTGCGCGCAAAGATAGAGAAGCTCGACCCGAAAACTATCGTCATTCGCGAGATTCCGTTCTCGAAGACTACGTCTACGCTCATCGACTCCATTCTGCGTGCTATCGAGAAAGGCAAGATAAAGGCTAAGAAGGTGGACGACAACACGGCTGCCGAGGTGGAGATTCAGGTTCACTTGGCGCCGGGCGTGTCGTCCGACAAGACTATCGACGCGCTCTACGCCTTCTCCGACTGCGAGATAAACATCTCGCCCAACTGCTGTGTCATCGAAAACAACAAGCCGTGCTTCCTCACCGTGAGCGACGTGCTGCGCCACTCTACCGACTCTACTATGGGCCTCTTGCGCCGCGAGCTGCAGATACGCAAGGCTGAACTTGAGGAGCAACTCTTCTTCTCGTCGTTGGAGCGCATCTTCATCGAGGAGCGCATCTACAAGGAGAAGAAGTTCGAGCAGGCTAAGTCGCAGGACGAGGTGGTCGACTTCATCGACTCTAAGCTCGAACCGTTCAAGACGCAGGTGTTCCGTGTACAGAACTTCGAGTATTCGTTCCACCGCGACATTACGCGCGACGACATTCTGCGACTGCTCGAGATAAAGATGCAGCGCATCCTGAAATACAACAAGGACAAGGCCGACGAACTGATAGCGCGCATAAAGGCAGAGCTGGCGGAAATAGAGTACGACCTGGCGCACATGACCGAGGTGACTATCCATTGGTTCGAGTTCCTGCGCGAGAAGTACGGCAAGGACCACCCGCGCCGCACCGAGATTCGCAACTTCGACACTATCGAGGCGTCGAAGGTTGTGGAGGCTAATCAGAAGCTCTACATCAACCGCGCCGAGGGATTCATTGGCACGGGTCTGAAGAAGGACGAGTTCGTGTGCAACTGCTCAGACATCGACGACATCATCGTGTTCTTCAAGGACGGCAAGTACAAGATGGTGCATGCCGCCGACAAGATATTCGTCGGAAAGAACATTCTGCACGTGCAGGTGTTCAAGAAGAACGACAAGCGCACCATATACAACGTGGTTTACCGCGACGGAAAGGGCGGCGCTTCGTACATAAAGCGATTCTTCGTGCCTACGATGACGGCGGGTCGCGAATACGACTGCACGCAGGGCACACCAGGCTCGCGCATCCTCTACTTCACAGCCAACCCCAACGGCGAGGCGGAGGTGATAAAGGTGACGCTGGAGGCTAACCCGCGCCTGAGAAACATCTTCATCGAAAAGGACTTCTCGGAGGTGGGCATCAAGGGACGCACATCGAAGGGCAACCTCGTGACGCGCAACCCTATTCACCGCATCGGTCTGAAGAGTCACGGCCACTCTACGCTGGGCGGCAGAAAGGTGTGGTACGACCCCGACGTGAACCGCTTGAACTACGACGAGCACGGACGCTTGCTGGGCGAGTTCTTCGACGAGGACTCGATACTCGTGGTGCTCGACGACGGCAACTTCTACATATCTACGTTCGACGCCAACAACCACTACGAGGACAACATAAAGATCATAGAGAAGTGGGACCCGGACAAGGTGTGGACGGCTGTGCTGTTCGACGCCGACAACGGCGACTGTCTCTACCTGAAGCGTTTCCGCATGGAGGCTACAAAGCGCTGGCAGAACTACATCGGCGAGAACCCGAAGAGCAAGCTGGTGATGCTCACCGACACGCCGTTCCCGCGCTTCGAGGTGAGCCTTGCGCCCACAACAGCGCCCGACGGAACGGAGATGCAGCGCCCGCCGCTGGAGATAGACGCCGAGGAGTTCATCGCCGTGAAGGGCTTCAAGGCGAAGGGCAAGCGCGTCACTACGTTCGACGTGCTCGACGTGAAGGAACTGGAGCCTACACGCTTCCCCGAACCCGAAAAGGAGGAGGGCGAAGACGGCGAGGGCGACGATGCGGAAGACACGAACCTCGACCCCGATGCGGGCAAGAGCCAACAGCAGGTGATAGACGAAATGACTGGTCAACTAAATCTTTTCACCGAGAATGAGGATCTTTAGTCTATTAGTCGCCATACTATGGTGTATCTCAGGGGATGTAGTTGCAGGGGGTGCAGTTGTCTCAACTGCACCAGATTACCCAGATACTGATAGGTCGGTGCAGTTGAGACAACTGCACCCCCTGCAACAGCTGCCCCTACAACAGCAGCCTCAGAAACAGCACCCCATAAGAGAGAACGCTCTTATGCTGGGCGTTGGCTACACCAATATTCTCGACACTTATCTCTCGCCCGAGAAATATCGCGGTACGGATGTGCGCTTCATCTCGCACACGCGCCGCGAGAACGACTCTGCCCGCTTCGTGCACCAGTTGCTGCACGAGGGCAACATCGCCTTTGCCGACAACCGCTCGGGCAACGGCGGTGAGATTGCTGGCGGATATACGTTCGGCTACTCGCTGCTGCGCAAGTGGCAAATGCCCGTGGGCAGTTGCGGCTTGCGCCTTCTTGCCGGCGGCACAGCCGAGCTAAGAGCAGGTTTTCTTTACAACACACGCGGAAGCAACAATCCTGCACAGGCGCGCTTCGCCCTGCAGCTGAAACCTACCGTTGCTGCCGACTTCGATTTCCGACTTTTCAAGCGCCAGAAGCGTCCGTTCACGCTGCACTACGAGGCGTCGGCGCCGCTCTGCGGCCTGATGTTCTCGCCCAACTACGGACAATCTTACTACGAGATATTCTCACGCGGCAACTACGACCACAACTGCGTGCCTACAACCGTGGCGTCTACGCCCTCGCTGCGCCAGATGCTCACGCTCGACTTCCGCGCGCTGCATACTACATGGCGCATCGGATACCTCGGCGACTGGCGTCAGGCGAACGTGAACAACCTCAAGCAGCACACGTATACGCATGCGCTGGTTATCGGCATCGTGAGAAGATTCCGCACCGTGAAGCTATAGTCGCACCCCCTTAAAAGACAAAGAAACATGAAAAGAATAATACAGATAATGTTTGCAGCGCTGCTGTTCCTCACAACGGCGTGCGTCGACGAGACGGAGTATGCCGACAATGCGCGCGGCAACTTTGAGGCTCTCTGGCGTGCCATCGACGAGCACTACTGCTTCTTCGACTACAAGCGCGAGCAGTACGGACTCGACTGGAACGAGGTGCACGCTCGCTACAGCCGGCAGGTCACGAACGACATGACCGAGGCGCAGCTGTTCGAGGTGCTGGGCAACATGCTGGGCGAACTGCGCGACGGACACGTGAACATGTACTCGGCGTGGGACGTGGCGCGCAACTGGTCGTGGCATGAGGACTATCCGTCGAACGTGAGCGACACGCTGCTCTCGAAGTATCTCGGCACCGACTACCGCATCGCCGCCGGGCTGCGCTACCGCGTGCTCGACGACAACACGGGATATGTGCGCTGCACGACGTTCGCATACGCGTTCGGCGAGGGCAATCTCGACAACGTGATGCTCTATCTGGCGCCGTGCAACGGACTCATCATCGACCTGCGCGACAACGGCGGCGGACTGCTCACGGCAGCTGAACAGCTGGCGGCGCGTTTCTGCAACGAGCGGCTGCTTGTGGGCTACATGCAGCACAAGACGGGCAAGGCGCACGACGCTTTCTCGAAGATGCAGGCTCAGTATCTGAAGCCGTCGAACGGCATAAGATGGCAGAAGCCGGTGGTGGTGCTAACGAACCGCGCGGTGTATAGTGCGGCTAACGAGTTCGTGAAGTACATGCGCTGCTGCCCTAACGTCACCGTCGTGGGCGACCGCACGGGCGGCGGCGCCGGAATGCCCTTCTCTACCGAGTTGCCCGTGGGCTGGAGCGTGCGTTTCTCGGCGTGCCCGATGTACGACAAGCAGAAGCAACCGACCGAGTTCGGCATCGATCCCGACTACAACGTGGCGCTTAAGACGGAGGATTGGCTGCGTGGCGAGGATACAATAATTGAGTTTGCGCGCAGACTGCTGAAAGAAGCGCGATAAAAGAACACATTATAATATTGCTTAATATAAAAAAACGAACACGAATAGCACAAATTTCACGAATGTATAAACCTTCGATTCGTGAAATTTGTGCTATTCGTGTTCGTTTTTATATCCTATTAGCGTTTACTTCAGATCGCCAACCTTATACAGGTACTCTGCAATCTGCACGGCGTTGAGCGCAGCACCCTTGCGAATCTGGTCGCCCGAGAGCCAGAAAGTAAGACCGCAATCGTCAGCCAGGTCCTTGCGCACGCGACCTACGAAGACGTCGTCCTTGCCTGCTGTCTCAAGCGGCATCGGATAGACGAGGTTCTGCGGGTCGTCCTTCAGCGTGCAGCCCGGAGCGGCAGCGATAGCCTTCTGAGCCTCCTCAACGCTGATGGGGCGCTCGGTCTCAATCCATACCGACTCAGAGTGAGAGCGGAGCGAGCTGACGCGCACGCACATTGCCGAGCAGCGCACGTCGCTGTGCATAATCTTGCGAGTCTCGTTGAACATCTTCATCTCCTCCTTGGTATATCCGTTGTCGGTGAAGACGTCTATCTGCGGGATGACGTTGTAAGCCAGCTGGTGCGGGAACCTCTCCACCTTCACCGGCTCGTTGTTCACCAGCTCGCGATACTGCTCCTGCAGCTCTGCCATGGCAGCAGCGCCTGCGCCCGAAGCGCTCTGGTAGCTGGCGATGTGTATGCGCTTGATGTGGCTGAGCTGCTCGAGCGGCTTCAGCACTACAACCATCATGATAGTGGTGCAGTTAGGGTTGGCGATGATGCCGCGCGGACGGTTCAAGGCGTCCTCGGCGTTGCACTCCGGCACAACCAATGGCACGTCGTCGCACATGCGGAAAGCCGACGAGTTGTCGATCATCACGGCGCCGTACTTGGTGATGGTCTCGGCGAACTCCTTTGAGGTGCCGCCGCCAGCCGACGTGAACGCCACGTCGATGTCCTTGAAATCGTCGTTGTGCTGCAAGAGCTTCACCTCATACTCCTTACCTTTAAAGGTGTATTTCTTTCCGGCTGAACGCTCAGAGCCAAACAACACCAGATTGTCAATGGGGAAATCTCTCTCGGCGAGGATGCGCAGGAACTCCTGTCCTACAGCGCCACTCGCACCAACAATAGCTACATTCATTTTCTCTTATATTTGTTTTTATTTGTTTTTATTTGCTTACTAATTGCCTGATCTTTGTGCAAAGTTACAACTTTTCTGTCATCTAAGGATAGTTTTTCCCCTTTTTCTGCGACATTGCGATGCTCGGAAACGGTGCTCAGCATAATAAAAGAACAAAATCTGACTTAAAGAATATAAAATTGGAGAAACAGGATAATCAACATAAGGAAATTATGACTATCTTTGTGGCGAATAGCTTTGCGTAAAAAACTAAAACAATTAGACATAATGACTAACGAAACGACAACGACAGAACTCAAGATTGACATGGGGCTGATAGCCAACTACGGCAACGCCGACTATATTGACGGCGATGTGGTTGTGCTCGACGGCATCGACAAGGTGCTGCAGACAGACGGCACATACCGCTTCGAGATGATTATGATGGCCTACTGCATGAAGGGACGCATGCAGTACGAATCGAACGGAGAGACCTATACATCTAAGGCGGGCGACGTGGTTATATGCCTGCCGAGCACCACGTGGGAAAACGTGCTGGTGTCGCCCGACTACGAATCTAAGATCGTGGGCATATCGTACAAGACGGCACAGACAAGCGTGCAGATGAACAGCGACTTCCTTGCGCTGATGGGCTACATATCCAAGAATCCGATTGTACACCTCAACGAGGAGCGCCAGGACATATTCATGAAATACTACGCCATCATAGCGCACAAGATAAAGAACCCGAACGGCTTCTATCACCGCGAGATAATGCACTGTCTGCTGCAAAGCACTATCTACGAACTCTTCGCCATCATCACGCCATACGTAGAATACACCTTCGACGGCGGCAACCTGAAGCAGGCAAACCTGCTCTTCCAGCGCTTCATTGAGCTGCTGGCGGCTAACAACGGCAAGATGCAGCCGGTGAAGAAGTATGCGCAGGAGCTGTGCATCACGCCGAAATACCTCTCGAGCATCACGAAGCAGGTGACAGGTCGCACGGCGCTGGAGTGGATTCACAGTTACACGGTGAAGGCAATTGAGAAGTATCTGCGTCGCTCCAACCTCTCAATCAAGGAGATATCGGAGCTGCTCGGCTTCCCCAACCTCTCGTTCTTCGGCAAGTTCACAAAGAGCCACCTCGGCATGTCGCCAACGCAGTATCGCAAGGACCAGAGCATGAGGAAATAAATCTCTTTCTGCTGAGAGATTTTCCCACAGAATCCACAGAACACACAGAACTTTCTTGCTGAGATATTCTCCCACAGATTTCACACACAGAAGTTATGGTGCTTTCAAGGGAGTGCACTTGTCTCCGCTCGGCTTTGCCGCTTGCCAGAGCAAGAAGTTCACCAACACAACAAAATCTATATTCTCCCACAGAATTCAGAACACATTCTTGCTGGGATATTCTCCCACAGATTTCACAGATTTACACAGAACTTTTGCTGAGAAAACTCCCACAGATTTCACAGAACACACAGAACTTTCTTGCTGAGATATTCTCCCACAGATTTCACAGATTTACACAGAACTTTCTTGCTGAGAAAAATTCCGTGAAATCTGTGGATTCTGTGGGAGATATACGCGCCCTAACATCTGTGAGAATCTGTGAAATCTGTGGGAGTTTTTCAACTGCAAACTTAGAGCAGTATCGCAAGGACCAGAGCATGAGAAAATAAATCTTTTTCTGCTGATATGTTCTCCCACAGATTTCTCTTTCTGATGAGATATTCTCCCACAGATTTCACAGATTTCACAGATTTACACAGAACTTTCTTGCTGAGAAAAATTCCGTGAAATCTGTGGATTCTGTGGGAGATATACGCGCCCTAACATCTGTGAGAATCTGTGAAATCTGTGGAAGTTTTTTCAACCACAAACTTAGAGTGGATTCTGTGGGGTTTTTCAACCACAAACTTTAGAAAAGAGAGTGTTACCGCAAGCTGGGCACAACGTTACAGCAGCGCGGTAACGATATAACCGGGGCGCGGTAATGGCATTACATGTATGCGGTAAAGCCATTACCACGCCCCGGTCAGCATTTTAGAATTTGGTCAGCATTTTAGAACTTCAGTTTCACACTCGCACCAGCCATAACCCAGATGCCTGGCTGTCTGACGTTACCCAGGTCGTAGTAATGGTGGTTGGTGATGTTGTCGGCCTTTACATATATATTGTATGTAGGCGCAGTCCACTGCAGACGCACATCCACCTTCGTATACGGATGATAACCGTTCATGCGCTCCTGCCAACGCAGCACCCATGACGCCGTGAGCTGTCGCCAGATGCGATGGTCAACCTGCAGCGTAGCCTTGTGGCGCAGATACTCCAGCGCGTAGAGCGAACCATAGACGTCACCATCGGTAGAATGCTTCTGATGGATGAACGCATAGCCCGCCTTTATGCGCGTTATGAAGAACTCAGGCAGCAGCTCCTGCAGATGCAGCGCAGCATCTACGGAGTAGCCCATATTGTCGAGCTTGCCGATATTCATAGCCTGATACTTCTTGCTCTCAGCCGTAGGATACACCCAGTCGATGATGTCCGTACCATTCGAGTAGAACCCGCTCAGCACCGCCTCGAAGCCGTGCGTGCGGTAGCGTGTGCCCACCTTGAACGCCTCGTTCTTCTCCGGACGCAGCGCGATGTCGCCCTGCTGCACCGCATTGTTCGTATACAGGTCGGTGTACGTAGGCACGCGCAGCGCGCGGTTCCACGAAGCATACACCTTCCACTCGTCGTTCGGGCGGTAGCTCACGTCCACACCCGGGTAGAGGCGGAACTTACCGTCGAGCGCCGTGTTGCGGTTGGCAAGCAAGCCAGCCGACAGCGTGAATCCGCCCACGATGACGTTATGCTCGAGGAAGAGACTCGTATTGGTGCGCTCGCCGAGGCGGTTGTACTTGCGGTCGGTGCCGCTGATAGACACCCATTTGTCCTCCGGCTGCACATCGCCGTACGCCGTACTCAGGATATGCTCGCGGCGCACGTCGACGCCAGCCGCCGTCTTGCCGAGCAGCCATGTAGCATGAGCGTTGAGCGAACCGCCGTAGGTGTCGAGACGGTGGTAGTTCTCGCCGGCAGCAGCGCCCTCCTTGCCCTTTATAAGCTGGTAGTGGTCTACATCCTTATGCCAGTAGACCATCGGCGTGAGCACGAAACGGTCGTCAGCCCACGGCTTAATCTCCGCCTGTGCCGACGCCAGGAAACGTCGAGTAGCCTCAAACTGATTGTTGTACTTCGCACTGTAGAACGTAGACGCACCGAAGTCCTGCGACGAGAAGCCGCCCTGCCACTGCAGGTCTACGTAGCGCGACTCCCAACGGCCCATGTAGTAGGCACGACGGCGGCGGAAGTCGCTGTTCTTCGTGCCTCCGTCGCTCTGCGTGTAGCCTCCGCTCAGCTTCTGGCGCACCGCACCCGTAGCAAGGTTCACGCTCGCGTCGCCGCCGAACGAACCGAACGATCCGCCCTCGGCAGCCACCGACACATTGCTCTCGGCATCCTGGCGCGTAACGATGTTGATGGCGCCGCTGAACGCCGACGAACCGAACACGCGTGCCGAAGCACCCTCGAGAACCTCGATGCGCTCAATGTCGGAAAGCGAAACTGGAAAATCGGCAGCGTTGTGACCCGTCTGTGCACTCGAAATATTCATGCCATTCAATAGAATGGTAATCTGGTCGAACGTGCCGCCGTTGATGGAGATGTCCGTCTGTACACCAAAGCCCCCGCGCTGACGGACATCCACGCCCGGGACTAACTTCAAAATGTCGTTGACACTCGCTGCCTCCGCACGCTGAATGTCGTCGCGCGAAATGACAGCCACAATCTTTGCCGACTGCAATGCAGTGAGCGGAGCACGCGAACCCGTTACGAGCACCTCGTCGAGCTTCACCTCCTCGCGGCTCAGCGAGTCGAGAGCCAGAGCCGACGCTACCGGCTTGGTGCTGATGCCCTCTGCCTTGGCGTTGGTGAGCGTAGCCACACTGAGCGTGCAGATGAGCACCTCGCGACCCAAGCAGCTGAAAAGAGCATAGCTGCGGCGCGTGAAGTGCTTGAAATGCAAGGCTTCAGGGCGTGCGTTGAAATTGTTTTTGAACATAAAAAATATAAATTGTTAATGATGATAGGGGTGTTTTGAGCGTGCAAAATTAGTACAAAACGCGCAAACCGCAAAAACAAACGCCATGTTTTTGCTCCAGACACGCAATTTGATAGGCTGCGTCAAGAGCATTATACGGCTGCATCAAAAGTGTTTTATGGCTTCATCAAAAGTGTTATACTGCTGGCAGATGATTGGTTCGGGCTGGCAGATAGGCTGGTAGATATCGCGTCCAGCGGTTTATCTTCCAGCCCTTATTGCGCTTATCCTGTGTGCGTTACGGCGAAACTGGAAGATATGGCAGATTTTTTCACGTACTTGGTTTATATAACAAAAAACAAACTGCGGTTAGAATTAGCCTCACGGATCATTCTAATCGCAGTATGAAAAGAGTTATGCAAATAATATAAAAAGTACCATTTTTATGAGTGCCGGCGCAGCTTATGGGCGCTTGCGCACTGCACGTACGTTGAGCAACGTTGTACGCTTTTCGAGAGATGCACCAGAATTAAGTATATACTTATACGCATTCTCATCATCCTCAGAAATGTCAGAAGCTGTAGAAGTCCAATAATTACCCTGCAACGGATATTCGTCGTCTACAATCGTTGAGAATTCATCCTTAGCTGGCAGATACCATACTAAGTTTTCATCCTTAAGTATCGGACGCTCTATCGTCTCGGTGCCTGAAGTCTGAACTTCCTTATTGAACTTGTTCTTCATAACAGCTGCTCTTACTGCAAACTCAGTAGGATTAAGCGGGAATGTCTGATTTGTCGTACCACCCCAATTTTCGAGTTGCTTTATAAGTGCACTTACGTCACTGATACCATTGAAGTTGTACAACTCAGATGAGTTCTTTTTACCATCTGTCGGACTCTTTGCCACATTAGGCGACGGAATCTTATTAAAGTCAATTGTAACTCTAAATGATGTCGACCAAGAATCTCTATCTACAGTGATGTATTTGCCATAGTCGTTAAACCATGTTAGGACTATCTCTACCCACCATTTCTTTAATATCCAACCAGGAACGGTGTAGACCATCTTCATATTATCGCCCCACAGGAAGCCCCATTGGTATTTTTTACCTTCAATGCGCTCGCAACCCAAGCCGTCCGCATTCCAACTCGGACACAACTGTCTGATTGTGAATTTGGCTGGTGTAGCTGAGGGGAATCCCTTAGGACTCAATTCGAGTACAACATCTCGCTCTGCATTAGTGACATTTTCTTCAAGGAAAGCATATACAGTTATGTCACCGCTCTCAGTACCTTCAATGGTTTGTGTACCACGATCTTCCTCAATCCAATAGCCAACTTCCTCTAACTCGGTGAGATTTTTACGTAAGGTCACCTTTGGCGATGTTGACTTCAATTTCCAACCACCGGTCAAACCTGGGTCTACCTTTATCTTGATAGGATAGATCACATAGTGAGCATCCTGCACCTGCGGTTCTGATGTGAACTCAAGTTCATACTCAGGAGTGATAGAGAGGCGATAGGTGACGGTCTTGCCCATCGGCCATTCGGCGCCGTTAAGCGAAGCTGTGAGCAGGCGGTCGCGGCCGGAGATGTTGTCGTGGAACATCACTTCGAGCTTGCTGTCTGCACCCAATGTCTGCGGCAGAAGCATGAATGTAGCGTCGTCGGCGTTGAGTTTAGTGCCTTCGGCTGTGGTGCTGCCTGTAGCCATGTTGGGCGAAACGGTGTAGCTGGTCGTTGCGTTGTTGAGTGTCCATGCGGATCTCAGCATGTCATACGTTCCAGAGTTGCGCACGTTGGTAATGGTTACGCTCTTTATCGTGCCGGGCGCCATCGTTGCGCCGGTCTTCACGACAACGGCTGTGCAGAGATGCTTGAACTGCAGCGATACCGGAGCGCATACTCCGCCCGCAGGACTTGCGTTGTAGCCGGTGGCAGCCGCCACGAGGTCGCGCTGCTTTGAGAGGTCTGCCGGAACGGTGTACTTTATGGTTGTCTTGTTTACGTCTTCTGAAGGCTTGACCGGCGATTCGTCAAGTTCTGCATCTAAAGGAGCCCATGCAAGGAAGCGGAGCGATCCGTTGTCGGGCCAGTAGTATATCGACGAAGAGGGTTGCCAAACGTCGCCCTGCTTGGCGGCTACCTCGTTCATGTAGTATCGTGGAGCAATGTTACCGTCAGACTTCTTCAACTGCGCTACGACGTTGAACTGGTCGTACATCGTGGTCTGCATGGAAGCACGTGTGGCATACTTGGCAGCGGCTTTGCCTATTCCGTCGCTTACGACAGCACGCACGCAGAGGGTGTCGCTCGATTCTGACGAGCGTAGCACATAACGGCCGGTGGTTATCGCTTCGTTTGCGGCTGCGGCGCGTGTGCCGTTGCCAGAATCAGAAATACCGAAGCAGATATTGTCTGTTGTGCTGTAATCAGTGTGTTCGTACGGCACATCGCTGCTGCATGAAAAGAGTGTCACCGACAGGAGCACAGCAGCCATGCCTGCTGTCATGTTTAATATATTTATTCCTTTCATATTCGTTCGTATTAAATGGGTTAATTGGTTTTAAGAGAAAAGAGCGAGTGTAAGGGGGAACCTGTGCGTTCCCCCTACACCTGATGTGTTAGATGTTCACAGATGTGTCTTTTCGACGCATCGTGTGTTAGTTGTTTCCTACTATTACATGTTCATGTCGATTGCGTCGCCCCAAGCGTCCCACTCGTTAACAGTAGGTTCGAATACGATCGGGCAGAGTGCGCCTTCAGGATTAACGTTCTGTGATGTGAACTCAGCCTTGAACTGGTAGCTCTTGCCAGACTCCATCTGCATCTGTGTGAGGGTAACAGTGTGGGGGTAGGTGTCAACAACGCCGTTGTGTGCACGCTCTACTACGAATGTTACGTTGTAAGCCTTAGTTGTCGGAATCATGTACTTGTGACCTGTTGTGCAAGTTGCGCCCTGAGCGAAACCTGTTTCTGCTGCGTTGTCAAACAGAAGGGCTGCGTTGCCTGAAGCTGTCCATGCCAAACCTGCATTGGCAGCAATGAGCTGTACAGAGCCCTCTGTGCAAGCGTTTGTGATCTGCACGTCCTTAACGGTGAGCAAAGAGCCGTCGTCCATAGCGTTCACGAAGTTGAAGCGAACGCGTGAAAGCATGTGGTTGAATGTCAGATCGACAGCAGCCGGACATACATCGCCATCCCATGTCACGAGACCCTTGTTGTTGGTAGCCCAGAGAAGGTCTGTATCGCCTCTACCGTTGTTGAACTTAACCTTGCCGTAGTCCTGGTAGTCGGCAGGAGCCACTTCCATCTCGAATGCACCAGCCGGAGCCACAGCTACGAAGCTATACTGATAGCCCTTCTCCCAGTAAACTGGTGTGCCATAAGACCATGCGCCGCCAGCCTTGTTAACCTGAGTGCCAACGAACGGCTTGCCGATCTGGTTGTCCTTCTTCATGATACCCCAAACCTGGAAGTTAGTGAGGTTAGCGGTTGTCAAGTCTGTCGCACGTGTGCTGTTATTTACAAAGCTCTTGAACTGGATGCCGTTCTGATTTTTAGCTACCTCTACAGTCTCGTCGTTGCTACATGAAGCAAACAACATACCTATTGCTGCCAAACCGATTAAAAATAGATTCTTCTTCATAATGATGTAGTTTAAATTAGTAAATAAAGTTATATGAAAAGTTTAGTTGTAAACCGTGTACAGTTTCTACTTGAGTTGCGTAGCGCTACTTGAGCGGCATGTCTACGTCCTCGAACTCGCCCCATCCGTCTACGTTTACGTCGAAGCCCGATCCGCCGTGCTTGCCGTCCTCGTCAGAGATCTCGATGCCCTTCACTACGATTACGCCGCCTTGCGGTTGCTTTGCAATCTGGTCGCTCACGTCGAAGTAGAAGTTCTTTATGATGCCGTTCTTCAATCGTACCTCGAGGTTGAGCGCGTGGCTGCGCGGTGCTCGTGTAGATGTGTAGTAGCCGTTAGGATAGTCGGGCACTCCGAACGATGTAACTATAGCCTGTGCTCCCCATTGCTGCAGCGTGCAGTCGTAAAGCAGCGTTGCTGCCTCGGCTGATGTCCTGCCGCTGTTGAGGTATACGGCTGACGCCATTCCGGAGAGTGCTCCGCGCACCAGTCCTACGTATTGCAGACCCTTGCTGAACTCGTAGCGAACGAGATACTTGAACACGAGCGGATGCATCGTAACCGGCATCACCGTCTCCTCCACCGTGCGCTCCGATGTGTACTCCTCGTTGAAGTTGCCGTAGAGCATGTCGGGCATTGCCACCGTAGGCTCCTTGGCGTCGGTCTGTTTCTGGAACGGATTGCCGAGGAACGAAGCTCGTGTGCGTGTTCGGGTTGTAGCCTTGGCTGCTGCGTACGAGTACATGTCGTCGAATACGATATACTCGGTGTCGTTGTTGTAGAACAGCAGCTGGTGCTTGCCCGGTCGGAGACCTACTACGTCGCCCTGAGCCGGCATGTTGATCATGTCGCTCGGTCCGAGAGCCGGGAAGTCGTGCATTCGGAGACCTGCGGGTATGAGCGGTCTGAGGTCGTCGTATTGCATACCATAGGTGTCGACCCATGCAGAGAAGTTCTTCCAGTCGGTGCTTCCGTCGCTGCGTATCTCCCACTCCTGCTGATATGTTGCCTCTACACGGAACTTGTACTTAGGAGAATGAGAGTCGTGGTCGAAACACAAATCCTTGTGCTCGCAAGATGACAATGCTGTCATGGCAACCAGAGCAAACGCCGTTGCGATTCTCGTAACATTGCGTTTAAATATGACCTTAATCATTTGTCGCCTCCTTTCTTCTTATTGTTGTAGTTTCCATGTCCCAAGAGCCATACGAGCGACACCTCAGCCTTTGTAGGGCCTATCCAGTGGCGGTTCTTCGTGGCTTTCCACACGTAGTGTCCGTCCAGCGGCTCGTACTCATAGTAGCGTCCGCCCATGTATCCTGCCACAACACTGAAGTCGATGTTCAGGCGCTTTGCTATCGGCAGCGAGTAGCCGTATTCGGCTCCTACTGCGTAGCTTGTGCGGTCCCAAAGTGTTCCGCCGGGTATGCCTGCCATGTATCCCTTTCCGCCGAGCTCGAAGTCGTAGGTGAACGCCTGTGCGTTGATGCCGAGGTGGTGTCCCTGCAACGGCTTCACCTTCGATGCCTTGCCGAACCACTTGCGCAGCGAGATGCCTCCGCCGTAGATGCGCCAGTAGTTGTGGTGATGGTTGTTGTTCCACCATGCGTACATCCAGTCGGCTGCTATCGACCAGCGCTTTCCGAGCGAGAACTCCATACCTATGTTCGGTACGCCGAGCGCGTCGTAGAGCATGTTGGTCTTGATGGCGAGGTAGGCGTTTCGGCGCTCAGGCTCAGGTGCTGGCTCCTCTACTTGCGGCTCCTGTGTTACTGGCTCTTCCGGAACAATCACTTCTGCCTTTTGGTTGTCTACCACGGTTGGCTTCTGCTCGATGTAGACAGATATGAGGCTGGCGTTGCGCACTGCGGGGAAGAACTCGCGCAGCATGTAGTTCCATGTGCGTCCGTAGTTGAGGTCCATAAGGCGCTTCTTGCGGCTGTCTACCAGTACTCCCTTCGAGTTGTATGTGAACTCTTCGGTCTCGCGTATCTGGTGCAGCACCTCGTCTCTGTACGGCATGTCCGATTTCTCTACGAAGTAAGCCAGCTTCTGCCACATCTCCGAGCACTCGCACTTCGACACTATTGCGTCGGGCAGCTGCACTCGCTCGCGAACGTAGCGCTCCATGTTGGCGCAGCGTCTTTCGGTAAGGCGCTGGTTGAGAAGAGGTCCACCTTCGGGCGATGCCGAGCCGCAGAATTTCACACTGGTCAGCTTCAAGGTGCTGTCTTTCTGCACGTCAGTAAGGAACTTGACTATTTCTGCGAGACTTGCTGCGTTGTCACCGAAGTTAGGATTGAGCACGCTTGATGCCACCGGGAATCTTACGCAGACTTCCTTTGTATATGTCTGGGCTGACATATCGTTGCCGCAGAACAGTATTAATAGTGCAAATACAAGTCGTTTCATAAGCAACTCCTTTTTGTTGTTTAGTTTTATTGCTGTCCGGTAAAACACCAAAGAGCATAAAAATCCTCCCCGAAGCCCCGTA
>OIWM01001147.1_pt1 | contig 27898 bp, 24 predicted proteins | sample 1587451 | NCBI WGS metagenome assembly OIWM01 (sample SAMEA3888907, study PRJEB22519) | human gut metagenome | biome: human gut; feature: human-associated habitat; material: faeces | place: Denmark | collected 2011
GACACCGCGCTTCTTTTCGCAGATAAGAAGCGTGGGGTCGAAACCACCAGGCTGGTAGGGCACTGCCAGTTGAAACTGGCGCCTGCCGCCACGCTCGGCAGTAAAAAAGCCTCGCTGCCGCACCCGGCAGCAAAAAGCCCCCGCTGCTGGCAAGCAGCAAAAAACGCACGCATATTTTGCAAAGAATAACAAACACTACCAGCGTCATCAAACAAGCAGGAGGTTATCATTTTGAAACACCGTTATCATCTTGGGCGAAAGCTTGCCGCCCTGACGCTGGTTTTATTGGTATTTGCATCGTCTGCGCAGGCGCTCGAGCTGCGCGTCAGCTCGCTGGACGGTCTGGCGCTCAGCGCGGAGGTCTTCTCGGAGAATGAAGCTTTCGAGGGTGTCTACGTTGCAAGCGTTCCGTCGCAGCTGGACGCAGAGGTAAGCCTCGGTGCGCGCACGCTGCGCGCAGGCGATGTGCTGGACCGCTCCATGCTCTCGCAGCTTCTTGTGCTGCCGGCAGAAAACCGCGATGCCAGCTGCGAACTTGTCTACTGCCCGATTGAAGGCGGCGAGGTGCAGCCCTCTCGTGCGCTGGAGCTTTCGATTCTCACGGGGAAAAACGAAGCGCCCGTCTGCCGGGACGTGAAGTTCGAAACGTATAAAAACATCGCAAACACCGGCGTGCTTTCCGCCAGCGACCCGGAGGGCGACACACTCACCTATCAGCTTGTCAAAGAGCCGAAGCGCGGCACGGTTGACATCGCGCCGGACGGCAGCTTCACCTACACGCCCGCGCAGAACAAGGTCGGCAAGGATGTTTTTACCTACACCGCAACCGACTCCGCCGGGAATGTTTCGAACGTAGCAAACGTCACCGTCAAGATTGTCAAGCCGACCGACAAGGCGATGTATCAGGACCTTGCCGGAGACACGCTCGCCTACACGGCGATGTGGCTCAAAGATCGAGGCGTCTACACCGGAAAACGCATTGCGGGCAATCTCTGCTTCGAGCCTGAGGGCACGCTCACACGCGGCGAGTTTCTGGTCATGGCAATGAAGCTGCTCGGCGCGGAACCGGAAAGCGCGCGCCTCACCTCCGGCTTTGCCGACGAGAGCAAGACGCCCGCTTGGATGCGCCCATATATCGTCTCTGCGTTCAAAAGCGGCATGGTCTCGGGCGTCACCAGCCCGGACGGCATGGTCTTCCGCCCATCGTCCAACCTCACGCGCGCCGAGGCTGCCGTGATGCTGCAGAATATTCTGGATCTGCCGCAGTCGCAGGAGGCTGCCGTTTTCTCGGAGGACTGCGCTGTCCCCGTCTGGGCGCAGGCATCCGTCTCGGCGCTGGAAAGCGCAGGGATTTCGATTCCCGTTACAACGTCCGCCGAGAATCTGACGCGGCGCGAGGCGGCAGAGCTGCTGTATGAATGCTGGACGCTCTGCCAGAACCGCGAAACAGCCGCCTCCCGGCTCTCGAAATAAGCAAAAGACTGCAATCCGGTTCGGATTGCAGTCTTTTCTGCGTCTTTGCATCAGCATTTTCAGAAGACGACGACCAGCAGCATTTTGAACTGTTCCTGCCCGTAAACCGCATGCGGATGGCGCGCGGGCATGACGATGGACTCGCCCTCGTGCAATGTGAAATCCACGCCGTCAATCGTGATTCTGCCCATGCCGTCGAGGCACGTCACAAAGGCATCACCGCCCGACTCGTGCGTGCTGATTTCCTCGCCCTTGTCGAAGGCAAAGAGCGTCACGCTCAGGGCATTGTTCTGTGCCAGCGTCTTGCTGACGACCTGTCCCGGTTGATAGGCAACCTGATCTTTCAGCGTCAGGACCGTTGCCGTTTCCATATTCTTAATACCGTTCATGAAAATCCCTCCTGTTCAGATATGCTTAGTGTACCCCATTTCTGCCGGTCGCTTCCATTGGAAAAACAGCAAACCGCACGTTTTACAGACAAACGGCGCACCCAATCGGGTGCGCCGCCTGCTTTGTATCCTTATAAAGCTGTAACTGGATGAAACTCGTCAATTGAAGCTTCCGAGCTGCTTGCCGGAGAGAACATGAAAATGGATGTGGTGAACCGTCTGACCGGCGAGGTCGCCGACGTTTGTGACCACACGGTAGCCGTCTGCAAAGCCCTGCTCCTTGGCAAGCTTCGCAATCACCGTGTAAATATGACCGATCAGCGCCTCATTTTCTTCCGTTACCTCGGCAGCGGATGCAAAATGCTGCTTCGGAATCACGAGAAAATGCGTCGGCGCCAGAGGCGCAATGTCCAGAAACGCGAGGCACTTATCGTCCTCATAGACCTTCGTCGTCGGAATCTCACCGGCAATGATTTTGCAAAACAGACAATCAGACATTGTGCTTCCTCCTTATTTCAGATGCTCGGCAACAAAATCGTCCACCGCAGCCAGCGCGTCGTCGAGCTTGAGCGCGTTCGTGCCGCCGCCCATCGCAGAATCCGGCTTGCCGCCGCCCTTGCCGCCGACAATCGGAGCAATATTCCTGATGATATCGCCTGCCTTGATGCCGCTTGCCACGGCGTTTTTGCCGCAGACGGCAAGGAGCGTCACCTTTTCGCCGTTGACAGTGCCGAGGACCGCCACGATAGAGGCGTCCTTGTCGCGCAGGAAGTCGCCGAGCTTGCGAAGGTCGTTGGCATCGGTTCCCTGCCGGACGGCTGTGACGACCTTGAGGTCTCCGACCTTCTTCGCTGCGAACATCAGATTGTCCACATCGCCCGCGAAGACCTTGTCCTTCATCTTCTCAATCGTCTGGTGCAGCTCGCGGATTTCCGCCATACTGCTCTGCGCCTTGGCAATCAGCTCGCCCGGCGTCGTCTTGAGCGTCTCTGCCGCCTTCACAAGGCGCAGATTCATTTCGTCGACCATGTCGATGAATGCAAGACCTGTCACCGCCTCCATGCGGCGCACGCCGGAGGCAACGGAAGACTCGCTCACAATGCGGAACGGACCGACCTTCGCGGTGTTTTCCACATGCGTGCCGCCGCAGAGCTCAATGGACTTGCCGCCCATGTTGACCACGCGCACGACATCGCCGTACTTTTCGCCGAACAGCGCGATCGCGCCGAGCTTCTTTGCCTCCGCAACCGGCATTTCCTTCGTCTCAACATCCATGCCGTCGAGAATCAGCTCGCTGACCAGGTGGCTGACCTGCATCAGCTCTTCTGCCGTCACGGCGGAGAAATGCGTGAAGTCGTAGCGCAGCCGGTCGGGCTCGACCAGAGAGCCCGCCTGATGGGCATGGTCGCCGAGGACCGTGCGCAGCGCGTAATCGAGCAGATGCGTCGCCGAGTGCGCGCGCATGATTGCCTTGCGGCGGTCTGCGTCAATAGAGGCAGTGACAGCGTCGCCCACGGAAACGGAGCCGGAGAGAAGCTTGCCGTAGTGCATGAACTTGCCGCCCTTGTTCTTCTGAACGTCGGAAACCGCAAATTTCGCGTCGCCCGCGAAAATCACGCCGTGGTCTGCGACCTGACCGCCCATTTCTGCGTAGAACGGCGTCCGGTCGAGAACCAGAATCGCATCCTGCCCCGCGGTAATCGCGTCGCGAAGCTCGTCTTCTGCGACAATCGCGACGATTTTTGCGTCCGATTCCAGGTTCGTGTAGCCCACAAACTCGGTTGCCGGGATTTCCTTGCCGAATTCCACGCCTGCCCAGCCGAGGTCGCCGAGGGCTTTTCTTGCCTCACGCGCGCGGACCTTCTGCTCCTGCATGAGCTGCCGGAACGCATCCTCGTCCACGCTCAATCCGACTTCCTTGACCATCTCATTTGTCAGATCAATCGGGAAGCCGTAGGTATCGTACAGCTTGAACGCATCCGCACCGGAGAAGACGGTTTCGCCCTTTGCCTTGTGGTTTTCCAGCATCTCGGAGAAAATTTTCATGCCGCCGTCGATGGTCTTGGCGAAGTTCTCCTCCTCGGTGCGGATCACGCGGGTAATATATGCCTGCTTTTCGCGCAGTTCCGGATACTGGCACTCGTTTTCATGAATGACGGTATCGACGATTCTGTACAGGAACGGCTCGTTGACACCGAGCAGCTTACCGTGGCGCGCAGCGCGTCGGAGCAGCCGGCGCAGCACGTAGCCGCGTCCTTCGTTGGACGGCAGGATACCGTCGCAGATCATAAACGTCGACGAGCGGATGTGGTCGGTGATGACGCGCAGGGAAACGTCGGTCTTCTGGGACTCGCCGTAGTGCGCGCCCGTCAGCTCGGAGACCTTGTTCGTGATGTTCATGACAGTGTCAACGTCGAACAGAGAGTTCACATTCTGGCACACGCAGGCAAGGCGCTCCAGCCCCATGCCGGTGTCGATGTTCTTCTGCTTCAGCTCTTCATAATGACCATGCCCGTCGTTATTGAACTGCGAGAAGACAATGTTCCAGACCTCGACATAGCGGTCGCAATCGCAGCCGACCGTGCAGCCGGGCTTGCCGCAGCCATACTCCGCGCCGCGGTCGTAGTAAATTTCCGAGCAGGGACCGCACGGACCGGAGCCATGCTCCCAGAAGTTATCCTCCTTGCCGAAGCGGAAAATCCGGTTCTCGGGGATGCCGATATCATCGCGCCAGATGGCAAAGGCTTCATCATCGGCAGGCGTCGTCTCGTTGCCCTCGAAAACCGACGGATACAGCCGGTCCGGCTCGAGTCCGACCCACTCGGGGCTGGTGAGGAATTCCCATGCCCAAGGAATTGCCTCCTTCTTGAAGTAGTCGCCGAACGAGAAGTTGCCGAGCATCTCAAAATACGTGCCGTGGCGCGCGGTATGACCGACGTTTTCAATATCGCCCGTGCGGATGCACTTCTGGCAGGTCGTCACACGATGGCGCGGCGGCTCTTCCTCGCCGGTGAACCACGGCTTCATCGGCGTCATGCCGGCGTTGATGAGCAGGATGGACTTGTCGTTCTGCGGAACGAGCGAAAAGCTCGGCAGACGCAGATGACCCTTCGACTCAAAGAACTTCAGATACATCTCACGAAGCTCGTTGAGACCATATGCTTTGTGTGCCATAACAAAATCTCCTTCTATCGAAAAAGTTTTCAACAACATTACGCGCGGCAGGGCAAGGCAAAATAAAACCTCGCCCCTACTGTCATAGGGGCGAGGTGAATCGCGGTACCACCCTAATTGCGCTCGCGCGCATCTTAGCTGCTCTGTATCGGGAGCGCCCGCCGGAGTCGTCCTCCGGATGCTCGGAACTGGCTGCAATCAAGGCTCGCCGAAGGGCTTCCACCTTTCCCCTTCTCTCTAAAGGCTGCTGCTTGATGCTCGGTTCGTCATTGCAAAAACCAATATTGCAAATATTTTATCACAAACTGCGGCAATGTCAACCGTTAAGTCGCAATTTTACAAAAAATTCTATTTTCCGGACAGCTCCACCGCGTGCCGCACGAAGCTCATTGCCGGAACCTGCTTCGGAAGCCTTGCCCGAAAGCGCATCTGCGGCGTTCTCGGCTCCGTAAGCGGCAAGCCGTCCATATCCTGCATGCTGCCCGCAACCCACGAAAACGGCTCGCAGTCGGGTCCGACCAGCTCCACCTCGTCGCCCGCCGCAAACTTGTTGCGCAGACTCAGAACAGCGTTTCCGTCTTCGTCGCAGCTTTCCACGACTGCGCAGATCTGCCAGTCGCGCAGATACCGGGAGCTTTCGGTGTACTGCCCCGGCTGCCCGAAGAAAAAGCCCGTGGAATAATGCCGGTGCGAGACATGCTCAACCTCGTCGCGCCAGATCTTATCCGGCTTCCGCCCTGCAAGCACATCGTCCAGAACATGGCGGTACGCGCCCGTGACAATTGCGGCGTAATACGCCGATTTTGCCCTGCCTTCAATTTTGAAGCAGTCGATGCCCGCATCCGTCAGCTCCTTCATATAGTCGATCATGCACATGTCGCGCGAGTTCATGATGTACGTGCCCTTCTCGTCTTCAAAGACGGGGAAGTATTCTCCCGGGCGCTTTTCCTCCATCAGCGCATACTGATACCGGCAAGGCTGGGCGCACTGTCCGCGGTTCGAGTCGCGCCCGGTCATGTAGTTGGAAAGAAGGCATCTGCCGGAATACGACACGCACATCGCGCCGTGGCAGAAGGTTTCCAGCTCCAACTCCGGCGAGACCTTTTCGCGAATGGTGATGATCTCTCGAAGGCTCAGCTCCCGCGCCAGCACGACCCTCGTCGCGCCGAGGTCAAACCAGCTCTGCGCGCAGACGTAATTCGCAATCGACTGTTGGGTGGAGATGTGCCGCTCGCAGTGCGGCGCGTATTTTCCAGCCAGCGTGAATGCGCCGAGGTCTGCCAGAATCAGTGCGTCCGCGCCTGCCGCGTCGAGCTGCTCAAGCCACGCGGGAAGCGCGGCTGCCTCATCGTTGCGCGGCATGGTATTGACCGTCACATGCACGCGCACGCCGTGCTCGTGGGCAAACGCGATTGCCTGCGGCAGCTGCTCAGGCGTAAAATTTCCGGTGAACGAGCGCATACCGAAGCTTGTACCCGCCAGATAGACCGCATCTGCGCCGTATAAAACCGCCATCTGCAGCTTTTCCATATCGCCCGCCGGGCAAAGAAGCTCCGGTTTACGTGCCATTGCCGTTTCCTCCGTCTTCCGTGCCGGCTGCATCCGGCTGCGCATCCGCGTCATTGCCTTCTGCGCCCGTGTCCTGTTGTGCATCACCGCCTATTTCCTCGTCCGCAGTCTCGCCTGCGAGGCTTGCCAGGAAGTCCTGGTGCTCGTAATACGTCTTCGAGAACTTGTGAACGCCGTCTTCTCCCAGCGCATAAAAATAGTAGTCCGTATCCGCCGGATACAACGCCGCGCGGATGGAATTTATGCCGGGGTTTGCAATCGGACCTGCCGGCAGACCCGCGTTCGTGTAGGTGTTGTACGGGCTGATGATTGCCTTGTCGGCGTTGGAGAGGACCTCCTTGCGCTCGTCAAGCGCGTACTGAATCGTCGCATCAATCTGCAGGCACGGATAGAGCTTGCTGCAGAGGCGGTTATAAATGACCGACGCAATCGACGCGCTTTCTGACGTTTTCGCCGTCTCCTTTTCCACAAGCGAGGCGACAATCACCACATCGTGGAACGAGAGCTTTGCGCTTTCGATTTCCGATTCCTCAAAACCGTTGGCGCGCATTTTCTCTTCCAGCTTCGCATTCAGTTCGTCCAGCGCCGCATACATATCGTCCGTAATTTTGCTTTCAAAATTCCGCAGGAATCTGCCCAGAACGTTCTCCGGCTTGTCGTTCAGATAGAATTGATACGTATCTGGGAACAGGTAGCCCTCAAGCCGGTTTTTATCGCCGTAGGGAAGGTCCTGCAAAAACGCATAGTCAAATTCGTAGTTTGCCGCCGCCTGCTCCAAATCTGCGGCGCTTGCCACGCCCGCTTCTTCCAGCAGCGCGAAAATATCCTCGCACTCGTAGCCCTCTGGGATGGTGACCTCGGTCGTCGCCCGCACACCCGCGCTCGGCGTCATGCCGTTGACCAGCGCGTGATAGTCATAGAGATGATTGAGTTCATACGTACCGGGCTGAATTTTGCGCTCCGCGTGGGAATACAGGCAGTAAAACCGGAACAGCCACTCATATTCGATGAGTCCCTTCTCCTTGAGCTCGCGGCTCACATCCGCAACCGTTGCATTTTCGGGCACGGTGATGGTGATCTCCTCGTCCGGCTTGGTCAGCGCCAGCACATCGTCTGCCAGCCGCCATCCGAACACCGCCAGCAGCACCGATGCCGCCAGCACGCAGCACACATACAAAAGCACCTTCACGCCTGCCGCCAGATGCGCGCGCTGCGGCTGCTCGTCCTGCTCCGGCTGCTCGTCGGAGTCCAGACTCAGATCTGCGTATTCCTCCGGAAGCTTCGGCTCAAACGGCTCGCTCTGCGAAGGCTTCGCTTTATCGTCCGTCTCGTCGTCCAGAGACACTTCACCCGCCTGCGGCGCGCCCTGCTGGGGCGCCGGCTCCTGCGCATCTTCCTGCTGCGGCAGACGCGAGGTGCCCATCATCTGGTCGATGCGGGCAATTTCCTCCTTGGTCGATGCAATCAGCTCGTCGATGGACATAGACGAAAAATCATCCTGCCCTTCCTCCGGCTGATTGAGATTTTTTTCGTTTTGGTCGGACATAGGTTCCTCCCCTTTTTATCGTTCGTAGACAATCGCTCCGGCAATCTCGCGCGCGGCTTCCTCTCCCCGGAGCGCCTTCAAAAGCTCCAGACCGAAATCAAGCGCCGCACCCGCGGCTCTGCCGGTGATAATTTTCCCGTCGCGCGCCACATCCGCGCCCACGCACTTCGCGCTTCCCATCTGCGCCTCACAGCCGGGGTAGCAGGTTGCCGTCTTGCCGTCGGTGATGTGAAGCTGCGCCAGAATGGTCGGTCCTGCACAGATGGCAGCGACGAACTTTCCGTCGTCATATGCCTGTCCCACCGCGTCCATCGCCGCTTTGCAGCCGAGAATCGACCGCACGCCGCCGAGCCCGCCGGGCAGCACGACCATCTCCGCGCGGTCAAAATCCGCCTCTTCTATCGTACAGTCCGCCTGTACGGTGACGCCGTGCCCGGCTTCGACCATCCTGCCGCCGATGCCGGCAAGCTGCACCTCCACACCGCCGCGGCGCAGAATGTCGCACGGCGCAATCGCTTCCACCGGCTCAAAGCCGGAACCAAGAATCATAACAACCATTTTCAGTCCTCCAGACAGGCGGCAATGTGCCGGTAAATTTCTTCGTGAATATCTTCAATCGAGCGAAGCTGTCCGTCCTTGACGCAGGAAATGAGCGTCCATCCGTAGTACTTCGCAGCAAGGCGCGCGGTCTCGCGGCAGCGGGCAAGATACCGCTCGGCATGCTCGTGAATGTCGCGGTCGCCTACGCCCTGCGTGTCGCGCTTTTCGCGCAGCAGATGCGCAAGCTCGGTCGGCATATCGAGGCACAGAACCAGATCCGGCTTCGGAAGCCCCATTTTATCATACTCCAGATCGTAGAGCCAGGTAAAAAATTCCGCCTGCGCCGCGCCTTCGAGCTTGCTCCCCTGATGGACGGCGTTGGACGTGGTATACCGGTCGCAGACAATCACGCCGCCCTCGTCATAAAACGCCTTCCAGCCGCGCGCAAAGCCCGCGTACCGGTCAACGGCGTAAAAGGTCGACGCGGCGTAGGGATTGATGGCGTCCGGGTCCTTTCCGAATTCACCCGCCAGATACATCTTGATCAGCGCGGACGACGGCTCGTCGTACTGCGGAAATTTGATGTTCTGAAACCGGACGCCCTGCGCTTCGAGCCGCTTGCACGCACGCGCATACTGGGTGGATTTTCCCGTGCCGTCGGTTCCTTCAAATACAATGAGTTTTCCCATGTTTTCTAGCCTCTTATTCTTCTGCACACAACCGCCCACAGATACTTCGGCAGCCGCAGCATTCTTCCGAAGCGCTTTGGCTCCTTATAAAGCCGGTAGAGCCATTCAAGATTCGCTTTGATCATCCATTTTGGCGCGCGTTTGACTGTTCCCGCGAACGAGTCCAGAGACCCGCCGAGCCCGATCATCAGCCTGCAGGAAAGATCGTTCTGGTGCCGCTTCATGAACAGCTCCTGCTTCGGAGCGCCGAGGCAGACAAAAAGCACGTCCGGCTTCGCCTCGTTGATCGCTGCAATCACCGGTGCTTCATCCTTGAAATAGCCGTCATGCATGCCGCAGATCGTAAGCCCCGGATGCTTTTCGCGCATCTTTTCCGCTGCCAGCTCGGCAATGCCGGGCTTGCTGCCGAGCAGATACACACTCTTTCCGTTCTGCGCCAGCATACCAAGCAGCCCATCTGCAAAGTCGACGCCTGCGACCTTCTGCTGCAGCGGCGTTTTCAGAATCTTCGACGCCAGCACCACGCCCGCGCCGTCCGGCAAAACAAGGTCCGCCTCATTCAAAAGCGCCCGGAGGCTTTCATCCCGCAAAGCCTCATATGCAATCTCTGCGTTCGGCGTGACCGCGTAGTAGGTTTTGTCGCCCGCAAGAATTTCTCCTGCCCGCTCCAACGCCTGCTGCATTGTCACGTTGTCAAACGCGATTCCCATGATGTCCGTCTTCATACCGGCACTCCCTCATATAGCCATAGATATAGGTATTTTACCATAGTCTTCTGCGTTTGTCCATCGCAGCGCGTGAAAACTCGCTCTGTGTGTTTCACATTTCTGCCCTTCGGCATAAACTGTAGTGAAAGTCATATTAAAGGAGGTTATCCGTATGTCTGATACGACCCGTAGCACGCCTGCCTGCGATTTAAGCGGCATCCGCGAGGCGGTCTGCGTGCATACCGATAAGATTACCGACAGCTGCCTGGCAAAAGACTGCATCGAAGATCTGCATGTGTACTTAACCGTCGAGTCGCAGTGTACGCTCGACAAGGCGGTCAGCGCAAAGGCGCGGTTTGTCGAGCTCATGCACGTCGCCATCCAGCTCGACCCGGTTCCCTACTCTGCCGGGTACTACACCGTGGACATCACCTACTATTACCGCGTCATTGCCGACGCCGTCATGCAGGCAGGACGCCCCTGCACCATCACGGGGCTTGCCGTCTTCTCCAAGCGTCTGGTTCTTTTCGGCGGCGAGACGACGGCGAGAATCTATTCCAGCCGCAGCTACAAAAACTGCCTGTGCAAAAAGGGCTTGCAGGAGGCAAGCGCCCCGGAAGCAATCGTCGAGATTGTCGACCCGATGATTCTCGGCTCGCGCGTACAGGAGGTCTGCGCCTGCAACTGCTGCGCGACCGACACCCCCCAGATTCCGCAGGGCATTCTCGACTGCTTCGAAGAGGAGCTGGTGCTGGGCGGCGAATGCAAGCGTCTGCTTGTTACCATCGGTCAGTTCTCCATCGCCCGCCTGGAGCGCGGCACGCAGCTGCTCATTCCGACCTTCGACTACTGCATCCCCACCAAAAGCTGCCCGAATGTCTCCGGTGCGGCGGACGAAAATCCCTGTGAGGTGTTCAGCCAGATCGACTTCCCGATGGACGCCTTTTTCCCCGGCAAGAACGATACCTGCATCCCGCCCGCGGAAAGCTGCACCTCGTGCAGCCGGACGGCAAGCAAATAACGAAAGGGAGTGCCGCCCGGCACTCCCCTTTTGTTACAGGATTCCTTTTTTGCGCAGCACCGCGCACATCTCGCCCACGCGCGCGTCCCACGAGCTGTTTCTGCCCGCCTCGATGCGAAGCTGCGTCCGCTCGGGCTGCGTGTCTTCCAGCGCTGCCTCGCATGCCGCCTCAAAGCGCTTCGCGTCGTCCGCAATGTGAATGATGTCGGCAAACTGCAGCACCTGATCGGGCTGGCGCGTGGAGACAATCGGCTTGCCCGTCGCCAGATACTCATAGAACTTCAGCGGGCTCACATCCTTGCTCAAAGGTCCCGCGTCAAAGAGGTTCAGGCACACGTCAAACTGTGCCAGATACTTCGGAAGCTCTGCGTTCGGCTTGACGCCCAGAAAATGTACGTTCCCCATCGCGCGCAGCGCGCTTAAATCCGCGCCCGGTTTTTCGTTTCCGATCCAGACAAACTGCCAATCAGGTCTCGCCTTCGCAGCCGCCTCCACGAAGCCATACTCGATGCAGGTCTGCAGCGCGCCGACAAAGCCGAAGATCGGGTGCGGAATGCTCTGCAGATCCTCCGGCACCGGCTGCGGCTTCGACGCTTCAAAGAATCGCTCGAAGTTTGCCCCGTTCGGAATAAACTCCGCCTCCGGCTGCGCGGATTTCAAGCGCTCGGCTAAAGATGCCGCCGTTGCAAACGTCATGTCTGTCTTTGCCGCCAGCTCCAGCTCCATCGCGTCGACCAGCGCCGGATTCATCAGCCCGCCGTATGCCGAGTGCCGGTCCACGCAGTCATAGACCAGAGCTTCGTGCGCAATCAGGTCCACACAGTCGACCGTCACCGGAGAGTAGACCCACAGAAGCGGCTTTGAAAAGCCGTGCTCCTTCATCTTTTCCCGCACAAAGTGTGCAATGCGCTTCTGGTTGATGCGGTTGATGGCGCGGCACTTGTAGAAAAACGGCAGCACCGGCGGCAGCCGGTAGACCGTGATATTGTCCCGGACCTTTTCTCCGGGGCTCTTCCACGCCGTCATGAGCGGCTTCGTGCTCTTGTCGCGCAGCGGCGCGATGATCGTCGCCGAAGGGTCAAAGTATAAAATCTCCGCGTCCGGCATCCGGCTCATGACCTGCTGCTTGCGGGTCGGAATTGGATACCACGGGGACGTTGCCAAACAAACAATCTGCTTCATATCGGTTCCTCCAGAAGCTCCTTCGCAATTTCTTCATTCTGCGCGGCAAGCGCGCGCAATCTGTCGACGCTGTATTCACTGCGCTCGGTGAGCGCCCCGTCAATGAGCGCGCAGAGGTTTTCTGCCGTCACGTCCTCAAAATACACGCAGTGCTTCTGTCCGATGTAGTGCATGAAACCCGTAACCTTCGGGTCATAGGACACGGCGACGAGCGGCGCTGCGACGCTGGACGCAAAAATCAGCGCGTGCAGGCGCATGGAGACGACAACCTGCATCTTTTTCATCATACCAATGATCAGCTTTTCGTCCGTCGGCGCGGAAAGCATCGGGCACTCGAACGGCAGTTCCCGCGCAACCTCCCGGCTGGGCGGAAGGTCTCTGCCCGGTTCGAGCGCAAAGAAGATGGGCGTTAAACCATAGACTTCTTTGACATGCTTCGCGCTCTGCACAAACGCCTGCTTTTTCGCCTCAAACCCCTGCCACTCGCGCAGCACGAAAAGCGCATAGCGCCCGGCGGGGTCTATGTTATTGCCGAGCAGGAACCCATCGACCGCCCCCTCCGAGCCAGCCTCCAGAAGAAGCGCAGGGTCTGCCGTCACATAGACCTTCGGCTTCGTCACGCCCATCGTTTTCAGCTCCTCCGCCGACAGATCCTCCCGCAGTGTGATGGCGTCGACGTTCCGGTCGATGACGCGCGCGGCGCTTTTGCGGCAGCCCTCGCCGCTGACAGGTCCGATGCCGCAGCCATACATCAGGACGCGGTTGCCGGTGAGCTTTGCCAGGCGGATGCTGAGTAAATAATAGTTGAGGCTGCGCGTGCTCGTCTGGTTCTGAATGAGGCTGCCGCCGCCTGAAATATAGAGCTTTGTGCGGCGCATGACCGGAAGGAACGAGAACGGATTGAAGACATACACCGCGCCCACGTGGTGCGTCAGCCGTGTTGCCTTCGGGTTATGCGACAACACGCAGACCGGCATATCGGGGTCGATGTGCTGCAGCTGGCGCAAGATTGCTTTCAGAATTGCCTCGTCTCCGGCGTTTCCCTTGCCGTAGGCGCCGCAGATCATGACGCCGCCGCGTTTTTCCTTCGGACGCGCCGTCTGTCGGAGAATGGTCCTGTAAATATCCAGCTGGTGCCGGACCGTCGCTTCAGCAGAATAAACCTGCTCTGCCTTTTCATAGAAGTTCTCGCCGAGCTTTCTCCGGAACGCGGGGTTCTCGACGAGCCTTACCATATAGCTTGTCAGCGTCTCGACGTCGCGCGGCGTAAACAAAAGTCCTGTCACGCCGGACTCCATCATATAGGGAATGCCGCCGACGCTGGTCGCAATCGTCGCGCAGCGCATCCGCGCGCCCTCAACCAGCGCATACGGCGAGCCTTCGGAAAGAGACGTCAGCATGTTGACGTCGATGGCATGGTAAAAGCTGTCCGTGTCCTTCACCCAACCGGCAAACACGACGCTTCCCGCCGGGCAGGTTTCCTTTGCCAGGCTTTCCAGCATCTGCCGCTCCTCGCCGTCACCCGCGATAACAAGGCGGATATTGGGGCACTTTCTGCACGCACCGGCAAAGCCGCGAATCAGCGTCGCAATGTCCTTGACGGGGTTCAAGCGCGCGGCAATGCCGAAAACGACGGTGTCTTCATCATAGCTTACGCCGAGGCTTTCGAGGTATTCTCCGCGCGAAAGGCTCGGCTTTTCCGGCGGAAACGCCACGCCGTTGTAAATTGAAAACAGCTTCTGCGGATTAAAGCCTCTGGAAATGAGCAGCTGGACCATCGCGTCGGACACGCCGATGTGATAGTCGAACATGCGCAGGCTGATGGTGTTGATCGTGCCGTAGGTAAGGCGGTGGAACGGACGCCCCAGATAGTCGAGCCGATAGTCCGAATGGACAGTCGTGACAATCGGAACGTTGATCGTCCGCTTCAGAATCGCACCGATCATATTCGCGCGCGAGCCGTGGCAGTGGACAATATCAAAGCGTTCTTCTTGAATCATGCGCTCGAGCGCGCGGATGCTGCTTCTGACGCCGCCATCGAGCACCAGCGTATCGATGCCCATCGCCTTTGCGTCGTCCGCGAATGCGCCCGCCGTGAAGCACACGAGGCGCACGGTCTGCGTTCTGCCGAGTCCTTCCAGCAGCGACAGCACGTGCGTCTTCGCCCCGCCGACGTCGCCGCCGGAAATCAGATGGATAATCTTCATAAAAACCTCTCAAACCAAAACTGGCTCTTGTTTCTTTTGCTGTTTTGGGATAAAATATCGGGAGCGCCGGTTTTTTCCGGCACACAGGCTGTATTATTATAGTCTATTTTCCATGCAGAATCAACCAAATCCCAAGTAACTGGAGGCACGTATGAAAATTATTGATGAAAAGGGTCGTCTGTTCGGCAAAATCAATCTGATTGACCTTCTGGTGATTGTTCTCGTTGTGGCAGTCGTCGCAGCCGTCGGCTGGAAGCTCGTCGGCAAAAAGGCAGCGGCTTCGGTTTCCGACAACACGCATGAGATGACCTTCACCGTTCTTTTTGAGGACCAGCCCGCCGAGGTCGCGCAGTTTGCCGAGACGCAGATCGGCAAGCAGCTTGTCAACAACGCCAAGCTCGTCTCTGCAGAGGTCACCGGCTGCGAGGCAGCCTCCTCCATCCGCACGCTCGGTCACGTCGATCTCAGCGTCACCGTCAAGGCGACCGCGACCTACTCCGGCAATGTCTGGACCGTTGGCAGCCAGGAGGTGCGCGTAGGCTATGAATACATTCTCAAAACCAGCGAGTTTGAGCTGACCGGCATTATTTCCGACATGGAGGCAGACAATGGGTAACCTGCTGCAGGGCTGCTTTCTGTACCGGTGGGCGCTTGCGATTTTTGCATGGTTCTCCCGCGTGGCAGACGGCAGCCGCGTGCGCCGCGGAATTTCCGTCTGCTGGGAAAGCAGCAAGCTCGCCGCTTTTCTGCACCGCTGCCTCTCGTCCGGCACGGTGCAGATTGACGAAAGCCGCACAAGGCGCCTGCTTGCCGGCTGTAACGAGCGCCTGTCCGGAAAAAGCACAAGCTGGGTAGAATTCTCCGTTCTCTACCGGGTATACCGCGCCGTTTTTACCTGTGGGCGAGGCAGCCGCATCCTCGGCTGGCTGTTTTCCGGCGGCATGACGGCGGTTCTGCTCTTTGCCATCGGGCTTTACGTTCTCATCGACTACGTGCTGCGCGATGTGCTGGCAATTCCGGTCGTCTCTTCGGTCTGGGACGAGGCGCTGCTGCTGCTGTGCATTGTCTGGCTGATCTGGGAGCGCAAAAAAGCGCCGTCTGCAATTTCCCCGAATCTCAACCCGCTCGATTTCCCGGTGGCAATTTTCCTCACGGTCTGCTTCGTGCTTTTGTGCGTCGTCTGCCCGTATTTTTCCATTCAGATTGCGGGCTTCCGCGCAACGTGCCAGTACCTTCTGTGGTTCTATCTCGTCACGCGGCTGATCCGGAACGACCGCGACTGCATGACGCTCTATCTGACGCTGGTGGCGCTTTCTTTTGTGCTCTCGCTGCACGGCATCTATCAGTATATCACCAAGGCGCCCATGCCTGCCAGCTGGGTTGCGCAGGCGGAGACGGCAGTGCGCACAAGAGTCTACTCGATCTTCGGCAGCCCCAACATCATGGGCGACTTCATGGTCATGTTCGTTCCGATGACGGCAGCGCTCGCCTACTACGCGGAAAAGCCGAAATATAAGGTCCTCGCGTGGGTCGCGGCGTTCAGCATGTGCTTTGCCTGCCTGTTTACGATGTCGCGCGGCGCGTGGGTGGCAATGGCTCTTGCAATCGTGCTGTTCATCCTGCTTGTCGACCGCAGGCTTTTCCTGCCGCTGGCGGCAGGGCTGGTGCTTCTGGTGCTGGTTCCGTTTGTGCGCACGCGCATCGGCTTTCTGTTCACGCAGGATTTCGTCGACGCCAACACCAACGGCGGACGCGGCGGCAGATGGGCGCTGGGTCTGGAACTTCTGGAAGCAAACGGCGTCTGGACCGGTGTGGGGCACGGCATGTTCGGCGGCGCGGTCGCCGTGCAGAACAAAGTGCTCGACTACATCCAGTACTTCTATATCGACAACTACTATCTCAAAACGATGGTGGAAACCGGCTATCTGGGACTAGGCGCGTTCATCCTGATGCAGCTCGGCATGATCGTAACCTCCTGCCGGAGCATCTGCCGCACGGGCGCGCAGTGGAAGGCGAAGCAGAGCCGCAATTATCCGCTTGTCGTCGGCATGTTCTGCGGTCTTTGCGGCGTGCTGGTCCACTGCTTCTTTGAAAACATCTTCGAAGAGCCGTATATGATGGTCTACTTCTGGGCAATTGCCGCAATGATCGTCTACTTTGGTTTCCTTCGCAAGCCGCAGGAGGTGTCAACATGACACAGCTGATTCTTGCCTATAACTTTCCGGCAAAGCACCTTTCAAAGCTCCGCATGGCGGCGATGAAGCTCGGCGTGAAGGTCCGCCCGGTAGAAAAGCGGGAGTATCTGCAAAGCCTCGGCTCGTTCGTTGGAACCCTCGGAAGTTTTGAAAGCGTCTACGACGGAGAAAACTTTCCGGAGCTGATGCTGGTTCTGTGCGGCTTCTCGCAGCCGATGGTAAACGCCTTTCTGTCGCTGCTCAGAGCCTCGCGTCTGCCCGCAGTTCCGCTGAAAGCGGTGCTGACCGAGACGAATCAGGGCTGGAATTCGTTAGAGCTTCACGAGGAGCTGCAAAAGGAACGCGAAGCCTTGCAATCCGGCAAGCCTCTTCATGAGCAGGAGCCTTCCGAATAACACAAAACCGCATCCACCGACGGTGGATGCGGTTTTTGTCTAAGGCAGCACCGCACAATTCGGCAAGCAGATTCGGCGAGAGATTTTTCGTCAAGTCAAGGTTTGGAAAGTGCAGGAATACTGTATGTATTTCAAACTTTTCAAACCGCAGAATTGGCGGAAAAGATCCGGCGAAGCGCAAAGACGCAATTGCGCGGTGTTGCCCTAAGTCTCCGGCAGCATGATATGCTCCTGCTCCAGATCGTCCGCTTCTCCCCAGCCGCAGATGGCGTCCTGAAAGCGCTGCGCAAGCTCGCCGTCTTCCGGATACGCTATGCAGATGCGCTCATGTGAGACCGTTCCGAGCAGAAGCGTTCCGTTTCTGAAAAAGCACAGATCTTCCATCGACGGAACCCAGCGCGGAAGTCTCCCACTCCAATCCTCCAGAAACAGCCCGCGATACTGCGCGCGCAGGATGCTTTTTGTCTGCTCGTTCAGCGGGTAAAGCGCAATGCGCTGCGGATTGGAGTTTGCCGTATAGTAGCAGAACCACCGCATCGTCCGAAGCCGCCGCAGCACATACGGCTCCAGCGCCCGCTCCAACGTATGATCCTGCCTTGCCCATGCGGCGCGAGACAGAGAAAACGCGTCGGCAGAATCAAAACAGACGTCAAATAGCCTTTGCAGCGCCTCGGCGCTTTCCTCGCGCGGCTGATATCGATCATCGAATACCAGCGCCATATTTATTTCCCCTCCGGAAACAGATCCATTGCATCGTAGGTAATTTTTGAGACCTGATTCTGTACAAGGTCCAGCTGCACCTGACCGGTAAGGGTCCGCTCACTGGTTTCGCCGGTGTCCTGCGTGATGGTAAGCGGCAGCTCAAACGAGTATGTCACCGCGTCGTCATACAGCTTGCAAATTTCGAACTTCGCCTCGCCCGGCGTGATTGTGCAGCCGTTTTCCAGCGCAAGCTTGTCGTATTTAAAAGGCTCCCGGTTCGTCATCCACGTTTCGATGCAGTCCTGCGTCACAAGACTGGAAAAGCCGTCATAATACGCGCGGTACGACTCCTCGTAATACACGCTGCGTGCCCTCTCTTCGTTGCTCTTGCCAGCGCACGCCTCCATGTACGGCTGGAACACGGTAGTATAGCGCCCCTGGTCGTCCGTCGTCCAGAAAGTCCGGAGCACCACCTGGCACCTGGGCGCATCCAGAAGCAGCGCCGCTGCCTCGCGCGAGGGCGTGAGATAGATGTTCAGCCACGCTTTTTCTTCCCAATACGTCACCCGGCAGTACCCGCCGTCCACCGCCGCTTCCAGCTTGATGTTCTCGCCATCGACCTGCATCCCGGACAGCGCCCCATACAGCACGCCAGATTTCAATCCGTAGAACGTCTCAGCTAAGCCAAGCTGCTTTTTCCAGTCGTCCAGATTTGCAGCCAGCGCTGTTTCCTCGTCGCCCCAATAGGAGAGCGTCATCGCCCGTCCCTGCTCCGTATTGGCAGTCAGAACGGACGCGACCAGTATATGACCGCCGCCCTCGGCGTAGGTTCTCTCGGGGTCTCGCAGCGTGACGCGCACCCGGTCGGGCTGCGCTTCCGTGTCCTCCTCCGACAGGATCACGGAAAAGCCCGCGTCTTCAAACGCATCGAAAACTGTCTGCTCGTCAAGCGGAAATTCCGGCGGCTGGACCGCCGCCTCCTGCTCCTTCGCGCAGCCGCCAAGCAGCAGAAGCACGCAGAGCATCAGGGAAATCCATCCATATTTTTTCATAGAAAGCGCTCCTTTCATCCAACCGTCCGTTTCAAAGCTTCCTGTTTCTCCGAAGGTGTGCGTCTGTGTTTTGTGTTATGCCGCCTCTACGGCAGATTCATAGCGGTACCGCCCGTAGAAGAACGTGAGGGTGTAGGTCTTCGCGTACTCTGGCGCTATGAAACCCACATCGTCTCCCGCATAGTAGTCAACCGTAAACGTCACGGTGCTGCCGTCGACATGCTTTTCGCGCAGCTTTGCCAGCATCCCGCCGCCGAAGCCGGAGACCGTCGGTACAACAATCTCGCCCAGCGTCTCAGAATAGCCCGGGTTCTTCGTGATATCAAGCCGGAAATACTCGAGATACGAAATGAGCGTGTTTTCCATCATCTTCTGCGTGATGTGATACATGCCGTCCTGTTTGTCATACGTTGCTTCCAGTTCGGCTTTCGGCATAAGCAGCAGGAACATGAGCCACAGCTGTTGCTGCGTCAGATCCTTCTGGCGGTCAAAGGTAAACGGCGCTGCCGTCATGCCAAGCTCCAGCGAGGTGACCAGAGAAAGGAGGTAATCGTCTGTCAGCTTTCCCTCGTCCGGCTTCCAGTTCGCCTGACCATCTGTAAACGTCGGCACCAGACTGACATCCGACCACACGCCGCACTCCGGGCGATAGCGAAGCTCGAGCCAGTAGGTGCTCTTTCCCTGCAGTTCGAAGACAAACTGGTCGTTTTCGTTGAGCGAAACGCTCGTGCGGAACGCATCGTCCAGAACAACCTTCCAATCGTCCTTGTTTTTTTCCATCGTCTGTTTGAACGCATGGAGCGCCCGCGCGGCGTAAGCCCGGAAAACCCTGTTCTTTTCCGCGTCCATCTTGTCGTCAAAGTAATACCCATCGTAGCGCTTGTCAAATTTTGCGCCGTCCACAAGGCCAGATACCGCTTCGGAAATTTTCGGCGGATCTGCAACCGCAGCAGAAGGGGTGATCATCTGCGCGCCGTTTTTGTCCACGCGGATGGTCAGCTCGTCGAGCGTATCTGTATGGGAAAGCACGCAGAAATATTCATCCAGCGTGTTCTGATAGAGATTCAGCCGGAAATCGTCCGCCTCAAAATAGGCGCAGACCGGCGTCTGCGGATCATCCCAGCGGTCAAACAAAAAACTTGTCAGATAGGTCCGCACCGCTTCTTCGGTGAACGGATTGTTGTATTCCTCATCACGCGCCCAGACGGTAGCTTCGGCAACACGTGTTTCAATGGTCCGCCGCCGCTTCTGCTCGGGGGTCAGCTCCGGCTCCTGCACCGGCTGCTGCTCGTCCTGCGGCTCGTCGGGCGTCGGCTCTTCCGGCTGCGGCTTATCTTCCTGCTCCGGCTGCTGCGGCGTAACAGGCTGCGTCTGGTTCTGCGTTTCCTGCTCCGGCTCCTGCTCCGTCTGTCCCTGCTCGGGGTCCGCCACCGGTGTTTCGGTTTTCTTTGTACAGCCGGCAAGCATGGTGATTGCCAGCGTCAGCGCCAGAAACAGCGCCATCCATCGTTTTGCGTTCATATGTTTGCTCCTTTCCATTCTGGAATCAAGATTATGTGAACTTATTGTATGTATTTCTCCCTTCTTTGTTTGGACGTTCTCACGCCCTGCCCGGTTCCCTTCCGGCGCAAAAAGTCTGCGCGGCAGGAACGTTTGTTTTCCAGTATAGCATGATATCCGGCATTTCCCAGAAAAATTAAGAATTCCTAAGAAAAAACGCCCCGCAGCGCTGCACAAACAGCACCGCAGGACGTTTCTATTACAGCTTTCCGGCAAACACTTCGCGGACCCGCGCCGTCTTCCCGCAGCACATTCTGCCCTCCGGGCAGGTGCCGGAGACAAAGCATGTCGGACCGTAGAGCGAAAAAAGCATCGGGTGCGCCTGCCGCAGAACGCGCAGCGCCTCGGTCGCCAGCTCCCGGATTTCCCACTGTGCCCTCTGACACGTGCGCAGGCGGAAGTAGGTGTATAGCTCGCCCGCGTTCATTGTCGAGACGACCGGCACCCGGAGCCCGCTGACCAGAAGATAGCACAGCGCGTCCGTTCCGGCATTCATGGAAGCGAGCTTTCCTGCCGCCTCGCCTGCCAGTGAAAATGCCTCGCAGTAGCGCGCCTGCAGTCCCGCCTCGCGGACGCTTTCTGGCAGCACATAGCGATCATACCGCGCGTTTGCAAGCAAATCCGGCGCGGCAAGCGACTGCATCCGGTGGCGCGTCAGATGTGTCAGCGCGGCAAGAGACATGCCGCCATACAGAAGCGTAAAGCTCGCCTGCTCCAGCTCGCGCTTGCGGTTTCCCTGCAGCAGCGCGCGCAGAAGCTCCGTCTGCTCCCGCTGCGTCAGCTCCGGCATCTGCTGTCCGCGCGCAAGGTACGCGGCGCGGCAGATCAGTCTCTCCGGTTCCTGCGTTCCATCCAGAAGCGTTACCTGTGCTTCCGGTTCCAGCAGTTTTCCTGTACGAAGCGGCAGCGGCGCTTTTTCATAAGCCCCCGGCTTTCTGACCGCAAGAAACGGCAGCTTCTCTTCGCACTGGGAAAACAGGCTCTCGCCCAGCTCCTGAAGCTCCCGGATTTCCTTTCCGCGCCCATAGCGCAGCTCGTTCATCACATGGACCAACTCGCGCGCGTTCATCGAGCAGAAGAAGTTGCTGCAGAAGCAGTACGGCAGCACAAACCGCGCATCCTCCTTCGGCACGCCTGCCGCTTCCAGCTCGTCGTAAATCCGGAACAGTTCCCGGACCGTCTCGTCAAACAGTGCCTGCGCCTGCGGCGACGGAAGCTCCGGCGCAACATAGCCCGCGCCGGAAAAGTCGACATAGCGGCGCGACTTGACCGTGAACGAAGCAAGGCGGAATTCAATCAGAAACTGCTCGGCAAGCACCGACACGTTCTCAAACGCCAGATTGACATAGCCGTGTTCCAGAACGGACGTGTGCCCCGAGGACAGAACCTTTCCGATCAGCTTTTCATTTTTCTCTTTTCCGGCGGCAAGAGATTTTGCGCGGATTTCATCCGCTGTGCCGTCCATGGTGGAAATTCTGCCGCCGGAGGCAATCATCGCCTCCATGTCCGGCGTCCAGCTCAAAAGGGTAACGTGTCCGTGCATATCTTTCTCCTCTTATCGGAACGGGGTATTCCCGTCGTCCAGTACCTCCATGCGGCAGATGCGCGCAAAGTCCGGCTTCCTTTCCGGCAGATACGTTTCGATTGCCGAAACCAGCAGCTGCGGATTGAGCCCCGGATTCTGCGCCGACAATACGCATACCAGCCGCAGCTCGTTTTGGTTCCGGGCGGTCATTTCCAGCGAATGCAGCAGCGGCTTGATGTCGACCTCTTTGTCGCCCTTCTTGCTGTGCTTGGTAATGACGATACTTTCGCGTGCAAAAAACGCGCCGAGCGCCTGCTGCGCGCCTTCCGGAATCCCGCCGTCATATTCGAGCGTGACCTCCGCCTGCAGGCGCGTCAGCTCCTTGACCTTGCGCGCGCTCTCATACGCCGATAAGACCCGGATGCCCGCGGGCAGCACCGCGTTCAGCCGTCCGGCAAGCGCCGGCAGCTCCACCGCGCCGTCTTCAATTTCAAAGTCCAGAATCTCGCACCGGCTCTCCATGCCGACCGGAAGCGGCAGCGCAATGGAAACATACGCCCGGGGGCTGAAGCCCTGCGAGTGCCAGATCAGAATATCTGCGCGCTTGAACGCGCGCTGAAACACGCGCATCAGGTCCAGATGCGACAGATACACCGCGTCGCCGCGTTTTTCAAACAGCAGTCTATTCATCGCACACCCCTCTTTCGCTCAGTGCCCGCGCCCCGCACCCGGCGCATTTCGTGCGGCAGTCGGGCGTCGTGACCGACTGGTATGCCAGCGCCCGCTCGCGCAGGAAGAACGCCCGGCTCACGCCGACGTCCATCGTCTGCCAGGGAAGGATTTCGTCCTCTGCAAAGCCGCGCGTGGTATAAAAATCGGGGTCTACGCCGCAGTCGGAAAACGCCTGCAGCCAGAGATCGTACCGGAAATATTCATCCCAGCCGTCCAGTTTGCAGCCCAGCTCATGCGCGCGCAGCAGCACCCTGGAAAGCCGCCGGTCGCCGCGTGCCAGCACCGCCTCGAGCCGGCTGAGGTCACTTTCGTGGTAGCGGTAGTCGACGCCGCGCGCCGTCAGACAGCTTTGCAGCAGATGCACGCGCCGCAGATATTCATCAGAGCTGATCTGCTGCTCCCACTGAAACGGCGTAAAAGGCTTCGGCACAAAAAACGCCGTGGCAAGATTGATTGACAGCCGCCGCTTTTTGTTCGACGCGGTTTCGCGCCAGCAGTGGACAATTTTGTTGACCAGCTCCGCAATTGCCATCACATCCTCATCGGTCTCGGTCGGAAGCCCCAGCATGAAATAGAGCTTCACGCTGTTCCAGCCGCCGGAGAATGCCGTGGCGCAGGTTTCCAGAATCTCATGCTCGGTGACATTTTTGTTGATCGCGTCACGCAGGCGCTGAGAGCCAGCCTCGGGCGCAAAGGTCAGTCCGCTCTTGCGCACCTTCTGCACGCGCAGCATCAGCTCACGTGAGAAATTGTCCGCGCGCAGGCTCGGAAGAGACAGATTGATCTTGCGCGGCTCGCAGTAATCGAGCAGCCTGTCTGCCAGCGCCGGAAGATGCCGGTAGTCGGAGGTCGACAGGCTTGCCAGCGTCATCTCGCTGTTTCCGGAGTCCTCCAGCGACTCGATCGCCTGCCGGCAGAGCGTGTCCACGCCTTTCGCGCGCACCGGGCGGTAGCAGAATCCTGCCTGACAGAACCGGCAGCCGCGGATGCAGCCGCGGAAAATCTCCAGATTCGTCCGGTCGTGGACAATTTCCGTCGACGGAACGATCGTCTTTGTCGGGAAATACGCCGCATCCATGTCCTGCACGATGCGCTTTCTGACCTTCGCGGGCGCGCCGTTTTTCGGCGTGATGGCAGCAAGCATTCCGTCCGGGTTGTAGCTGTGCTCATAAAATGACGGCACATAGACCCCGTCAATCCGGCTCACACGCAGCAGAAATTCTTCCTTGGAGCAGCCGTCTTTTTTTGCCTGCCGGTAGCAGGCGAGAATTTCCTTCGTGATTTCCTCGCCTTCTCCGAACGAGAAAAAGTCAATGAAATCCGCCAGCGGCTCCGGGTTCACCGCGCACACGCCGCCGGCAAAAACGATGTTTTCCAATTCCTTCCGCTTGCGTGCCAGCAGCGGCACGCCGGAAAGGTCCAGCATATTCAAAATGTTGGTGTAGCTCATTTCGTAGCCGATCGTAAACGCAATCAGATCAAACGCCCGGACCGGGTCGTGGCTTTCCAGCGCGTAAAGCGGAATGGCATGCTCACGCATTTTTTCTTCCATGTCGCCCCAGGGCGCAAACACACGCTCGCACCACACGCCCGGCAGTTCGTTCATCAGCCCGTACAAAATGCGCATGCCGATGTTGGACATGCCGATCTCATACGTGTCCGGAAAACAGAACGCCACACGCACGTCCACGTCTCGCTTGTCCTTTACAATCTGGTTGTACTCGCCGCCGACATAGCGTGCGGGCTTCTGCACCTGCGGCAGAATTCTGTGCAAGGTATCCGTCATAGCTCTACCTCAAATTTCTCATAGTCTTTGACATTATACCTTACCGGCAGGTAAGAAACAAGCCCCCTCTTCCTGCGCATAGCGCAAAACCCGCAGCAGCAAAATGCCCCAGACCGCCACTGGCATCATACCCAGTCCAAATTTCCGGACGCCGAACAGCGCGCCCACGAGCCCCGCCGCGCACACCGCAAGACCGATCCAGCCGGAAATCGCCTCCGCGCGCGAAAGCGGCAGGAAAAGCCCCAGCATTGCGCGCAGCGCCCGTCCGCCGTCGAGCGGAAATACCGGAAGTGCGTTAAAAAGCCCCAGCAGCAGGCTGATTGCCGCGCACGCAGGGTCCGCCTTTCTCATGGCAATACAAAGCAGCACACTTGCCGCCGGTCCTGCCAACGCGCAGATTGTCTCCTGCCGGTAGCTGGAGGCCTGCATCCGGATTCTCGCGTCAAGCGCGTCCAGCCGAATCCCCGTCACCTTTACATGCAAGGCAAACGCCGCTGTCAGATGCCCCGCCTCATGCGCCGCTGCCGCCGCAAGAAAGCTCCAGAAAACACCCGGCTCAACCAGCAGCCGCAGCAGGCACAGTGCGGCAATAAAACCGGGCGCGATCTCAAGGCGTTTCACCGGCAAGCGTCTGATAAGACTCGGCAAACGCCGCGACAACGCCGTCCCCCGCGCCCAGCGCCTCAGACAGCACAGAAAAAGCCGCGCGCGTTTTGCCGTCTTCTCCGAGTCCCAGCCAGTCCTTCACCTGCTCTACCGCGCCGGGGCAGCAGGTTCTTACCGTCAGCACCAGAACTGCCAGCGCCAGCATCAGTGTCAGCCGCGAAATCAGGACCCCAACTCGTCCGCTTTGTTGCGTCGTTTCCGGGTAACGTTTCTCCATATTCATCGCCTCCGGTTCATTTTTATGCGCCGCACAGAAAATCATGCTTTTCCTCTTGACAAACCGCAATTTGTTCACTATAATAATCGAGCTAACGGGGTGTGGCGAAGTTTGGTATCGCGCTTGGTTCGGGACCAAGAGGCCTCGGGTTCGAATCCCGACACTCCGACCAAATCCGGCTGAAATTCTCTGATTTCAGCCGGATTTTTCTGCGTTTTCAGAACTTTTTCCGATGGAGAATTCTGTGACTTTTCCGTTTGACCCAAACGTGACCCAAACGGGAATCCGGAGCGGAAAGCGCCGGAAGTGAAAAATCGCCGCCTGCCGGAGCATTTCCGGTGGGCGGCGTGCGCGTTTCTGTTCATTTCTTGTCGTTATCCGACGCTTGCCATGAAGCCGCTGATTTTCTGCGCGGCTTCTTTTTTCATGCCCGCTGTGACGTGCGTGAACACAGACTCGGTAACATTTTCTCCTGTGGGAGCTGGAGTTCTGTAGGTATGGCTGCCTCAGAAGTTTTCTTCTTATCATCTGCCATTTGCGAATCTCTTTTTCGAGGTATGAAAAAAACCTGTTCACAGACTGCCCGGATGATAGTAACCTCCACTTCATGATGTTATATTAAAAACACCGTCTGTTCTTCCGTTATACAATAAATTATAATTTTTAACTAGAATTAGTCGCTTACATTTGATAAAATATCTATAATGAAAGTATATCGAGGTATATTGATGAAAAAAAGCAGCATCATACTCTTAGGTTATGGATTAGGCTATGTTATTATTTCAATTTTAGTAGCCATTGACTTTATATCATTATCTTCACAAGATATATTACCTTTGAGCATTGCGTCCTTAATTTTTTCTCTTGCAGAATTTTGGAATGTTGGAGTGAGACTGATCATTCTTTCGCTTCGACAATTAGCTTTTCGTTTTTTCGCTATGATGGCTTTCACACGATTTAAAAAATTCAAAACATATGTAGAAAAGGCATACTTAAAGAAATCACAGAAAAATAACCTGCGATTCAACTTTGAACTGTACTTTTACTGGTACAACAAGTGTATTGCCAACCATTTTTCTCGAACTCTGCGTAGACAGCTTGAAAACCTCCACAAAACAAGTTCTATTTCTTTAATGCTTAATGTTGCTGCTCCCGTAGCGTTAGTAGTTCTGTTCGCCATTATGCCGCACAGTATTATTCAAACCTCAGAGCCTTTCAATAATGCAGTTTCCTTAGTGCCCCTTGGCCTTATGTTTATCAATGTGTTCTTTGAATCGGAGTTTGCAACCATAAATGAGGAGTTCCTTAATAGGGTTGACTTCGAAACAAAGCGTCTCAAAGACGAAACCGATGACTTTAAAAAATTGATGACTTACTCAAAGTAGTATGCAGCTGTACTAAAAGAGCGTGATTAAATTGTTAATCACACTCTCTCCGCAATTTATGCGAAACATCGCCCATTGTCCTATTGGGCGGTGTTGTTCTCATCATTTTAGATTTTTAGCATAATACCTCTTGCCAACTGCCATCAAGAATAAGCCATTGATATATTCGTGTTTTCCGAACTATTCCCATCTGACGCAAACGTGTCCCAAACTGGAATTCGGAGCGGAAAGCGCCGAATGAGAAAATTTGCCGCCTGCCGGAGCATTTCCGGTGGGCGGCGTGCGCTTTTCTGTTCATTTTTTCCGTTATCCGACGCTTGCCATGAAGCCGCTGATTTTCTGTGCGGCTTCTTTTTTCATGCCTGCCGTGACATGGGTATACACGTCCAGTGAGAATTCCGCCGAGGCGTGACCGAGGATCTCCGCAACCGTTTTCGGGTCGATTCCGCTCTGGATTGCCAGCGTCGAGAATGTGTGTCTGAGGTCATGAAACCGGACGTGTTCTTCGATTCCCGCCTTTTCCAGCAGCTTCTTATGAATTCTTCCAACGCAGTCCGGACCATACATTCCACCAGTCTTGGGTGACGGGAATAGATAGGGACTGAACGGGTGATTCTTGCGGTCTTCGACCAGCAGTCGAATCGCTTCGTCGCTGAGATAAATCTCTCGGACAGAATTTTCCGTTTTCGGTTCTGTCACGACCAGCTCGCCCTTGCCGCGCGACACAGATTTGGACACGGTCAGCGTTTTCGTCTGCAAATTGAGGTCGCTCCACAGCAGTGCCACCAGCTCCCCGCGCCGCAAGCCGGTACTCAGTTCCAGATAGAACATCGGCAGGACGCCCCATTCCTCCGCCGCTTTCAAATAGTCGCGAATCTTCTCCGGCGGAATGATCTGCATTTTCTTCTTTTCTTTCTTCGGCAGGCGGCATCCGTTTGCGGGATTGTACGGAATCAGCCGCTCTGTCACCGCTTGCTCCAAGCACTGCCGCAGCATCGTGTGCAGTCCGCGAATCGTCTTGTTGCTGAGGCTCAGATCGTCCATGTTTTTGTACCGCTGCACTCTGCCGTGCGCCTTCGTTTCGTTGTAAAACTTTTGAATTTGCAGCGTCGTGAGCGCCGTCAGTTTGATGTCCCCGATGCGCGGCACGATATGCTGGTCGATGTAGTTCTTGTAATATGCCGCC
>OIWM01001168.1_pt1 | contig 27469 bp, 25 predicted proteins | sample 1587451 | NCBI WGS metagenome assembly OIWM01 (sample SAMEA3888907, study PRJEB22519) | human gut metagenome | biome: human gut; feature: human-associated habitat; material: faeces | place: Denmark | collected 2011
CTCCACAGGGGGCTGAGTTCGTCTGTATTCCGTGTGGAGCAAATAACTCAAAATCCGCCGCTGGCGACAGCGTACCGGTTCGAGTCCGGTCACCGGCACCAAGAGCAGAGGACCTGCGCCGCAGGTCCTCTGCTCTTTTCTTTGAACGGGCAAAAGAAAATCCGGATATTAAAATTGTGGTCGTTTGGCCGGGGCAGTACCGGAGTGAGGCTTTCCTCTGCGATCCCACTGTTGCACTTGAGAAGATCCGATAAGCAGCATTGTATTCCTCGGAAAATCTACAATGCTGTGCGAGCCTGTCTGTCATCGCCTTTCAGGCCGCAATCAAAGTAAGAAAAAGCACGCCTGCCAAGCAGACGTGCTTTTCGTTTTGTGTCAGGGGTTTTGGCTTTTCAGCGTCTTCCGCCGAAGCCGCCTCCGCGGCCACCACCAAATCCGCCGCTGCGACCTCCACCGAAGCCACCGCCGCGGCTGCCGCCAAAGCCGCCGAAGCTGCCGCCTCCGCCGAAACCGCCCCCGCGGCTGCTGCCGCCGAAGCCACCGAAGTTTCCGCTGCCAAAGCCGCCTCCGCGGCCGCTGCTGCCGAATCCGCCGAAGGAATTACCGGAACCGCCCGAGGGCCGTCTCGGCTGCTGGGGCGGGCGGCGATTACCGCCGGAGGAGCCGCCGCTGCGCGGCGGTCTGGGTCCGCCCTGCGGAGGACGGGGACCGCCCGAACGGGGCGGACGCGGGCCGCGCGGAGGACGGCGTCCCCAGAAGATGGGGTGATACATCACCGTCGGCACGCCCATGCCGGGCATCATGTAGCGGCGGCGATAGCGGCGATAACGCATGCCGTCAAGCATGATCCAGAGGACAAAGAATATGATGAGGATCATGATGAACATCACACCGTTGGCCGCCTCGTCCAGCACCGCCTCGCTCTGCTGATACTGCTGGCTCAGTTCCACATGGAGCGCGGCGCAAAGCGAGCGCACCGCGGCGTCATAATCGCCCTTCTGCACGCCGTCTGCCATGCAGGAGGCAACAAAGCTCTGCGAAAGGCCGCTGAGCAGGTCGTAAAAATCGCCGCTGGCAAGCAGGTAGTAGTCCTGCTGCTGTTTTGCGATGACCAGGATCGCATCATTTTCCGCAAGCTGCATCTCGATGGCGTAATCATACGCCGCATTCTCTATGTCGTTTGCGGATTCGGTCGTGACGACGGCCATGATGCTGCCAAACATCTTGTCCCAGTTGGCGTTGTAGAGGCCGACGGCCTCCTCAGTCTTGTCGGAAAGGATATCTGCCTCATCGCGCACATACTGCGTAAAGGCCGCCGTGGAAAGCGAGGGATCGAGCTTTTCTCCGCCCTCCGGCGTAGAGACGGCGGGCGCCTTGTGCAGTCCCCACGCGCCGGAAGCAATGATCGCCAGAATCAGCACGACGATGGCGACGCCGCGTTTTTGAAAGAATTTCATATGCTTCTCCTATCCGGAGCGTCTCAGCTTCTCAGCTCCATGAGCTTCTGCTTCAGCTCGCCTTCGATGCGGCCGAGCTCGACCTCCGCTTCCTTGCGCTTCTGTGCGCCTTCGCGCTGAATGTTCACGACTTCGTCGAGTGTGGAGACAAGCTGCTCGTTCGTGTGCTGCAGCGTCTCGATATCGACGATGCTGCGCTCGGCCTCCTTGGCCGTGGCGATGGTGCCCATCTTGAGCATGTCGGCGTTCTTCTTGAGCAGCTCGTTCGTCGTCTCCGTCACGGCGCTCTGCGCGGCCGTAGCCTGACGGCTGTGCTCCATGCCGAGTGCGAGCACCATCTGGCTCTTCCAGAGGGGGATGGTATTGACGAGCGAGGACTGGATCTTTTCGACCATCAGCGTGTCGTTGTTCTGGAGAAGTCTCGTCTGCGGGCCCATCTGGAGCGACACCATGCGCGTGAGCTCCAGGTCATGCAGCTTCTTTTCAAAGCGCTCGCACTTCTGCGCGTAGTCGTTGTAGGCCTGCGCATCCTCGGCAATGCCGCTCGCCTCCGCCTTCTTGCGCAGCTCCTCGAGCTCGCCGGTGCGGACCTCGGCCAGACGCTTTTTGCCCGCGATGATATACATGGTCAGTTCTTTGTAGTACTTGAGGTTCAGCTCATACATCTGGTCGAGCATCGCGATGTCCTTCATCAGCGTGACCTGATGCTTTTCAAGCTCAGAAACAATGCGGTTCACGCTCGTCTCGGCCTTGCCGTACTGTGCGCGCATCAGCTCGAGCTTATCCTTCTGCTTGTGGAAAAGACCGGCAAAGCCCTTCTTTTCCTCCTGACCGAAGCCCTTGACCTCGACGACGAGGTTCGAGAGCGTCTCGCCCACTTCGCCCAGGTCCTTGTTGCGCACGGAGGACAGTGCATTTTCCGAGAACGTCGCAACGCTCTTCTGCGCGGCCACGCCGTAGTTGAGCACGAGGTTCGTATCCGTGATGTCGATCTTTTTCGCAAAATCGTTGACAGCTTTCTTCTCCTGCTCGGTGAGCATGCTCTCGTCGACCTTGACGGGCTCGACTTCCTTTTTCTCCGCCTCGGGCGCGGCAGGCGCTTCGGGCGTGAGCGTCAGCTCAGGGACGGCCTCCTGCGCCGCTTCGGTGGGGTTCAGGGTCAGCTCGGGCATCATGTTGTCGCTCATATCATTTCTCCTCCGTATTTTGGCTTTGAGTTTGTTCTTTTTCGTGCTTTTTGATGCGCTGGATGCGGCGCAGGCACAGCAGCGTGGCCAACGCCCAGATCAGCGCGGAATAGTAAAGCGTATCCCTGTGCAGATGCAGCGCGCCGATGATGCTTGCCACACACATGATGGCAAAGATTGCACAGAAGATCGGGTCGAGCCACACGCCCTTGAGGCGCTTCATGATCCATGCGTTCACCTTGGCGTTGAACGCCATCACTTTCTTTCGCATCGCTTACTCCTTTATAGCTCGAGCTTGATGTCGTCCTGCGAGGCGGTCGCCGTGCCGGACTCGGCATGCAGCTCACCGTCGTCCTCACTGAGCCCCTCGCGCTTCATCATGTTTTCAAGCACCGTGATGTCGGTGGAAATATCCATCGCCTCGCTGCCGAAGAGCATATCGAGCTGCTTTTCAAAGGCGGCGACGATGGTACTCATCATGCTCTCCACACGCTGCATGGTGTTATCGATATTCTCACCGTTCACACCCTGCGCGCCCATGCGGTCATAGGCGTTCAAGAGCTTGAGCGTGGTGGGCAGATAGTAGTCCATAAATTTGCGGATCTGCGGCAGCTTTTTGGGGTCTGCCTTGACCTGCGCGAAGATCTTCGCGCTCAAATCCTCGAGCCGGTCGATGTCGGCGGAGATCTTCTCATCCTTGATGGACGTGTTGAGCCGCTTCATCTCGGAGATGGCGAGATTGCCGTCCTTGATCATCTTGTCGAGCTCGGGGTTGCCGGTGCTCTCTTCCTTTTTTGGCGGGTCGGGCACCGTGACTTCGACCGTGCCGCACACAGCGTTCATGATGAAGAACGCCACCCCCGACACGACCGCCACAAAGAGGAAATGCGGTACGCGGTAGAGCGGGAACAGCAGCGCATAAATGACCCATGTTCCCGCCGCGGCATAATAGGGAACGGTGGATCTGCGTTTGACGGTTGCCAAGGCGATCGCCTCCTGTTTTCATAAATATTTTGACTGATATATGATATCACATCGCATCAGCGCGGTCAAGCAAAGCAAGCGCTTGAAACATTGCAATATCGCACTTTTTACAAAAGAAGGCGGCGTCCGGTCCAGGACGCCGCCTTCTTGCAAAATACTGCGTTTTTCTTATTCGTTTCGGATGGCTTCGAGCGCCGAGATCTTGACCGCCTTGTTCGCGGGCTGATAGCCGGACACCAGTCCGACCAGCACCGAGAACACCAGCGCGAAAATCACAAGCTCCGGCTTGATGACGGACGTGCGCACCACGCCCTCACCGCCGATGAGCGCCTGCTTGATGAGCTCCCACGTGACGCCCCCGCCGCCGAACGCGCCGAAGGAGAATAGATTGATGCCGACGGAAATGATGAAGCTGAAAAGGAGTCCCAGCACGCCGCCGAGAAGGCCGATGCTGCCCGCCTCCATGAGGAACATCGCGCGGATATCGCGCACATAGCAGCCAAGCGCCTTCATGATACCGATCTCCTTCGTGCGCTCGGAGATGGACATGATCATCGTATTCGTGATGCCGATGGCCGCGACCAGAAGCGAGATCGCGCCGAGACCACCGAGCATCAGCTCGATCTGGCGGGTCTGCTTGTTGAGCTCATCGCGCATGCTCTGCATGGAATAGGTGCTGTAACCTAAGTCCTTGATGGCCTGCTCCACATCCGCCACGGCGTCGAGGCTCTCCGCCTTGACATTGATGGACGAATACTCGAACTTCGTGTCGTTCTTCCCCGTCAGGTCGTATAGGAGCGACTTGAGCGCATTGATATCCATCATCACGCCCTCGCTCGTCTCGTAGCCCTTGCCCTGATCCTCTTTCAGAATGCCCACGACCTTGAGATCGACGCTGTAGGGCGTCGTCTCATTGCCGGAGTCGTCCCAAGAGGTCAGAAGCATCTTCACGTCCGTTTTGAGCGGGTCGAAGAACGGGTCGGGGACGTTTTCCGTGTCGATATTGCCGTTTTCGTCCCAGATATATCGGTCGACATAATTTCTGCCGTCAGGCATGAGCGTATCCTTGAAGTTGTAGGCAAAGTACTGGCCCACGACCACCTCGTCGCTGCTTTCCGGATAGCGGCCCGCGACCAGCTCATAACCCATGTCCTCAAGGGCGCTCACGTCAATGCCGGCAAAGTTGCCCCAGTCGGCGCTGTAGCGGTCGTTGATGCCCGCCTTAAACGAAATGTTGTAATTGTCGAGGCTTGCCTTGGGCATGACGGCCTGCACACCCGCGATCTCGTGGAAGCTCTCCACCGCCTTTTCGTCGAGCTTGCTTTCCGTCTGTGTGCCGGTATTCTGGTTGTAGCCGCGGTAGACCTCGATGATAGAGAGGTCGCCCATATTTTTGAGCATCTGGTCGTAGGACTCCTGCATGCCCGCGCCGATGGAAACCATCACGATGATGGACGTGCAGCCGATGAACACGCCCAGCACCGTCAGGATCGTGCGTCCTTTGCGCCGTGACAGGCTGTCAAAGCACATTTTCAGGATGTCTGCGAATCTCATTTTTTCTGCTCCTCAGCACCCGTGGCCGCAGTCTCTTTGCTTTCAGCCGCCGCGGCTTCCGCTGCCTCCTGCTTCTCCTCGGCGATCTCCTCTTCGTCCCACTTGTCCCACAGCGCCTGCTCGGCCTTCTGCTTGGCCTTCTTCTTGCGGATGCGCAGCACGATGAGAAGGACGATAAGCGCAGCAACCACCGCGATGATGACGTACTTCCACGGGAAGGTGCTTGCCGGCTCGGGGTCGATCATGCCGGGATCGTCCATGCCGGGGTCGGCCGGCTCGTAGGCCATGGCCTCGACCGTCGCTTCAAAGACGCGCTCTTTCGTGTTGCCGTTGGAATCCTCGTAGGTAATGACGATCTTGACCTGATTCTCGCCCTCCAGCTGCGGGGTCACGGCAAAAGCGATGGTGCCGTTCTTGCCGCCGTCGATTGTGCCGACGCGCTGATAGGCCGTCGGCGTGTCGATATCGCCGGAGATGGTCGCCTCAACGTTGTTGATGGCGCTCTTGCCCTTGTTGACATAGTCGATGGTCAGGCTCGTCTCCTCGCCGACATAGCCGGTGTAGGAGCTTGTAGGCTCGCTCATTTCAAAGCGGTCGGGCTGGTAAAGAGGAACGCTCAGCGACAGCGTGGCGTTGCCCGACTTTCTTGCGTTCTGGTCGACGTATTCATAGGTCACGTCGATCTTGACGTCCTGCGCGCTGGCGCTGATGAGCTGCGCGGCCTTCATCGGCACGGTGACGGTCTTGCTGCCGCTCGCGGCGACAGATTCAAAGTAGAACGTGTTCGTCGAGCCGTTGAGCATCAGGTCCTGACCGCCGGTGACGGTGACCATGACGTTTTCGATCTTGATGGTCTTGCTGGTGTTCGTGAACGAGAAGCTCACGTTCGTACTCGAGCCTGCCGCGACGGACGAACCGCCATAGTTGTACTTCGAGAGGATGACAATGGGCGTGGGGCTCGCGATAGGGTCTTCATCCTTCGTATCCTTGGTGACGGTGGAGAGAACGTTCACGCTGCCGCTGGCGCTGCCGCCGGTGAGCTGCGTGCCATTGTCGTAGTAGAACGACAGCGTGGCGTCAATCGTCTGCATCTGGGATTCGATCTTGTCGGGCGCCTTGACCGTCACAGTGACAGCCGTGTCGCGGCCCGCGCGGATATCGTCGAGCATGTAGTCCTGACTGCCCATGATGAGAAGCGAGCCGGAGGATTTGAGCGTCAGGATGGGGTCACGCATGGCGGTCGTGCCGGCGTTCTGGATGTAGACGGTGATGGTCTTCGTCTGGCCCGCGGCGATGGCCGTGGACATACCGTCAGAGTTGAAAACGGCGCGCGGCTCGGGAATCGTTTCCGGCGTCGGCTCGGGCTCCGGCTTCGGCTCGGTGTAGGGCACGCACTCGCGGACAGGCACACTGTTGCCGTTCTGATAGCCTCCGACAGCATCCTCCGTAGCCCCATCGTAATAAATGGTAAAAGCAAGGTGCTTATCGCTGTCACCTGTATAAATCAGATTGCGGAACGTGACGGAATACGCTCCGTTGGCTCCCGTTGAAACTGCGTCTGCCGTACCGCCCTGAAAGCTGTCCAGGCCGCGCACAACGCGGATCTCGCCGCCAGTTCCGTCTGTACGGGACAGATACACCGTGATATTCACACTGTCGCCGGTGTAGATGCTGCTCCTGCTGGCTTCGTAGCCGGTGATCAAAAAGCTGGTTGTCTTCGGTGCCGTGGCCTCTTTATCGACATCATCAGCAGCAGCCTTTGCCACATTCACGTTTGGCAGCAGCGCCGCGCACAGCACAAAGGCAAGGCAGAGCGAGAGCAGGGATCTTGTGATGCGTTTCATAGTTCGATTTCCTCCGTTATTCGATGTAAGGTGCGGCGTCGATCTCCGCCTTGACCTGATTTTCTACGTTGCTGACGATCCTGCCGTCGATGAGCGTGACGATGCGGTCGGCATACTCGGTCATCTCCGGATCGTGCGAAACGAGCACGATCGTCTGGTGGAAGCGCTTGGCAAAGCCGCGGATCATGTGCATGACCTCTTTCGTCGTCTTCGAGTCGAGGTTGCCGGTCGGCTCGTCGGCGAACACGACCTCGGGGTGCGTGACGAATGCGCGCGCGATGCCCACGCGCTGCTGCTGGCCGCCGGACATCTGGTTCGGAAAGTGGTCCATGCGGTCCTTCAGCCCCACGCGGCAGAGCATTTTCTTCGCCTCCAGCAATCGCACGTCCGGGTCGATGCCCTTGAACATCAGCGGCATGGCCACATTTTCCGCCGCCGTCAGCTCCGGCAGCAGGTTGTAGGACTGGAAGACAAATCCGATGTGCTTCTGCCGAAAGGCCGCGAGCTGATTTTCGTTGAGCTGTGAGATCGGTACGCCGCCGATGCGCACCACGCCACGCGTGGGCTTTTCGAGTCCCGCTAACTGGTTGAGCAGCGTCGATTTGCCGCTGCCGGACGTGCCGAAAATGCAGCACACCTCGCCCCGCGGGATGTCGAGGTCAATATTGTGCAGTGCGACCACGTGCTCCTGCCCCATCATGTACACCTTTCGGAGCTTTCGCACCGAAATGATGGGCTTCTGGTCATTTGCCATCGCAGATTCTCCTCAATTTTAATCTTGGATCCATTATAATCTCATCTTATGAGGAAGTCGTTACAATCAGGCGCGATTTGGTTACAAATTATTTAAGAGTTCCTTAATTCTCGCGCCGAGCCTCTTTCCTGTATTATTTAGACGGAATTTATCGAAAAATGTTTCATCCTTTTTGAAAAAAACGGCGGACTTTTTTGAAGTCCGCCGTTTTTTAAGTTCATGCCGTTTTAATTCAGCGGCACGTCGGGCACGACGTAGACCGTCATCTCTTCGCCATTTGTGTCGATGGACAGCGTGTCGTCGATGGGCTGCGTCAGCGCCGCGTCGGCATAGAGAAGATTGCCGGTGCTGCTCACAAACGTGACATACGTGCCGCGCTTGATGGAGATTTCCTGCGTCTCCTCATCCGCCGCGCCGGGGTTATAGACGAGCGTCAGCGCGCAGACCTCATCGCTGTTGAAGGCCTCGGCCGCCAGCTCCTTGTCCGGCAGATAGGACTCGCCATAGCTCCAATCATAGAGCGTCGTGCCGAGGACGGATGCCTCACCGCTCTCATCCTTGCTGTAATCTGTCACGGACTTGGCAAGAAGCTCGCCCGTCGCGGGGTCGACATAGTAGAGGGTCGTAAAGTAGTAGTCCGGCATGACGCTGTAGGTCGTGGTCGTCGAGATCACCACTGCGCCGTCCTGCTCGCTCTGATCGTCGATGGTCTCGACCGAGCCGTCGTCCTGCAATTCGCCGCAGGCGGGCAGCATCGCCTGAATGTAGCTCTCATACTCGCCGCTCGGGTAGCAGTTCATATTCAGGCGGCCGTCGCTTTCCATTTTGCTGAGATACACGCCGTTTCCCTCGATCGACAGGCAGGCCTGAGCGAAGAATTCATCCTCGCCCACGGGGCTGTCGGCGGTGTAGCTGTAGTGCGAGGCCAGCAGCAGGTTTCCCTTATCATCGCGCGTATACTGCACCTTGGCTGTGTAGGTCTCTTTGCTGTCCTGGTCGGTGCCCTGAATGCTCACGGTCACCGTGTCGTGTTCTTCGAGCAGCTTTTCGGGAATGTTGTCCGCGCGCACCTGCTCGAGCGAAATTTCCTTCGGCTCGTCGGCGTTTTTATCGTTGTTGTTCGTGTCGCCGCCCTGCGTGCCGCAGCCCGCGAGCAGGCTAACGACGCAAAGCGCGCCAATGCTTGCTTTCTTCCAGTTTTTCATCTTAGTTTCCTCCTTATTTGGACGCGGGCTCGCGCCCGCATTCTAAAGCTTTTTAATGGTTCTTTTCCAGCGGCACGATGTAGACCGTCGCACTCTCGCCGCTCGTGTCGACGCCGTCGTAGAAGTCGATGGGCTTGGTCAGCTCCCTGTCCGCATAAAGCGCGAGATCCGCACTGTCGAGGAAGAGGATGCGCGTGCCATGCGCCACGCGGATCTCGCTGACGCTCCAGCCGTTCTCCCCGACGTCCCAGCCCTTCTCCGAGCCCGGCGCGGGATAGAAGTACGTCAGATCGCAGACGTCCTCCGTGCTGTCCGTCGAAAACAGAACCTCGTTCATCACATTGCGTTCTGCTTGATAAGGCTCGTCGTAGCTCCAGCGGTAGCGCGTTGTATGTAGTTTGGATACCTCGCCGCTTTCCTTTTTGATGTAGTCGGTCACCGACGCTTCCAACACCTCATTCGTCGCAGGGTCAACGCGGTAGAGCGCCGTGTAGTAATCGCCATCGGAAGCCAGATAACGCGCGGTAACAGAGAGCAGCAGCTCGCCGTCCTGCTCGCTGCAGCTGTCGACCGACTGCTCCACATCCTCTTCCAAAGCAGGGCATCGGGGGATCATGTCGAGAACGTACTGCTCATACTTTCCCTCAAGGTAGATGCTCAGGCTCAGATCCTCGGTGCTGTCGCTCTCCATACGCGCGGCATCCATCGCTCCGTTCGCCTGACCCCATAGCTCGGCTTTGCCGCTGGTGCTGTTTTCGGTGTACCGGCAATGATACCAGGCCAGCACATCCCCCACACCACGGGTGTACTGAAACTTCGCCGTATACGTCACGGCGTCATTCTGGTCGCTCTCCTGCACAGTCACGGTCACAGTGTCGTGCTTTTCGAGCAGCGAGCGCTGATCGTTCGCAGCCCGCAACTGCTCGATCGTGATCTGCTGCGGCTCGCTGATGCTGTCGTTGTTGCTTACGTTGCCGCTCTGCACTCCGCAGCCCACAAGTAAGCTCGCAGCGCATAAAGCAATGGCGACAGCTCTCTTCCAGCTTTTCATGGTGTGCTCTCCTCTCTCATCTCCCGTCAGTCTTGATCGCCGCTTTTCACATAGACGGTCGTGCTGCCGCCGTCCGGCCACTCGATCTCAGGGGTTTGATACTCCTGCGTCATGGCGGCGTCGTAGTAAAGCATGACGCCCTTACCACTCTCTGGGGAAAAGTACGCTGCACTCGGCACGGTAAAGTGCTGCTCGTGCTCCTGCGCGGTGCCCGGGTCCCACACGAGCGTGATTTTATGCTTGGGAACATCGTCCGACAGCATCAGCGCGTAGAGGTCTTCCTCCGGTTCATAAGGGCGGTCATAGCTGAACGTATAGCTTCCCGTGGCAAAGCAGGTGTCTTTTCCCTGCAAGTCTTTTCTGTGCCGCTCCGACTTGATCGATATCAGGTCATCGGAGGTTGGATCGACATAGAGCCATCGCAGCGAGTAGTCAGTGTCATCGTCGGTGATATAATGTTTGATCGGAAACACGAGCTGGCCGTCCTGCTCATACGGCTCTTCGACCTCCACCGTGATGCCGTCACCGGCTACGGGCAAAAACGGTTCCCGCGCGGTACTTTCTTCGTACCACTCATCCGTTCCGCAGGCGATCACACTGGCAATTCGAGTGCTGCCGTCATCATTTGTTCCAGCGATAATGCACATACCGTCCGGCACTTCATCCAGGCAGACATTCATGCCGTAAATATCGTCTGCACCGTACTCATCATAATACCAGCCGTGGCTCCAGCTTTGCAGCCGACCTTCTTCGTCGCGCGTGTACTGGTCAGTGCTCTTGACGTCCTGACCGCCGTTGCTGCTGTCTGTGCTCTCCCGTACAATAGTCACCACCTTGTGCCGTTCAAGCAGCGCGGAGATCTTATTCCTCTCACAGATGTCTTCGTAGGTGATCTGCAGCTCGTCGGCGCTGTCGTCATCGTCAAGCCCGCAGTCGCCTCCGCAGCCCGCGAGCAGCAGCACGGCGGCAAGTGCGAGGGCACTCATTAGTCCCCAGCGGTTCATTTTGTTTCTCCTTTCATCGTCTTCTTTCCATCTTGCCTGTGCAGAGCTTTTTTCGTTCCGTACATTCTCTTAGACGAGAAATTTCTCAAAAAGTTTCACCCTTATGATTTTTTTAAGAAACTTTTTTCTTCCCCGTGCGAGCTCTTGCATTTTCCGCCGATGCGGCATACAATGAGGACACATTTCACCCGGGAGGGGCGTTTTTATGAACTATATCGGCATCGATCTCGGCGGCACGAACATCAAGGGCGCACTCGTGAGCGCGAAGGGCGAGATCTTAAAGGAGCATTCTATCCCGACGCGCGTCGATCTCGGCCCCGAGGCGGTCGCGGGACGCATCGGTCAGGTCATCGCGCAGCTCTCTATCGGCGAGGACACCGTCGGCGGCGTGGGCGTCGGCTGCCCCGGCACGGTGGACGACGCGAGCGGCATCGTGCGCTTTGCGGCGAACCTGAATTTTGTGAACTTCGACCTGCGAAGCGCGCTGCGCGCGCACACTGCGCTTCCCATCCACCTCGGCAACGACGCAAACGCCGCGGCGCTGGGCGAGGCGCTGTTCGGCTGCGGCCGCGGCGCGGAGAGCACCATCGTCGTCACGCTCGGCACGGGCGTCGGCGGCGGCGTGGTGCTCGGCGGCAAGCTCCTGACAGGCTACACGGGCGCGGCGAGCGAGATCGGCCACATGGTCATCGCGGAAAACGGCGAAGAGTGCACCTGCGGCAGCCGCGGATGCTTCGAGGCCTACTCCTCCGCCACGGCGCTGATCCGCGACACGAAGCGCACCATGGCCGCGCACCCCGAGAGCCTGCTGCACGCGATTGCCGCGGAGCAGGGCGGTGTCGACGGCCGCACAGCGTTTCTCGCCAAGGAGCGCGGCGACGAGGCGGGCGCGCAGGTCGTGGAGGACTACATCGAGCATCTGGCCTGCGGGCTCACAAATCTTGTCAACATTTTCTTCCCCGAAGTGCTGGCCCTCTCGGGCGGCGTAGCAAATCAGGGCGACGCGTTGCTCCTGCCGCTGCGCGAAAGGGTGCGCGAGCGTTCGTTCGGCTCGCGCTATGCCGTCTCGCACACGCGCATCGAGCTCTGCACGCTCGGCTACCGCGCGGGCGTGATCGGCGCGGCGATGCTCGCGCGCAAGTGAACGTAAAATAGCGCAAGATATGATAAGGCCCTCCGCATTTCTGCGGAGGGCCTTTTTTACCGGTAGCCGTCGGGCTCGGCCGAGCCTTCGATCAAAAACTGCACCTCGTCCACGCCGCCGAGCGACAAAATGGACTGCTCGAGCGCGCTCAGCATCAAATCGCGCGCCGCCTCATCCTCCGGCAGCGAGACGTTAGCCGGAAGATTCAGATAGCACACGCCGTTTTCGATGCGAGACGAGATGACCGTGAAATCCTCCGGCAGAAGCGAGACGAGCGAATCGTCCTCCGGCCCCTGCGCGAGCGCCTCGAGCAGCGCGTTCACGCGCGTCTGGCCCTCGTAGAGCGCGAGCGTCTGCTGCTCGGCGCGCAGCTCGCCCGTCTTGCTGTCGAGGAAATAAAGCGACACGGTGATCGGCCGCAGGCCACTCTCACGCGAGGAAAGCAGTGTATCCGCCGAGAGCAGCACTTGCGTCTCGCGGTACGGCAGCTCGCGCCCGTCCGCCGTGATGCTCACAGCGTTCACATTCGGCAGCTGCGTCAGCGTCAGCGTGATGCAGTAGTCAGCGAGCGACAGGTCGATACCCGTCAGGCGCGCATACTGTGCGCTCAAGTCGATCTGCGCGCGGCGGCCCGACACCTTGAGCGACTTGAGCGCCGTTCCCTCCGGGATGGGCGAAGAGAGCGACGGCTCGTCGGGCCCTGCGAGCAGCGCCTCCAGCAGCGCGCGGACACAGTCTTCGGTCTCCATCGCGCCGTCGAGCACCAGGCGCTTTTCCTGCGCGCGGATGGCGTCGCCGCCGCCCGCGGAGTTGGGATCGCTGAGAAAATAGAGCTCGTAGCCGTTTTCGTCCATTTCCTGCGCGTGCTGGGCCGCGCAGGCGCAGAGAAGCGAAAGCAGGAGGACTAATGCCGCAGTCAGGGAAAGACGTCTTCTCATGTCTCATCCCCTCCCTCTTCGCAGCGCGGCAGGCGCACGGTAAACACCGTGCCGCCGCCCTCGCGGGCGCGGACCTCGATGCTGCCGCCGCGGCGGCGCGCCGTGTCGGCGGCGATGGAAAGGCCAAGGCCTGTACCGCCCGCGGCGCGCGAGCGCATCTTGTCCACGCGGTAGAAGCGGTCGAAAATGCGGGGCATGTCCCCCTCCGGAATGCCGATGCCATTGTCGCTGACAGTGAGAAGGCAGTCCTTTTCATCCCCCGCGAGCAGCAGCTTCACAAAGCCGCCGGGGCGGTTATACTTGATGGCGTTTTCCGTCAGGTTGTAGATGATTTCGTGAATTTCATCCTCGCTCGCAAGGGTCTGTCCCTCGCGGCGAATTTCATATGAGAGGTCGACCTGCTTTTCCTCGGCCACAAGGCGCAGCATGCGCACCACGCGCGCCATCACGGACGAGAGGTCGACGCGCTGCGCCTCGGGCAGCATGCCGCTGTCCAGGCGCGTCAATCGCAGCAGATTTTCCGTGATGCGCGCCAGGCGCTCGGACTCCTGCTCGATATCGCCGACGAATTCGCGCACGGTCTGCGCGTCCATGTTCTCCGTCTGCAAAATGGAGTCGGAGAGAAGCCTGATGCCCGCCAGCGGCGTTTTGAGCTCATGGCTCGCATCCGACACGAAGCGGCGGCGCGCGTCCTCCGTCGTTTGCAACCGGTCGGCCATGTCGTTGAACTCGGCGGCGAGCTCGCTGATCTCGTCGTGCCCGCCGACCTCGGCGCGGTGGCTGTACGAGCCCTCGCGCATCTTGCGGATGGCGTCGGTCAGTACGCCGAAGCGCCGCGTCAGCACGCGGGATAAGAGTACGCTGATCCCGCCGGCGAACACCAGCACGACCGCCGAAATCGTCAGGAGATTGCGCTGCAGGGACAGCAGCAGCTCCGCTTGCTCGGTGTCGTATTCGTAGGCATACACCGCGCCGATGGTCTGGCTGTGGTAGATGACCGGCGAGGCCGCGCGGCTTTTGAACGCCTTGTCTGAAAATTCGGTGTAAAAGACGTCTTCTCCGCGAAGCGCCTGCACAAGCTCTGTATAAAAGGCGTAGCGGCCGATCGCGCCGTCGGTCTCGCGCGTGTCATATAGCACACGGCCCGAGGCGTCCGTCACAAGCACGCGGGAGATGCCCGTCTCCTCCACGAGCGTCATCGCACCCGCGACGTTTTCCTCGCTCAGCTCCTCAAGGCCCGAAAGCGCCGTCACCATCACGGAGACGCTGCCCTGCAGCGAGCTCTGCTTAGAGCGGAATGTCAGGTTTTCCGACGTGATGAGCGGATACGTGTTCAGCAGGATCAGCACCGCCAGAATGATGGCGATATAGCTGAAGCTGAATTTTCGCTGCAGGCTCGCATGCATCTGCACGGCGCTGCCCCCCTTCTCTTTCTTTTAGTGGGAAATCAGTCCTTCAAGTAGTACCCCACGCCCCATTTGGTCAGGATGTGCTGCGGCGCGGCGGGGTTTTCCTCGAGCTTTTCGCGAAGCCGCCGGATGTGCACATCCACTGTGCGGTAGTCGCCTGCGTAGGTGTAGCCCCAGACGAGGTCCATCAGGTTTTCGCGCGAGTAAACGCGGCGCGGATTCTTGACAAGAAGCTCGATGAGGTCGTATTCCTTGGCCGTGAGCTCGACGATCTCGCCGTTTTTGACGGCGACGCGCTGCTCGGGGTCGAGCGTGATGCCGCCCGCGGTCAACAGGAGCGTTTCAGGCTGCTTTTGCTGCGGTGCGGCGTTCGCGCGGCGCAGCAGCGCGCGGATGCGCGCTTTGAGCTCTAAGATGTTGAACGGCTTTGTGATATAGTCGTCCGCGCCGGACTCAAGGCCGATGATCTTGTCGGCGTCCTCGCTGCGGGCGGTCAGCATGATGATGGGCACATTGGAAAATTCGCGGATGCGCATGCAGGCCGTCAGCCCGTCCACCTGCGGCATCATCAGATCGAGGATGATGAGGTCAAACCCGCCGCTTTTCGCCATGTCGATGGCGGTCGCGCCGTCGTAGGCGGTCTCGACCGTGTAGCCCTCGTTTTCCAGATTGAATTTCATGCCCTTGACGAGAAGCTGCTCGTCGTCAACCACCAGAATTTTCATTGCCATCCTCCTCCGTGAATGTGATCTCCGCGCGGAAGCCCTCGAGCTTCGCCTCTCCGATGCCCTTGACGTTCAAAAGGTCCTCCGCCGCCGTAAAATCGCCGTGCTCTGCGCGGTAGTCGATGATTGCCTGCGCGAGCGACGGGCCGATGCCCGTCAGCGTTTCAAGCTCCTCCGCCGTCGCGGTGTTGACGTTCACGAGCGTCACAACGCGCGTGGGTGCGGTGATCTCGTCGGTCTTGTCCTGCGTCGTCACGGTGTAATTCCCGTGCGAGGCACCCTCGTAGGCCGTTTTGTGCAGAAAAACGAGCGAAACGGCGAACAGCACCGTCAGCGCGGCGAGCACAAGGTAGACGCCGCTGACTTTGGTTTTCTTTTCTTGCTTTTCCACGGTTGCGCTCGCCTGCCTTTTTTGCTATACTGATGTCGAAGCGTGCCGAACGGCGCGCTCCTCTTCACTGTATTCTATATTTGATTGTATCATACAACGAGGTATATTTCCATGAAAAAACGCCGCTTGTTTTCACTTTTTTTATCTTTTGCGCTCCTGCTCCCGCTCTTTTCGCTCACGAGCGCCGACGCCTATGAGGACTTTGACCTCGACGCGAAGGCCGGTCTTCTCATCGAGGCCGACACGGGCGAAATTCTCTACGAGAAAAACGCCCATCAGGAGAACTTCCCCGCGTCGCTCACAAAGGTGATGGTCGCGCTGCTGGTGTTTGAGGCCATCGACGAGGGCAAGATCGCGCTGACCGACTCCGTCACTGCGACGGAATCGGCGTTCGAGGGGCTCTCCAGCGACGGCAGCACGGCAAACATCGTCCCCGGCGAAACGATGACGGTCGAGCAGCTGCTCAACTGCATGCTCATCGTCTCGGCGAACGAGGCGTGCAACATTTTGGGCGAAACGCTCTACGGCTCGGTCGACGCCTTTGTCGCGCGCATGAACGAGCGCGCGACGGAGCTTGGCTGCGAGCACACGCACTTCGCCAACGCCACGGGTCTTCACAACTCCCAGCACTACACGACCGCGTGGGACCTCTACCTCATCACGCGCGAGGCGATGAAGCATGACAAATTCATGGAGATCTGCAACTCCAAGAGCTACACCGTGCCCGCCACGAACATGACCGACAAGCCGCGTGAGCTGCATTCGACGAACTTTCTCATTTCCAACTGGCGCGCCCGCGGTTATGTGTACCGCGACGCGCAGGGCATCAAGACCGGCTCGACACCCGAGGCGGGCTACTGCCTCATTTCGTCCGCCCTGCGCGGCAGCCGCCACATGATCAGCGTGGTGCTGGGCGCAGAGCGCGTGACGCTCGAGGACGGTGTGACCATCCAGACGCGCAGCTTCTCCGAAACGTCGCGCATGTTCGACTGGGGCTTTGACAACTTTGTCCTCCGCGACATTCTCTCCTCCTCCGACCTTGTGCAGGAGGTGCCCGTCGCGCTTTCGAGCGAGGCGAGCTACGTTTCGACCCACGCGGCGGAGGATATCTCCTGTCTTCTGCCCGACAACGTGGAGCCCGACATGCTCGAGCGCACCGTAACGCTCACGAACGACACGGTCGACGCGCCCGTTTCCGCGGGCGACGTGCTCGGCAAGCTGACGCTCTCCTACAACGGCAAAGTCTACGCCGAGACCGATCTTCTGGCACTGAACGATGTATCGGCCTCGTGGTTCCTGACGGCGCAGCGCAGGGTGTCTGACTTTTTCGCAAAGCCGCTCGTCCGCATTCTGTTGATCTTGGTCGTACTGCTGATCGTCGCGCTCGTCGTCTATGTGACGATGTTCTCCCGCCGCCGTCGCTACGGCCACCGCCGCCGCGGCGCGGCACACGGCGGCTACCACGGGCGGAGAAGAAGATTCTAAGTACTTCAAAAAAGCGGTAAAGCCGCTTTTTTGAGAAAGGCCACACTCCGCTTTGTGCCTTGCCGCCGCTGGCGGCTGCGACACGCGCGGAGCGAGAGGTGTCGATCGCCACGCGCTGGTCGCGGCGATCGACGATCAAAATTCTTTGCGTCTGCGAACGCAAAAGCAAAAATGGAGGGACGCGAAAGCGTCCCTTTTTAGTTGAGTGTGATCACGTTGTTCCCCTGCGGGAACTCCACGAAGCGGATGGAGTAGATGTCGGCGGTGATGTAGGCGCTGCGGCCGGGGTGGAACAGCGTGATATAGTCGTTTCCGACCTCCTGTAGCGTGCCGACCGCCACGACCGTGTTCTGCGAACCGACGAGGAAGCTCACGATGACTGCGCGGCCGATGTTGCGCGCGAGCATCCCCTTCCACGAATTGTAGGCCATCTTGTCGACGGTCTGCGACTCTTCGATCTTGTCGGGCGTGGGCTGGAACTGCCCGCTCGCGCCGCCCTGCAGCACAAGCGACATGCCCCCCGCCCCCGACGATCCTCCAAGCATTTCCTCATAGCTCTGGCTCGCGTTGTTGTTACTGTTGTTATTACTGCTATTATTACTGCTATTATTGCTGCTATTATTGCTGTTGTTATTACTGCTATTATTGCTGTTGCCGCTCTGCTGCGCGCTCGCCATGGCGGGCACGGCAGCCATCTGCTCATAAAGGCACGGCATGCTTTTTCCCATCTGGATCATAAAAACGTCCTCTCCCTTTCCCGTTGCTGCTGATTTGCTTTTCTCAGGTGTCGTAATACGCGGCGGTGGGGTTATAAAAACAGTGGTCGCCGATACGCATGACGAACGTCCCCACATTCGAGGGGAAATTCGCGCGGCAGGACGGCGAAAACGGGTTAAAGAACCACAGCGCCGTTCCAAGACCGTTCAACCGGTTGCCCGCGATGGCCCAGTCCACGATCTCATAGTGGATGTCGGTCGGGCGCATGTTGTAGATGTTCTGCGGGTTGTAGCTGCCGCGCTCGGTCTCGCTCGCGCAGACGAACTGCCCCGGCTGAAAGATGATATTGCGGATGCTGCCCTGCCCCACGCGCGCGTATTCGCCGCCGGTCGCGCGCACGCGGTTCATCACGACGCTCGCCACGGCTTTCATCCCATTCTCGCCCTCGCCGCCCGCTTCGCACTCGATGAGGCGCGCGAGCAGCTCCCTGTCGGAATAGGCCATGTCGATCTCCTCCCCCATTTTTTCTTCCCCGCCAGTCTATGCGCTTCCCGTGCGCATGGAAACCGAGACACGCAAAAAAAGCACCGAAAGCCGTTTTGCTTTCGGTGCTTTTGCTTTGTTCAGTTTTCTTCGTCCGGCGGCGGAAGCTCTTCCGCTTCTGGCGGCGTCGCGCCGTAGGCGCCTTTCATCTTGAGCTCCTGCCACTGCTCCTTGGTGATAAGCAGCTGGCGGGGCTTCGAGCCCTCGAACTGGCCCACGATGCCGCGCGTCTCCATCTCGTCGACGATGCGCGCCGCGCGCGAATAGCCGAGCTTTAGTCTTCTCTGGAGCATCGAGACGGACGCCTGTCCGGTCTCCATGACCACGTCGATCGCGGCGGGGAGCAGCTCGTCCGCCTCGTCGGCGGCGTTCTGCTCGGGCGCGGCATTGCCGCCGCCCTTGCCGCTGCCCTTCTCCTTTTCGGCGACGGCGGCGTTGATCTTGTCGATAACCGACTCGTCATAGTCTGTCTCGCCGTTTTCCTTGACGAAGTTGACCACGCGCTCGATCTCCTCGCTTGAGATGAAGCAGCCCTGCACGCGCTTGGGCTTGCCCTCGCCGAGCGGGGCATAGAGCATATCGCCGCGGCCCACGAGCTTTTCCGCGCCCGCGGTGTCGAGGATAATGCGCGATTCCATCGCGGAGGCGACCGCGAACGCGATGCGGCTCGGGATATTGGCCTTCATCAATCCCGTGATGACATCGGCAGAGGGACGCTGCGTCGCGATAACCAGGTGCATACCCGCGGCGCGGCCCATCTGTGCCACGCGGCAGATCGACTCTTCGACCTCCTTCGCCGCGACGAGCATCAAGTCGGCCAGCTCGTCGATGACGACGACGACGCTCGGCAGCTTTTTGAGCGTTTCGTCCGTCTCCGCCACCTTATTGTAGGAGGCAAGGTCCTTGACGTTGTGCTCGGAGAACATCTTGTAGCGCTTCATCATCTCGTACACGGCCCATTGCAGCGCACCCGCGGCCTTCTTCGGGTCGGTGACGACGGGGATGAGCAGGTGCGGGATGCCGTTGTAGGGCGCAAGCTCGACCATCTTCGGGTCGACCATGATAAAGCGCACCTCTTCGGGCGTCGACTTATAGAGCATCGAGACGATCAGCGAGTTCGTGCACACGGACTTACCGGAGCCCGTCGTACCGGCGATGAGCACGTGCGGAAGCTTCGAGATATTCCCGACGATGTTCTTGCCGCTGATGTCCTTGCCAACGGCGAAGGCCGTGGTGGAAGGATGGGTGGTAAACTCCGTGGATTCGAGCACCGTGCGGATGCTGACGGGCGAAACGAGCTTGTTCGGCACCTCGACACCCACGACGGAGATCTTGTCGGGGATGGGCGCGATGCGCACGCCGCTCGCGCCCAGCGCAAGGGCGATATCGTCCTGCAAATTTGTGATCTTCGAGAGCTTCACGCCCTGACTGAGTGTAAACTCATAGCGCGTGACCGACGGGCCGCGCACCACATCGCCCGGCTGGGCGTCCACGCCGAAGCTCGTGAGCGTTTGCGCCAAGCGGCGGGAGTTGTTGCGCAGCTCCGCGCCCGCCTCGGCGGCGTTCGTCACGCTACCCTCTTTTAAGAGCGTGATGGGCGGATACTGATATGCAGGCGGCTGGGGCTGCGCGTCGCCGCCCTCGATCTCGCGCGTGACCTCCTCGCGCGCAGCATCGACCTCGGCGCGGCGGAGCTTGTCCTCCTGCTTGTCGCTCAGCACGGCGGGAACCGTCGTTGCTGCTGCGGCTGCGGCGACGGGTGCGCTCTGCACGCTCGGCGTGGGTGCGGCAAACGGTGCGTGCGTAATGGGAGCGGGCGTCGGGACGACCGGCGCGGGCGCGCTCACAGGAGTGCTCGGCACTGTATCAAACGGCGGCAGGTCGAAGTCGTCGGCCTCCACTGTCACGGGCTTGGCGGGAGCGGATGGCGCAGCGGCGGGTGAAACGGGTGCGGCACTTCCACCCGCTAACAGCTCGTCGGGACTCTTGATATTGTCGGATTTCTTGCGGAAGAAGCCGCCCGTGGGATTTTTCCTGATGACGCGCTCCTCGCCGTCGAGCGGAATGTCGATGGCGGCGTCCGGCGTATGGACCGGCGCACTGCGGCGCGGCACATGGGTGCGCTGCGGCGGAAGGTCCTCTTCCTCCACTGGCTCATAGGGCACGCGCTCGTGCGAGCGCACGGCCTCGATCACGGCGGCGGGCGTGAGCCTGAACGCCATCATCAAGAACGCAACGAACAGCACGACGAGCAGGATCATCGCGAGCACCTTTTTCACCAGCAGCACCAGCATGATCGCAAGCGACGCGGACACCGCGCCGCCGGACTCGAGCGCGTTGCCGCTCGTCCACAGAAGCTTCAAAATGCCGTCCATGTTGACATACTCCTCCTTGCAGAGGGCAATGTGCATGATCGCGCCGAACACAACCGGCAGCAGTGCCGTACCGACAAGGCAGGACGCGACGTTCCGCCCGCGGTGGAAGAGCAGGATATAGCTCCCCAGCAGCAGCGCGGGCGCGACGAGGTAATAGCCCCAGCCAAAGAGCGACCGGCACAGCTGCGCGGGCTGATCAAGCAGCCACGCCCCCGACTGGAAATAGCTGAAGCCCAGGCACAGCGCCAGCACCAGCAGGATCGCGCCCGCGACCTCGCGGCGGATGGGGCGCTTTTGATTCTTCTTCGCCGTGCGCTTGCCGGAAGACGAGGAGCGGGACGAACCCGTCGTTTTCTTTTTCGTTGTGGTGGTTTTTTTCTTCTGTTGTGCCATGATTCACCTCAGAATCAAAAATTAGTGCAGGATCGTGAGCACCAGCGTCAGCACGCCGGCGGCCCAGCAGTAATAGGCAAACGCGCCGAAACGGCCCTTGTCGGCAACATAGCGCAGCAGGCGGATGCTCGCATAGCCGGACACCGCCGCGACGACGACGCCGACAAGGTACACAGGCACGCTGGAGAAGTCGATGCCCGCTTCGATCGCGTCCTTGAGCGTCAGGATGTTCGCGCCCAGCACCGCGGGGATGGAGAGCAGGAATGCAAAGCGCACGGCAAACTTGCGCTCAAAGCCCGTGAAGCAGCCCGCCGTGATCGTCATGCCGGAGCGGGAGATGCCCGGGCACAGCGCGATGGCCTGACCGATACCGACAAGCAGCGCGTCGAGCATTGTGGCGGTCTTTTCGGTCTTGCGGCCATGGCGCACACGGTCGCTCGCAAAGAGCAGGATGCCCGTGACGATCAGTGCGCCGCCGATAAAGTACATATTATCACTCAGCTCCGTGAAAAAACGGCGAAACGGCACCATAACGAAAAGCGGCAGCGTGCCCACAATGATGAGCAGGATGAGACGGCGCGCAGGCGGCACGGGGTTCGGCGTGCGATGATGGGCAAGGTCGCCGATGCCGGTAAAAAACTCCACGATCATATCGCGGATATCGTCCCAGTAAGCGGCAAACACCGCCACGAGCGTGCCGAGGTGGAGCAGCACATCGAAAAAGTTGGGCACGTTGCTCGCGCCCTGCATGTTCAGCAGGTGCTCCGCGATGGCGAGATGTCCGGAGGACGAAATCGGTAAAAATTCCGCGATCCCCTGCACAAGGCCAAGGATAACGGCGGTCAAAACTGACATAAAAAACAACTCCTTTTGCGTTTTGTTCTGTAATGGCAATATTCTAACAGGATAATTATAGCACGCTTGTTCGCGGAATACCACCCCGAATTGCCGCATCTTCTTTTTCTTTCCTTTTTCGGCACATCCCTTGCGAACGCAGGGCGAATGTGCTATGATTGGCGTGGACTATCAGAAAAGGAGAGATAGAAATGACCTATAACTACCGCACCAAGGGCGTTTGCTCCAAGGAAATGCACATTGAGCTGAACGACGACCACACCATCAAGAGCGTAGAGGTCATCGGCGGCTGCAACGGCAACCTTCAGGGCATTTCGCGCCTGGTCGAAGGCATGAAGGCCGAGGATGCCATCGCGCGCATGCGCGGCATCCGCTGCGGCTTCAAGAATACCTCCTGCCCCGATCAGCTCGCCATCGCGCTGGGCGAGGCGCTGGCGCAGGACAAGCAGTAAGCCGTCATTTTTTGCCCGCGCGGTGCATCGCACGGGCAAAAAATGCATAAAATCCTGCAAAATGCCGTTTCCCTCTCTGGACAAACGGCGCTAAACTGTGTATACTGTTAAAAAATAAGCATTCAACGCACTATCAACGCAAAACATTTCGCTTTTGCCGGTCTGACGGGGGAACTTCATGGACATTGATATGGATATCAAAGAGCTCGAAGCGTTCGTCTACGTGGTGGAAAACTGCAGCTTTTCCCGCGCCGCGGAGCTGCTGCACCTGACGCAGCCGACCATCAGCTCGCACGTCTCCGCACTGGAGAGAAAACTGAATATCAAGCTCATCGTCCGCACCACGAAGGAGACCTACCCCTCCGACGCAGGCAAGCTCCTCTACAAATACGCCAAGGAGATCTTACAAGTGCGCGAGAATGCGGCCATCGCGCTGCGCAACTTCTCTCAGGAGATGAAGGGTACGATCTCCATCGCGGCCTCCACGGTGCCGAGCCAGTATTATCTTCCGCACCTTTTGCAGGACTTCCGCGCCCGCTATCCGGACATCACCTTCAATATCCAGATGGAGGACAGTCCCAAGGTCGTGGAGCTCGTCGCCACGCGCAGCGTGGAGATCGGCTTCTGCGGCACGATGGTGGCGAGCCACAAGTGTGTCTATCAGGATTTTGCCAGCGACCCGATGGTGCTCATCACGCCGAACACCGAAAAGTATCAGGCCTTTGCGGGCAAGCCCTTCCCCATCGAGCAGCTCAAGGAAGAGACGTTCATCAGCCGCGAAAAGGGCAGCGGCACGTATCAGGCGGGCAAGGAACTCTTAAATGAGCTCGGCATCGACATCGCCCAGCTGCGCACCGCGGTCGAGATCCGCTCGACCGAGAGCGTCAAGCAGATGGTCAGCGAGGGCTTAGGCGTCGGCCTCATCGCGCAGAGCGCCGCGCAGGACTATGTTCAGTTCGGAAAGCTTCTCGCTTTCCCCTTCCCCGACTCGCGCTTCCGCCGCCAGCTCTATATCGTCAAGCACAAAAACAGCATTTTATCGCCCATTGCGCAGGTGTTTTACGACTATGCGCGCAAGGCAAAGGACAAAGCATCCGCCAAATAAGGCGGATGCTTTTTTACAGGGATCGCACGCTTTTTTGTCCGATTTTTTCGCGAAATTGTCATTTACTTTTTTCCCTCTCTGGTATATGATAATGCAATAGGTCAACGGCTGCGCTGCACCGGTAAAGCAGCAGGCCTTACGGGAGGGGAAGCGATGGACTGCCGCGATTCCGCGCTGTTTACAGGCGTAGACGAAGCATCGTGCGAAAATATGCTGCGCTGCTTCAGCGCGTATGAGCAGCGCTTCAGTGCAGGACAGACTATCCTCACCTGCGGGCAGCAGCAGGACATGATCGGCGTGCTGCTCTCGGGCAGCGCGGCGCTTCTGCGCCTGCACGCCGACGGCAACCGCACCGTGCTTGAAAGCATGGACGAGGGCAGCGTCTTTGGCGAGGAGCTGGCGTTCACCGGCTTTCGCGACGGCAGCGCGCTCATCGAGTGCCGCGAGGACTGCCGCGTCATCTTCATGCGCTATGACCAGATCACAAAGCGCTGCGAAAACGCCTGCGCCTGCCACAGTCAGGTCGTAACGAACCTCTTCCAACTGCTCTCGAAAAAGTCCCTGCATCTGAGCCGCCGGATCGAGGTGCTCGCCTGCCGCTCCATCCGCGAAAAGCTGCTGTGCTTTTTCGAGCAGCTCGCCGACGAGCACGGCAGCCGGACGTTCCCCCTGCCGTTTTCCCTCAGCATGCTTGCCGACTACATCAGCGCCGACCGCAGCGCCATGATGCGCGAGATGCGCAAGATGCGCGAGGAGGACCTCATCAGCACTGAGGGCCGCAGCGTGACGCTGCTTTAGTTTTTTGCAAGTATTTTTCGTAAATGCAAGTTTTCCTGCATCGTCAGAATTTCGACATTCATTGACGCAAGAAAACTTTCATGATATAAATATAGCATCATTCCATATTCCCGGCGCTGCGTCCAGGAATCCCGCCTGCCGTTCTCCCCGGACGGCACGGCGTTGAATCTCAACAAAAAGGAGAATCATTCATGTATCGCATCGTGAAGAAAGAAGCGCTCAAGCCCACCGTGACCCTCTACGAGATCGAGGCGCCGATGGTGGCAAAGAAGGCCGAGCCCGGCCAGTTCATCATCCTGCGCGTCGATGAAAACGGTGAACGCATCCCCATCACCATCCACGACTTCGACCGTGAGAAGGGCACCGTCACCATCATCGTGCAGACGATCGGCGCCACCACCGAAAAGCTCAGACATAAAGCCGAGGGCGAGTACATTCAGGACTTTGTCGGCCCGCTGGGCCGCCCGACCGAGACCGAAGGCAAGAAAAAGGTCTGTGTCGTGGGCGGCGGCGTCGGCTGCGCCATCGCTTACCCCGTTTTGAAGAAGTTCCACGACTGCGGCGCGGAAGTCCACGCGGTCGTCGGCTTCAAGAATAAGGACCTCGTCATTCTTGAGGACAAGTTCCGCGCGGCTTCGAGCGTTCTGAAGCTGATGACGGACGACGGCTCTTACGGCGAGAAGGGTCTTGTCACCGATGCGCTCAAGGAGCTCATCGACGCGGGCAACCAGTATGACGAGATCTTCGCCATCGGCCCTGCCATCATGATGAAATTCGTGTCCAAGACCACCGAGCCCTACGGCATCCCTACCACCGTCTCCATGAGCCCGATCATGGTCGACGGCACCGGCATGTGCGGCGGCTGCCGCCTCACCGTCGGCGGCGAGACGAAGTTCGCCTGCGTCGACGGCCCGGACTTCGATGGTCACAAGGTCGACTGGGACGAGAGTCTCAAGCGCGGCAAGATGTACTTCGACTGGGAGCGCCACAAATACGAAGAGACCTGCAACCTGTTCAGCAAGGAGGTTCAGTAATATGCCTAACATGAGTCTGAAGAAGAACGAAATGCCCTCGCAGGAGCCCAACGTCCGCAACAAGAACTTCCTGGAGGTCGCGCTCGGCTATACCGAGGAGCAGGCGCTCGACGAAGCAGCCCGCTGCTTAAACTGCAAGAACCATCCCTGCGTTTCCGGCTGCCCGGTGCAGGTCAAGATCCCCGAATTCATCAAGAAGATCACCGAAAAGGACTATGAGGGCGCCTATCAGGTCATCCACGAGACCTCCTCTCTCCCCGCTGTCTGCGGCCGCGTCTGCCCGCAGGAGACGCAGTGCGAATCGAAGTGCATCCGCGGCATCAAGGGCGAGCCCGTCGGCATCGGCCGCCTCGAGCGCTTTGTCGCCGACTGGCACAATGCAAACGTGCAGGAAGCGCCCGCCAAGCCCACGCCCAACGGCCACAAGGTCGCGGTCATCGGTTCCGGCCCCAGCGGCCTCACCTGCGCGGGCGACCTTGCCAAGAAGGGCTACGATGTCACCGTTTTTGAAGCGCTCCACCTCGCCGGCGGCGTGCTGGTCTACGGCATCCCCGAGTTCCGTCTGCCCAAGGCCATCGTGCAGAAGGAAGTCGACGGCCTGAAGGCCCTCGGCGTCAAGGTCGAGACGAACATGGTCATCGGCCGCGTCGTGTCCATCGACGAGTTGATGAGCGAGTACGGCTTTGAGGCCGTGTTCATCGGCTCCGGCGCGGGTCTTCCGATGTTCATGCACATCCCCGGTGAGAACCTCTGCGGCGTTTACTCCGCCAACGAGTTCCTGACCCGTATCAACCTGATGAAGGCTTATAAGGACGGCTCCGACACGCCCATCATGCCGCTTCAGGGCAAGAAAGTCGCCGTCGTCGGCGGCGGCAACGTCGCCATGGACGCCGCGCGCTGCTCCAAGCGTCTGGGCGCGGACGTGTACGTCGTCTACCGCCGCGGCATGGAAGAGCTCCCCGCCCGTCACGAGGAGGTCGAGCATGCCGAGGAAGAGGGTATCATCTTCAAGACGCTCAACAACCCCGTCAAGATCAACGGCGACGAGAAGGGCTATGTCTCCTCCATGACCTGCGTGGAGATGGAGCTGGGCGAGCCTGACGCCTCCGGCCGCCGCCGCCCGATCGAAAAGGTCGGCAGCGAACACGATCTGCCGGTCGACTGCGTCATCATGTCGCTTGGCACCACGCCGAACCCGCTCATCAAGAACACCACCCCGGGTCTTGAGGTCAACCGCAAGGGCGGCATCGTCGTCAACGAGGCCGGTCTCACCTCTCATCAGAACGTCTACGCTGGCGGCGACGCCGTCACGGGCGCTGCCACCGTCATCCTCGCCATGGGCGCTGGCAAGCTCGGCGCGAAGAGCATTGACGAGGCACTGAGCAAATAATTTTCGTCAGCGAAAGCGCGCAGAAGCGTACTTCTGCGCGTTTTCTCAATACCATTTCTCACGAAGGGAGAACTATTATGAATCTTTGGCATGATATTGCACCGGCGCGCGTGCGCCCCGAGGACTTTTTCGCGGTCATCGAGATTGAGAAGGGCTCGAAAAACAAGTACGAGATGGATAAAGAGACCGGCGCGCTGCGTCTCGACCGAATTCTCTACACCTCGACTCACTATCCCGCCAACTACGGCTTCATCCCCCGCACCTGGGCGGACGACGGCGACCCGCTGGACGTTCTGGTGCTCTGCTCTGAATGCATCCGCCCGCTGAGCCTCGTGGAGTGCTACCCCATCGGCGTTATTTCGATGGAGGACAGCGGCAGTCTCGATGAAAAGATCATTGCCATTCCCTTCCAGGATCCGACCTACAACACCTATCAGGACATCTCGGAGCTGCCGAACCATGTGGCAAGCGAAATCCGCCACTTCTTCCGCGTCTACAAGAGCCTGGAGGGCAAGGAGACCGTCGTCAGCGACGTCCTCGGCCGCGAGGAAGCCATCAAGATCATCATCAAGTGCCAGAACGCTTATATTGAAAAATATTGCCGTTAAAGCAAAAAAGTAAACTGCACCCCATTTGTTAGACAGTATGATATACTATCTAACAAGTGGGGTGTTT
>OIWM01001177.1_pt1 | contig 27317 bp, 27 predicted proteins | sample 1587451 | NCBI WGS metagenome assembly OIWM01 (sample SAMEA3888907, study PRJEB22519) | human gut metagenome | biome: human gut; feature: human-associated habitat; material: faeces | place: Denmark | collected 2011
GGCCTGTGCCTGTCCAATGCGCTGACGGCGCTTTCCGGGTGCCTGTTGGCACAGTCGCAGAAATCGGTGAACATCGACATCGGCACCGGCATGGTGACCGTTGCGCTGGCTTCGCTGCTGATCGGCGGCGTGTTCCTCGGCAGGAAAAAGCTCCCGCTGCGGATCTTTGGCATGGTGCTGGGCGCGTTCGTGTTCCGGTTGGTCTATACCGTGGCGCTGCGGTTTGATATGCCCGCGTTCATGCTGAAGCTGGTCTCTGCCGTGGTCGTTGTAGCGGCGATCTCCATTCCGTATCTGAAGGAGCAATATCCGCTCTTCCGCCGGAGAATAGAACACCGCATGGGAAGGAGGCGCACAGGATGCTGAAAATCTCCCATATCACGAAAACCTTCGGCGCGGGTACGACCGACGCGAAGAAGGCGCTGGACGATCTGTCGCTGGATGTGCGCAGGGGCGACTTTATTACGATCATCGGCGCGAACGGCGCGGGAAAATCGACGCTGTTGGGCGCGATCGCGGGCAGCTTCATCACCGACAGCGGCGAGCTTGTGCTGGACGGCGAGGACATGACACTGCTTCCGGAGTACCGCCGCGCACGGAAGATCGGACGGCTGTTTCAGGATCCGATGCGCGGGAGCGCGCCGGATATGACGATCGAAGAGAACCTTGCGCTGGCCGCCGGAAGGGGCGGCTGGCTGAGCCCGGTTTCCCGGGCGGACCGGCGCTTCTTCCGGGAGCGGGTCGCCATGCTGGAAATGGGGCTGGAGGATCGGATGAACCAGCCGGTCGGGCTGCTGTCCGGCGGCCAGCGTCAGGCGCTGACGCTGATGATGGCGACGCTGAATACGCCGAAGCTGCTGCTGCTCGACGAGCACACGGCGGCGCTCGATCCGGCGACGGCGGAAAAGGTGCTGGGGCTGACGAAGCGCATCGTGGCCGAAAACGGCCTGACCTGCCTGATGGTCACGCACAATATGCAGTCGGCGCTGGAGCTTGGAAACCGCACGGTCATGATGAACGCCGGAAAGATCGTGATGGACGTTTCCGGCGAGGAGCGCGCCCGCCTCGGTGTCCCGGATCTGCTGCGGAGATTCCGCGAAAGCTCCGGAAAGGAGCTTCATAACGACCGGATGCTGCTGATTTGAAAAGAATGCAGAATGCCCGCCGATGCGAATCGCACCGGCGGGCAAGCTCATTTTCGGGAGAAATCCGTCGATTCGTTTCATGGAGAAGAAACGGCAGCAGACGAGGCAGGCAAATGCCGTTTACCGGCAGGGGCAGACAGTCAAATCCCGCATTGCCGTGCGAAAAGCCGCGCTTTCCCTTGCCAATGGGTGCAAAACTATGATAAAATACATAAAAAGCAAAACGGAGAGACCGGCTGGATTCGCCCGAAGGGCTGTGAAGCCGGAAAAGGAGAGAGTATCATGAAAATCGTCGTACTGGACGGCTACACGGAAAATCCCGGCGACCTGAGCTGGGCGGAATTGGAGGCGCTGGGCGAGCTGACGGTCTATGACCGCACGTCGTATACCGAGTCTCCGCTGATCGCGGAGCGCATCGGCGACGCCGAGATCGTGGTCATGAACAAAACGCCGATTTCCCGTGCGACAATCGACGCATGCCCGAATATCCGGCTGATTGCGGTTTTGGCGACGGGCTACAACGTCGTGGATTACAAATACGCGCAGGAAAATGGCATCCCGGTCGTGAATGTGCCGACCTACGGCACGGCGTCGGTCAGCCAGTATTCCATCGCACTGCTGTTGGAGATCTGCCATCATATCGGCCATCACAGCGCGTCTGTCCACGCGGGCAAGTGGGCCTCGAATCCCGACTGGTGCTACTGGGACTATCCGCTCATCGAGCTGGAGGGCAAGACCATCGGAATCATCGGCTTTGGCCGCATCGGTCAGGCGGAGGGGCGTATTGCGCGGGCGATGGGCATGAAGGTGCTTGCCTATGACGTGTATCCGAATGAATCCGGGCGCGCCATCGGCGAATATGTCGGGCTGGATACGCTGCTTGCACAGTCGGACGTGGTGTCGCTGCACTGCAATCTGACGCCCGAGAACACCGGACTCATCAACAAGGAGCGCATCGCAAAAATGAAGGACGGCGCAATTCTCATCAACAACGCCCGTGGCCAGCTGATCGTGGAGCAGGACGTTGCGGACGCGCTGAACAGCGGCAAGCTGGCGGCTGCCGGTCTGGACGTGGTCTATACAGAGCCGATCTGCCCGGACAATCCGCTCCTGACCGCGAAAAACTGCATCATCACGCCGCATATCTCCTGGGCGCCGAAGGAAAGCCGCCAGCGGATCATGGACATCACGGTGGAGAACATCCGCGTTTTCCTCGCCGGAAAGCCGCAGAATGTTGTAAACGGGCCTCTGAGATAAACCGGCCCTTCGTATTTGCGGAGCAAGTCAGCCAAACAGAAAAGCGCTCTTGGCAGGGCTGCGGGACAGCGGCCCTGCCGGGGCGCTTTTACATTTTCGGCAGGATGCAGGGATATGCCGCGGCGGCTTGTGCGGCGCCCCCTCTTGCACTTTTGGGACGAGTACGTTATAATCATTGTATAAAAATAGCAGAGCGCGAGGAAAATACCGTAAAGGTGTGCGCTTCTGCGAAGGGAGAGCGCAGAATGCTGGAGGTCGTGGCGGTGCTGCTGCGCAGCGGCGAACGCTTCCTTTTATGCCAGCGGCCGGAGCAGAAGGCGCATGGCCTCCTGTGGGAGTTCGCGGGCGGAAAGGTTGAGCCGGGCGAGACGAAGCGGCAGGCGCTCGCGCGGGAATGCCGGGAGGAGCTTGGCGTCGAGATCGCGGTGGGCGAAGAATTTCTGGAACTGACGCATGTGTATCCGGAGGTGACTGTCCATCTGACGGTTTTCTGCGCGGAGCTTCGAAGCGGCCAGCCGCAGGCGCTGGAGCACCGCGCCCTGCGGTGGGTCACGGCGGAGGAGGCCGGACGGCTCCCGCTGTCACCGGCGGATGTGCCGATCCTGCGGCAGGTCGAAAGATTGCAGAACAAAAATAAGCTGGGAGCGCATGGTATGAAGTCAAAGGTTTATTTTACGAGAGAGATTACGCCGGAAAAGGTCGTAGAGATGCTGAACGCGCTGAATGCGCCGCTCACGGGCAAGGTCGCGGCGAAGGTACATTCCGGCGAAGAGGGAAATCAGAATTTTCTGTACCCGGAGTTCTGGAGACCGGTCGTTGAGGCGGTCGGCGCAACGGTCGTGGAGTGCAATACGGCCTATCCCGGTGCGCGCAACACGACGGCCAAGCACAAAAAACTGCTGGAAAAGCACGGCTGGACGAAGTATTTCCCGGTCGATCTGCTGGACGCGGAGGGATCGGATCTGGAGCTGCCCATCCCGGACGGCCTCGTCCTGAAAAAGAACCTTGTCGGCAAGGATATTCAGAATTACGACTCCATGCTGGTGCTTTCGCACTTCAAGGGCCACCCGATGGGCGGCTATGGCGGCGCACTGAAGCAGCTTTCCATCGGCTGCGCGTCCTCGGAGGGCAAGTGCTGGATCCACTCCGGCGGCGTTTCAACCGATCGGGAGAAATTCTGGGATAACATCGCGCCGCAGGATTCCTTCTGCGAGGCGATGGCGGACGCGGCAGGCTCTGTCGTGCGCTATTTTAACGGCAAAATGGCGTTCCTGAACGTAATGAGCAACCTCTCCGTGGACTGCGACTGCTGCAAGGTTGCCGAGGATCCGTGCATGAAGGATATCGGCATTCTGGCCTCGCTCGATCCGGTCGCCATCGATCAGGCGTGTATCGATCTGGTCTATGCCTCCGACGATCCCGGCCGTGCACATATGGTCGAGCGGATCGAGAGCCGTCACGGCGTGCATACCATCGAGGCCGCCGCGAAGATCGGCTTCGGCAGCCGCGAGTACGAGCTTGTGGAGCTGTAAGAAATAGAAACAGAAAGCTGCGCCGCCCATTTGGACGGCGCAGCTGCTGTTCTGCCGAAAAAGCACCTTCTGCGGCGATGGAAAACGACCTCCGGCAAAGAATGCAGTCCTATCGCGCGCGGTGCGGGCATAAGCTCTTCCGAGAGGTGATCGTATGGAGGAGAAAAAACGGCAGGGCGGCGCGGCGGGCTTTTTTTCGGGACTGGCTGTGCTTGCGGCGGCGCTGCTGCTGGCGCAGGCGTGCAGGACCTGCCGCCCGCTGGACAGCGTATTTCACTGGCAGCGGCTGGAGCAGGACGCGCAGAGCGCCGTTCAGCAGGCATTTTCCGCGCTGACGGATGGACTGAGCCGGGGAGAGAACGCTGTGGAGGCATTTGCGGAATCGTGGAAAACGCTGAATGATGAAGCGGCGGCTTGATCTGACGCCCGGATTTCCGGCGTTTCTGGCGGCGGTCTGGTATTTTGACAGCTGTGGGATCTTCTGGCCATTTCTGGCGGCAATGACGGTGCATGAGCTGGCGCACGCGGCGGTGCTTCTGCTGCTCGGCGGACGGATCGAGTCTGTACGCCTGAGCTTTGCGCAGGTCGAGCTGCGGACGGGCCTGCTCAGCGACCGCACGGAGCTGTGGAGCACGGCGGCAGGGCCGGGGATCAATCTGCTGTGCGGCTGGCTGTTCCGGCGATGGATGCCAGCCTTTGCGGCGGTGAGCCTGCTGCTGGCGCTGTTCAATCTGCTGCCGGTCTGGCCGCTGGACGGCGGACGGCTGCTGCGGACACTGCTTCGGATGCGCTGGGGCGCGGCGGGCGTGAACGCTTCGCAGACGCTCGGGCTTCTGTTCGGGCTTGGACTGCTGGGCGGGGCCGTTTTTGCCGCGCGGCGATGGGATGCGGGCGTCTGGCCGGCGGTGACGGCGGGAGCGCTGCTCGTCCGGCTGCTGCGCAGCCGGTATGCGGAAAAAGCGGTTGCTTTTCCGGCGGCGGAACAGTAAAATAAAAGCAGCGCCGGAGCCTCCGGCAAAAGGCGGCAGAAAATTGCCGCTGCTGGGGTGTATCTGAAAACTGCCAACGCACCCGGACAGCGGGCCTTCTTGCGCGGAGTCGCGCCATTTTTCTTGAAATACGACAGTATTCCTGCAAAAATGTCTTGCTCTGCGCGAAGATTCTTCGCTGCCGGTCACTTCGCCAGTTTTCAGATACACCCTAAGAAAAACAAAGGAAAAGCGCGGCTTCGCGCTTGCAATGAGCTTATGACAGATCAATTACACCGCATCCTGACGCGGGTGCAGAAGCCCGCGCGCTATGTCGGCGGCGAATACAATCAGGTCGTCAAGAAAAAGTCGGACGTGGACGTCCGGGTCGCGTTCTGCTTCCCGGATACCTATGAGATCGGCATGTCCAATATTGGAATGCGCATCCTCTACGGCGTTATGAACGAGATGCCGGGCGTCTGGTGTGAGCGCGTGTTCGCTCCGTGGGGCGATATGGAGCAGGCGATGCGCGAAAATGCCATCCCGCTTTACGCACTGGAAAGCAAGGACCCCGTGCGCTGCTTCGACATGATCGCGTTCACGCTGGGCTACGAGATGTGCTACTCGAACGTCCTCAATATGCTTGAGCTTGCGGGCGTGCCGCTGCTGGCAAGTGAGCGCGCCGGCTTGGAAAACATCGTTTTTGCGGGCGGCGTCTGCGCCGTGAATCCGGAACCGCTGGCGGACTTTATCGACTTTTTCTCGCTCGGAGAGGGTGAGGAGAGCACGGTCGAGATCGTTTCGTGCTATCAGACGGCCAAAAAGGCGGGCTGGAGCAAGGCAGAATTCCTGAAGGCCGTTTCCAGAATCGAGGGCGTTTATGTCCCGTCGTTCTATGAACATACCTATCACGAGGACGGCACGCTTGCGGCGATCACACCGCTGGACGGCGCGCCGGAGCGCGTGACCAAGCGCATCATGCAGGACATGGACCGGGCATACTGGCCGGAGAAGCAGATCGTCCCCTCGACGGAGATCGTTCACGACCGCGCGAACCTTGAGGTGTTCCGAGGCTGCATCCGCGGCTGCCGCTTCTGTCAGGCTGGCTTCTGCTACCGGCCCGTGCGCAGCAAGCACGCGGACGTGCTTTATGAGCAGGCTGTGCAGGCATTGGAGGATTCCGGCAGCAGCGAGATCACGATGGCGAGCCTTTCGACCTCCGACTATAAGTATCTGCCGGAGCTGGCGGATAAGCTGCTGGATTACTGCCAGCCGCGCAAGATCAATGTTTCGCTTCCGTCGCTCCGCGCGGACAATTTCTCGCGGGAGCTGATGCTCAAGGTGCAGAAGGTGCGCAAGAGCGGCCTTACCTTTGCGCCGGAGGCCGGAACGCAGCGCCTGCGCGACGCCATCAATAAAAACGTCACCGAGGAAGAAATTTTGCAGACCTGCGCCACGGCGTTTTCCGGAGGCTGGAACAGCGTGAAGCTCTACTTCATGCTCGGCCTGCCGACGGAAACGGACGAGGATGTGGTCGGGATCGCCGATCTGGCGCACAAGATCCTGCACGTCTGGCGTGAAACGGCCAGCAACAAAAAGCGCGGCCTTTCAATCAATCTGGCGACGGCATATTTCGTCCCCAAGCCCTTTACGCCGTTCCAGTGGGAGGCGCAGATCACGCCGGAGGAATATCTGCGGCGGGTGCATCTGCTGCAAAGCGAGCTGCGCTCGCGGAGCATCGACTACCGCTATCACGAATCCGACCTCAGCCGTCTGGAGGCCGTTATGGCGCGCGGTGACCGCAGGCTCGGCCCGGTCATCCGCGAGGCTGTCCGCCTTGGTGCGCGACTCGACGGATGGGACGAATATTTCCGTTACGATCTGTGGATGCAGGCGTTCCAGAGCTGCGGCGTCGATCCGGCCCACTATACGACGCGCGGCTTCGGAGAGAATGAAATTCTGCCGTGGCGGACGATCGACGTCGGCGTCAGCGAGAAATTCCTCTGGAGGGAACGGGAGAAGGCCTATGCCTCGGAAACAACGCCCGACTGCCGCACGAAATGCGGCGGCTGCGGTGCAAACCGTCTGAGCGAACGGGGGAAGTGCGATGAATAGATTGCTGTTTGAAAAGACCGGCGACGCCGTGTATATTTCGCACCTTGACCTTATGCGCATTTTTCAGCGCGCATTCCGCCGCGCGGATATCATGATCTGGCATTCGCAGGGCTTCAGCCCGCGGGCCTATGTGTCGATCGCCATGCCGCTTTCCGTCGGCGCGTCGAGCCGGTGCGAAATTCTGGACTTCGAGGTAGAGGACGGCTCAGTCGATCTGGCGACGCTGCCGGAAAAGCTCAACCGGACGATGCCCGAGGGCGTGCGCGTCCTAAAGGCCTATGAGTCTGACCGCAAGATCAAGCACCTGAAATATTTGCAGGCCGTCATCCGGCTGGAATACGACAACGGCGTGCCGGAAGGCGCGGAGGCGGAGATCGCCGCACTGTTCGCCGGGGAGCATGTGGTCGTCCATAAGCGCACCAAGCGCGGCGAAACGGATCTGGATATCCGGCCGCTCATTACGCGGCTGGAGCTGCGCCGCGTTTCTGAACAGGAGCTGGAGCTGGAGTGCGTCGTTACGGCGATGGATCCCGCGCTTAATCCGCAGCTGCTGGCCACCGCGATCGAAACCCACCTGCCCGCGATGAAGCCGGATTTTTCCGTTGTCCACCGCGTCGAGGTTTTCGACGCCGAAATGCAGCCGTTCCGGTAAACAGAAAGAGCAACAGCCCGCCGCAGGAATAAAGCGGGGAGCATAAAATGGATACCCCTCCGTATGTACTGAATCATACGGAGGGGTGTTTATATCTATATGGAAGCTTTTTCGTAGTAATTCATAGTAAATGCTTTTCCGCTCCGGTAGTCTATTGCCTCTTCGGAATGCGAAAATCGGAATCCTGTTGATCGAGCCAGCTTGTTGGAGGGGGCATTTTCCGCCCAACAGGAATAAATGAATTTCTGTGCTTTAAGTTCTTCAAATGCCTGATGGAGCAGTGCGCATAGAATCTGCTTGCCATAACCCTTTCCGGTGTATGATGGTCCGACGGCAATACCAGAATCTTCAAAAATGCCTTTGCTCGTTTCTTTCATACCAGCGTATCCAATGGGCGTTTTGCTCGCTTTTTCGTACACGATGTATGCGGTTGGATTTACTTCCTGAAATGCAAGGTAGTTGTGGGTCATTTCATATCCTGCTTCTTTTGTCTGCGCGGCTGTCCACATCGTATATCTGGCAGTTCCTTCGTGTTTCCAAACATTCTCATACATGACCTTCCAGTCAGCAATGCGGCCCTTGTCCCAAAGCAGATCCTTTGTTTCTATCATACTTCCTCCTTTGACAAATTCAATTTTCCCTTCAAGCGCATATCGTTTCTTTGAACAATGAAAGTATATCACAAAAATATAGAAATTTTAACCATAGACATAAGAATTCTCCAGAGCTCTTTATCTGGTGCGTTTATGCAGGATACCATGCAAAATGAATTTGCAAATCTTAATAAATTCAAATATTGCGAAATTTAATTCATAAAATAAAAGATATTATAGAAATATGAATTTCTAAAATAAAATACTTGCAATTTTGAAGGCGGCGGCTATAATAGGAAAAAAGAGGCGCTGCGGACGCGGCGCCGGAAGGAGCGGGAACGATGGAGAGAAAAAACGGCGGGACGATGGGGCTGCTGGCGCAGCAGCTGGAAAAGGTCTACGGGATCGGCGAGGAATACTATCGCGGCGAGGTCAAGCGCGGCCTGCGCAACAGCGACGGCACCGGCGTCCTGATCGGCGTGACGAAGGTCGGCAGCGTGCAGGGCTACCTGATGCAGGACGGACAGAGAATTCCGACGCCGGGCCATCTCTACTATCGCGGCATCGATCTCAACGACATCGTGGAGGCGCACCGGGCAAGCGGCACCTTCGGCTATGAGGAGGTGGCGTATCTGCTTCTGATGGGCAGCCTCCCGGCGTGCGGTGAGCTGGCGCGGTTCAAGGAGCTTATGAATTGTGCGCGCAAGCTTCCGGACGGCTTTACGGAGAGCATGATCCTCCGCCGTCCGAGCCAGAACATCATGAACGAGCTGGCCAGAAGCGTGCTGGCACTCTATTCCTACGACGACGACCCGGACGATACGGGGACGGAAAATCTGCTGGCGCAGTCCATCCGCCTGATCGGCTCTTTCCCGGCCATCGTGGCGAACGCCTACGCCATCAAGCGGCACTATTTTGAGGGCAAATCCCTGCACATCCACTATCCAGAGGACAAGCTTTCCACGGCGGAAAATTTCCTGCGCATGATCCGGCCGGACAAGCAGTTTACCGAGGACGAGGCGCATTTGCTGGACATGATGCTGATGCTTCACGCGGAGCACGGCGGCGGCAACAACTCGACCTTCGTCTGCCGCGCGATCTCCTCCAGCATGACGGACACCTACAGCGCCATCGCGGGTGCGGTCGGTTCGCTCAAGGGCCCGCTGCACGGCGGCGCGAACGCCAAGGTGATGGAGATGCTCCACTATGTGCGCGAAAACACCGATCCGGCGGACGACGGCTCCGTGACCGATTATCTCAACCGTTTGCTGGACCGCGAGGCGGGCGACCGCTCCGGCAAGCTCTACGGTCTGGGACACGCGGTCTATACGATGTCAGACCCGCGCGCGGTGATGCTCAAGAAATACGCCCGGAGCATGGCGGAGAAAAAGGGCTTCACGGCGGATTTTGAGCTGCTGGAAAAGATCGAGACGCTTGGGATCCGGCTGCTTCAGGAGCGCAGACGCTCGGACACGCCGATGTGCGCCAACGTCGATCTCTATTCCGGCCTTGTGTATACGATGCTTGGCATACCGGAGGAGCTGTTTACGCCGCTGTTTGCCTCCGCGAGAATTTCCGGCTGGTGCGCCAACCGGATCGAAGAGATTTTGACCGGAAAGCGCATCATGCGTCCGGCCTACCGCGCCGTCACCATCCGGGGCGAATACGTTCCCATTGAGGCGCGCACGCCGCAGCTGCTGCCGGAGGCGTAATCGGAGACCGGCGGCACGATTTGTGCCGAATGCTGAAAGTATGGGAAGAAGCCGGGACGGATTTGTTGGGATTCCCGATTGACTTTGCTGATTTAAAGCAGTATGATGTGAGCGTAAGAAATCAAGCGGGTTTTTTACCGAAGCCGCGCCGTAGGGGAAGGAGAGACGACCATGACTCGCAGAGAAAACACCAATTGCAGCCGCTGCGCCGAAGGTCTGTCTGCATACTCCTATTATTACTTTATGAAGGTCTGCTTTGCAGGCCTTTATTTTGCATCCCGAAAGCATACGGTTCGGATAGAGCAGCCCGAGGATCGTTTTTGATCTGTCTTTGGAAATTGCGGGGCGCTGTCCGAAGGGACGGCGCCCCGTTGTTTTATTCCGGCACCTCCGCGTATCCGGTCCTGCCAATGCAAATGCAAAACCAATCATGCAAAGGAGAAAAACATCATGAAAAAGAAAATTCTTGCGATCATTCTTGCAGCGGCCATGCTGCTGACGCTGGCGGCCTGCGCGTCCACGGCTGCGCCGTCGGAAAATCAGGGCACATCTGCGGAAACGCCCGCTTCCGGCGAGACGGCTGAGGGCAAGACCTATGTCGTCGGTATCTGTCAGCTCGCCCAGCACGTCGCGCTCGACGCGGCTACGCAGGGCTTCAAGGATGCACTGGTGGAGGAGCTTGGCGACGCGGTGACGTTTGAAGAGCAGAACGCCTCCGGCGATATTCCCACCTGCAGCACGATCTGCACCGGCTTTGCCGCCTCCAACGTCGATCTGATCCTTGCAAATGCGACGCCTGCGCTTCAAGCGGCCGTCTCCGCGACGCAGACCATCCCCATCCTCGGCACGGCCGTCACGGAATACGGCGTGGCGCTGGACATTGAGGACTTCAACGGCACCGTCGGCGGCAACGTCTCCGGCACCTCCGATCTGGCTCCGCTCGACCAGCAGGCGCAGATGCTTCTTGAACTGGTCCCGGATGCAAAAACGGTCGGCATTCTTTACTGCTCCGCAGAACCGAACTCCGTCTATCAGTCGGACGTCGTCAAGCAGTACCTTGAGAACGCGGGCTTGACGGTCAATGTCTACACCTTCGCGGACTCCAACGATGTTTCCAGCGTTACGGCGACGGCCTGTGCGGAGTGCGACGCGCTCTACATCCCGACTGACAATACCGCGGCCTCCTGCACCGAGGCGATCAACAACGTCGCGGAGCCTGCCGGTATTCCCATCGTTACCGGTGAGGAAGGCCTCTGCAAGGGCTGCGGCATCGCAACGCTTTCCATCAGCTACTACGATCTCGGCGTGACCACCGGCAAGATGGCCGCGAAGATCCTGACCGGCGAGGCCGATATCTCCGAAATGCCCATCGAATACTTCCAGAATCCTGTGAAGAAGTACGCCGCAGAGCGCTGCGCGGCGCTTGGCATTGAGATCCCCTCTGATTACCTTGCCATTGAAGGCTGAGACGTTCTCCGGTCAGAAATAATACTTTGAAATGAGGCTTCCGACATGGACCTATCCGCTTACTTCGCTTCTCTGAATCTTCTGAATCTGCTTTCACGAATGCCTGCTGCGGTGGCACAGGGCCTGATCTGGGGCCTGATGGCACTGGGCGTGTTCGTCACGTTCCGCCTGCTCGACATCGCCGATCTGACGGTGGACGGCTCGTTTGCGACGGGCGGCGCGGTCACGGTCATGCTCCTGCTGGCCGGATGGCCGGCATGGGCGGCGCTGCTGGCAGCCATTCTGGCGGGCGTGCTGACGGGCCTGTGCACAGGCTGGCTGCACACGAAGCTGGGCATTCCGGCCATTCTGGCGGGTATCCTGACGCAGTTTTCCCTGTATTCCATCAACCTGCGCATCATGGCCGGAAAGGCCAACCAGACGGCCAGCATCAAGAAATTCGGAATGTTTTGGGACGCGGAGAGCGGCGGAAGGGGCCTGCTCGTGTCCTCGCTGCACATCCCGCAGGCCATCGCAGTCGGCGCAGTGCTGGCGGCGCTGGTGATCGGACTGTTCTACTGGTATTTCGGAACGGAGCAGGGCAGCGCCCTCCGCGCGACCGGCTCCAATCCCGCCATGAGCCGCGCACAGGGCATCCACATCGAGACGATGAAGGTGATCGGCCTCGGCCTGTCCAACGGCATGGTCGCGCTGGCGGGCGGACTTATGACGCAGTATCAGGGCACGGCGGACGTGAACATGGGCCGCGGCGCCATCGTCATTGGCCTTGCCGCCATTATTATCGGCGAGGTACTCTGTGACGCGATCTTCAAAAAAGGCTGCAATTTTGCCGTCCGTCTGGCGTTTGTGGTGCTTGGCGGCGTGATCTACTACGCCGTCATGGTCATTATCCTCTGGCTCCGGCTCGACCCGAACGACCTGAAGCTCTTCACCGCCATTATCGTTGCGATTTTCCTTGCCGTGCCGCATTTGCAGGCGCAGGCCAAAAGCTCCTTCTCCCACGCGAAGAAGATGAGCCAACAGGGAAGGAGTAAGAGATCATGCTGAAGCTCGAACATATTGCAAAAACCTTCAATCCGGGCACCATCAATGAAAAGCACGCCATCCGCGACCTGAGCCTTGAGCTGGCCGACGGCGATTTCGTCACGGTCATCGGCGGCAACGGCGCGGGCAAATCCACGCTGCTGAACGCCGTTGCGGGCGTCTGGCCGGTGGATGCCGGCTCGATCTTCATCGGCGGCGAGGACGTCACCGGAATGCCGGAGTATAAGCGCGCGCAGTTCATCGGCCGCGTTTTTCAGGACCCCATGATGGGCACCGCGCCGAATATGCAGATCGAAGAAAACCTGGCGCTGGCAAACCGGCGCGGCAAGAGGCGCGGGCTTCGCTGGGGCGTGACGCAGACAGAGCGGGAGAGTTACCGCCAACTGCTTACGGGCCTTGGCCTTGGGCTGGAAAAGCGCATGACCGCAAAGGTCGGCCTGCTTTCCGGTGGCCAGCGGCAGGCACTGACGCTTCTGATGGCGGCGCTGCAAACGCCGAAGCTCCTTCTGCTCGACGAGCACACGGCGGCCCTCGACCCGGCGACGGCGGCGAAGGTCCTGGAGCTGTCGGACAAGATCATTCAGGAGCACCACTTGACGGCCATGATGATCACGCACAATATGACCGACGCCATCCGCCACGGCAACCGCCTGATCATGATGGATCGCGGACGGATCGTGCTGGATATCTCCGGCGAGGAGAAGAAACGCCTGACAAAGGCGGATCTTCTTGCGCGCTTTGCGGAAAAGGCAGGCGTGCAGGAGGAAACGGACGAAGTCCTGCTGTCCTGAGGCGGGCTGTGTCAGAAACGAAAAACGGATAACCGCACTTGCGCCTCCCGCCGTTCCGCTCGGAACGCGGGAGGCTTTCGTTGTCTGCGGTACGGCAGGATACAGGATATGGGGGTTGCATTGCGGGCGCAAAGCTGATATAATAGAACAAAGGTTCGAAGGAGGCAAAGCGATGCTGAGCAAAAATGTTCCGGTGCAGATGATCGCGCACTGCGGCGCGGACGGCTCGATGCAGCCGCTGCGCTTCCGGTTTGAGGACGCGGAGCATGTGCTCCATACAGTCCGGATCAGCGAGGTGCTCGACAGCCGTAGGGTGGAATACGTCGGGATCGAGGCGTTTCTGTTCGTCTGCAAGGCTGTGACGGAGGGGGCGGAGCGGCTGTTTGAGCTGCGATACACCGTCCGCAGCCATCGCTGGTCGCTGATGCGGGAGATCTACTGATGGCAGAACGGATCGTATTTCATATCGATGTCAACAGCGCGTTCTTGTCGTGGACGGCGGCGCACCGGATGTGCGTTCTGGGGGACGGCTTCGACCTGCGGACGGTGCCGTCGGTCGTGGCGGGCGACAAAAAATCGCGCCACAGCATCATTCTGGCCAAGAGCGGCCCGGCGAAGAAATTCGGCATCCAGACCGGCGAGCCGCTGGGAAAGGCGATGGAAAAATGTCCGAATCTGGTCGTGGTCGAGCCGGATTACGAGCTTTACGTCACAGCCTCGAGAAGCCTGATCGCCATGCTGCGCGAATATTCACCGCTTGTGGAGCAGTTTTCCATCGACGAGGCGTGGATCGACATGACCGGTACGACGGGACTTTACGGCCCACCGGTGCTGGCGGCGGACCGGCTGCGGGAGCGCATTCACAGAGAGCTTGGCTTCACGGTCAACATCGGCATTTCCTGCAACAAGCTGCTGGCGAAAATGGCGGGGGATTTTGAAAAGCCGGACAAAACGCATACGCTTTTTCCGGCGGAGATCCCGGCAAAGCTCTGGCCGCTGCCGGTGCGGGAGCTGTTCATGGTCGGCCGTGCGACGGAAAAAAGGCTGAAGCTGATGGGCATTCGCACGATTGGCGAGCTGGCGAATACCGACCCGGCATTCCTGCGGAGCCGTCTGGGAAAGCAGGGCGAGATCGTCTGGCAGTTTGCCAACGGGCGCGACGCCGGACTTGTCCGGCAGGAGGCGGAGGCCAACAAGGGCTACGGAAACTCCTTCACCACACCGCGCGACGTGACGGAGATGGATTACGGGCGACAGGTGCTGCTGTCGCTGTGCGAGACGGTCGGGATGCGCCTGCGGCGCGACGGGCAGGCGGGCGCGTGCATGACGGTGCATCTGCGCTCGAGCAGCTTTGAAAACTGGTCGCGGCAGCGGCAGATGGCCAGCGCGACGAACGTGACGTCGGAGCTTTACCGGCAGGCATGTCAGGTGTTTTCACAGATGTGGGACGGAAAAACGCCCCTGCGCCAGCTCGGCGTGCAGATCACGCAGCTGTCGGACGGACGCTTCCGACAGTACAGCCTTTTTGACGAGGGCGATTACGACCGGCTGGAAAAGCTGGATACGGCGGTGGACGCCATCCGGGAAAAATTCGGAGAAAAGGCGATCGTCCGCGCGACGTTCCTCTCCGGCGAGACGGAGAGCATGGCGGGCGGCCTTTCCAAGGAGCGAAGAACCGGCGTGACCAAGCCGGTCTGAGCGCGCCGCCGAAGCTTGACATTCGTTCAGAAGAAGGACACAAAAACGCTGTGCACATAAACAGACGAAATGCTGCCTTATGGCGGCATTTTCTGTTTTCCGGCGGCGACAGGCCGCGAAGGAAATGCATCGGAATTATTTTCCCCTCGGGAGTTGACAAACGGCCGTATCTGCGCTATTATCGACATATGACGAAAACAAAACGACGCCCGGGCCGCATTTCCGGACGCCAAACGCGGAATACTGAGAGAAACGGTCTCGGAAAGGGAAGCGGGAAAACATGAAGCAAAGATTCAATGTGACGGGAATGACCTGCTCGGCTTGCAGCGCGCGTGTGGAGCGCGTGACGAGCCAGCTGGCGGGCGTGCGGAAGGCGGAGGTCAATCTGCTGGCCGGACGCATGGATGTGGAGTACGATGAAAATGTGCTCACGCCGCAGGCGATCATCGACGCAGTGACGCGCGAGGGATACGGTGCGGAGCTTGCGGATCTGCACCATCCGTCCCGGAAAAATGCGGAGCAGGAGAAGCGGCTGAAAAACATGCAGACCCGCATCTGGGTCTCGGCGGTGTTCCTGCTGCTTTTGATGTATGTCTCGATGGGGCACATGATCGGCCTGCCGATGCCGCACATTTTCCACGACGGAATGCGCGGCTTCCTGATTATGGCCGCGACGGAGTTTGTGTTCCTGCTGCCGATCCTGATCGTGAACCGCGCGTTCTTCACGAGCGGCTTTGCGAAGCTGTTCCACGGTGCGCCCAATATGGATACGCTCGTTGCGATCGGCTCCGCTGCCGGTGTGATCTACAGCTTCTATGCCATTGTCACGGGCGAGACGATGGGCCTGTATTTCGAATCCTCCGGTATGATCCTGACGCTGGTCACGCTCGGCAAATACTTTGAGACGCGCGCCAAGGGCAAGACCGGTCAGGCCATCGAAAAGCTGATGGACCTGTCTCCGAAAACGGCCTATGTCGAGCGAGACGGCAAGGAGGCCGAGCTTCCGGTCGAGGAGGTCACGGCGGGCGATATCGTCGCGGTGCGTCCCGGCGGACGGATCCCAGTGGACGGCGTTGTGATCTCGGGCAGCTCCGCCGTAGACGAGAGCGCTTTGACCGGCGAAAGCATGCCGATAGAGAAAAAGGCGGGCGACAAGGTCGCCGCCGCGACCATCAACAAGACCGGCTACCTCCGCTTCCGCGCGGAGAAGGTCGGCGAGGACACGACGCTGGCGCAGATCATCCGGCTGGTCGAGGAGGCGGGCGGCTCCAAGGCGCCCATCGCGCGGCTTGCGGATAAGATCGCGGGCGTGTTCGTGCCGGTCGTGATGTGCATCGCGCTCGCGGCGACGGTCGTCTGGCTGCTGCTTGGAAAGACGGTGGACTACGCGCTGAGCGTCGGCATTTCGGTGCTGGTCATTTCCTGCCCGTGCGCGCTGGGACTGGCGACGCCGGTGGCGATCATGGTCGGTACGGGCCGCGGCGCGGAGCTGGGCGTGCTCTTCAAGTCGGCGGAATCGCTGGAGGAGCTGCATAAGATCAACACCGTCGTCATGGACAAGACCGGTACGCTGACCGAGGGAAAGCCGGTCGTGACCGATCTGCGGCCGAATGGACTTTCGGAAAAGGAGCTGCTGACGCTGGCAGCCGGACTGGAAAAGCAGTCGGAGCATCCGCTGGCGGAGGCGATCGTCCGCAGGGCGGACGAGGAAAAGCTCACTGCGCCAGAGGCGGTGAATTTCCGTTCCGTGCCCGGAAAGGGCGTGGAGGCGGAGCTTGACGGCGTGAAATACTGCGCCGGAAACCGGGCCTTCCTCACGGAGTACGGGGTCGCGGTCGAAACGGCGGAGACGTTTGCAGAGGAGGGCAAAACACCGCTCTATTTTGCGGCGGCGGACGGCCGCTTCCTCGGAACCATCGCCGTTGCGGACGTGGAGAAAAAGACCTCGCGGCAGGCCGTGGAGGCGCTCCGCGCGCGGCATATGGAGGTCGTGCTCCTGACCGGCGACAATGAGCGGACAGCGAATGTCATCGCAAAGCGGTTGGGCATCACGCGCGTGATCTCCGGTGTGCTTCCGGCAGACAAGGAAAAGACGATCCGCACGCTTCAGGAGGAGGGCAGGGTCGTGGCGATGGTCGGCGACGGCATCAACGACGCGCCCGCGCTCATGCGGGCGGATGTCGGCGTGGCCATCGGCGCAGGCACGGATATCGCCATGGAGTCGGCGGACGTGGTGCTGATGCGCTCGGACCCGATGGACGTGGTGCGGGCAGTCGATCTCAGCCGCGCGGTCATTCGGAATATCAAGGAAAACCTGTTCTGGGCGTTCTTCTATAATACGCTCGGCATTCCGGTGGCGGCGGGCGTCCTGATCCCGCTGGGTATCAAGCTCAGCCCCATGATCGGCGCGGCGGCCATGAGCCTCAGCTCCGTGTTCGTCGTAACGAACGCGCTGCGCCTGCGCTTTTTCAAGCCGAAAAATGCCGTCGCCGATGGGCAGACGGAGGAAAAAACAACGATCCAGTCAAATGAGGAGGAGCAGACAATGAAAACAGTTCTTCAGGTAGAGGGTATGATGTGCGGCCACTGCAAGGCCCATGTGGAAAAAGCGCTTCTGGCAGTCCCAGGCGTCGAGAGTGCCGAGGCTGATCTGGACGCCAAGACCGCGACGGTCATGGGCAATGCCGACCGCGCGGCACTGATCGCGGCGGTCAAGGAAGCCGGATACGAAGCGAAATAAGCAAGACCGTTAAAATGCAGAAAAGCTCCTGTACCCTTGGGGTACAGGAGCTTTGCATCTGAAAAAGAAGATGCGAACGCTCAGAGCCTTGCAACACCGCTCCTTCTGGCGGCCTCGGCGACGGCCCTTGCAACGGCGGGGCCGACGCGCGGGTCGAAGGCGGCGGGGATGATATAGTCCTCGTTCAGCTCCTCGTCGGAGATAAGCTCCGCCAGCGCATGCGCGGCGGCGATGTTCATTTCGTCGTTGATATCGCTGGCGCGGACGTCAAATGTGCCGCGGAAGATGCCGGGGAAGGCCAGAACGTTGTTGATCTGGTTGGGATAATCGCTGCGGCCGGTGGAGACGACCTTTGCACCGCCTGCCTTGGCGTCCTCCGGGAAAATTTCCGGCGTCGGGTTGGCGCAGGCAAAGACGATGGCATCCCGGTTCATCGTCCGCACCATCTCGGTCGTGACGGTGCCGGGCGCGGAAACGCCGATGAACACATCCGCGCCGACGAGCTGCTCAGCGAGCGTGCCGGGTTTACGTTCAAGGTTCGTGACCTCGGCCATTTCCTGCTTGATCCAGTTGAGGCCCTCACGGCCCTTATAAATAGCGCCCTTGCGGTCGCACATCGTGATATTCCGGTAGCCTGCCGAAAGCAGCAGCTTGACGATGGCAATGGCCGCCGCGCCTGCGCCGGAGGTCACGACCTTCACGTCCTCCTTCTTCTTGCCGACGACCTTCAGCGCGTTCGTCAGACCGGCCAGCGTGATGACCGCCGTGCCGTGCTGGTCGTCGTGGAAAACGGGGATATCGCATTTTTCCTTGAGCTTGCGTTCGATTTCGAAGCAGCGCGGTGCGGAGATATCCTCCAGATTGATGCCGCCGAAGCTGCCGGAGATGAGATAGACCGCATTCACAAATTCGTCCACATCGTGCGTTTTTACGCAGAGCGGGAAGGCATCCACGTCGCCGAAGGACTTGAACAGAACGCATTTTCCCTCCATAACGGGCATTCCGGCCTCCGGGCCGATGTCCCCAAGGCCGAGGACGGCGCTGCCGTCGGTGATGACGGCACAGAGATTCCAGCGGCGCGTCAGCTCGTAGCTTTTGTTCACGTCATTCTGGATCTCCAGACACGGCTGGGCTACGCCAGGCGTGTAGGCGAGGGAGAGATCGTCCTTGGTTGCAACGGGAACGGTCGCATTGACTTCGATTTTGCCCTTCCACTGCGCGTGCAGCCGAAGGGACTCTTTTGCATAATCCATAGTAACCTGCTTTCTTTTCGGCTCTGAGACATGCGGCACGTCGAACGGGTCGCATGGTCAGGGTAATTGTGGCCGCCGTTTCTGGGGGGACCCGGCGGAATGATCTGTGGGACACACTGAACGGATCCGGCCAGAACCATGAGCTGTAATCAGCTTACCCTGCAACAGCATAAACGATTCTGCCCGCCGCGTCAAGTACAGACTGCGTGAAAAAGTCGGAAGTCCGGCAGATAGGAAAAGCCCCGGCAGGAATACCTGCCGGGGCTTCGATGCGTTTCCGCGTGGCGCCGGAAAATCAGTCAGCAAAATCGGCTGCGTCGGGATCAGACTTCGGGAAGAAGCGGGAGACGAGCCGCTTGCAGGGGCAGCTGCCGTCGCCGGAGCGCTTGGAAAGGATCCTGCAAACCAGAACGGCTGCGCCGACTACGGCGGCGATGGCTGCGGCGATGGCAAGGATCTTGCCGATGCAGCTGCGTTTTTCATTGGACTGACACATAATAACTCCTCCATTCAAAAAAGTCTAAGGAAGTTCTGATTAAATCAGCGGCTGTGGACGGCGAGAGATTTTTCGTCAAGACAAGGTTTGAAAAACGTGGGAATACTGTATGTATTTCTCGTTTTTCAAACCGCAGGATTGGCGGAAAAGATCCGTCGTCCGCGGTCGGGGATTTATTCAGAGGTTCCCTAAGGTATGATGGGTATGTACAGGGCGCTTCACGCCTGCAAATTCGAAATGCGTCCCCGGAGCGTGCACTTCGGGAGCGAAAACCGGCAGGCAAAACGCTCCGCTGTTTCTGCGGAAGAATCGGGAATGCGCGGCAGGCTCAGGCCTCCGGCCTTGCGCAGCGGCGCAAAGCGCTGTCCGTGAAGTCCTCAAAGAACACGCTCAGCCGGTCTACGCTTTCGTCGATATCATCCTCCATGCGGTTCCAGAGGAACTGCACGAAAAACCCGATGAAGGCATAGCGGCAGAAGCTGGAGATGCATTTCAGATCCGCTTCCTCCATCTGACGGCCGGAGGCGCGCAGGCAGATGAGATGGTAGAAAACGTCGTCCGTGCTTGTGAAGACGTATTGCTCCAGCTGGTCACGCGAAAGCGAATTGAAAACGTGGTAGATCGTCTTGGGATGCGCCTTGCAGTCGCGGAGCATGGCTTTCGCGGCGGAGACCCAGTCGAAGCTTTCATCACTGAGCTGCATGTACTGGTCAAACTCCATGTGAAACCAGACGTTCAGCAGCGCATAGATATCCTGATAATGATAATAGAAGGTGTTGGGGCTGATCTCGCAGCGCCGGACGAGTGCAGACACGGTGATCTTGTCAAACGGCATCTCCTCCAGCATCTGCTGGAAGGTGCGCATGATCGCTTTCTGTGTATACAGCGCCATGGCTGGCCTCCTTTATGATCGGTTCAGCCCTATCATACCCTAAAACTGCATTTTTTGCAAGCGTTCGTTGGAATTCGGCGCGGATGGTCAGACGCCGGTGTAGCTGAGGCAGTAGGGACGGAGCGTGCAGCGCTCGCAGGCGGGCTTGCGCGCCGTGCAGACCGCGCGGCCGTGCAGAACGATGCGGTGGCAGAAATCGGACGATTCCTCCGGTGGCAGGATCGCGCGGAGCTGCCGCTCGACCTTTTCCGGCTCCTTGCCGCTTGCAAGGCCGAGCTTATTGGTGATGCGGATGCAGTGCGTGTCGCACACGACTGCGCCCGGCGCTTTGTAGAGGTCTCCAAGCAGCAGATTTGCGGTCTTGCGTCCGACGCCGGGAAGCGTCAGAAGCTCCTCCATCGTGCCGGGGACCCTTCCGCCGAAGCGCTCAAGCAGCATCTGACAGGAGAGGACGATGTCCCGCGCCTTGTTGTGATAGAAGCCGCAGGAGCGGACATAGCCCTCTACCTCGGAGATATCCGCCTGCGCCAGCGATTCCAGCGTCGGATAGCGTGCAAAGAGCGCAGGTGTGACCAGATTGACGCGCTCGTCGGTACACTGCGCCGATAAACGCACGGCGATCATCAGCTCATAATCCTTTTCATATTCCAGCGCGCAGCGCGGATCGGGATAGCTTTCCTTCAAGGCCTCCACAACGCCTGCGACCCGTTCCTGAATGTCCATAAGCGCCTCCTGCTTTCTGTTTTGCATATTATAGCATACGGCGGCAAGAAAGGGAACACAAAGCACAGACTTGTGTTTTAGAATAAAATTTCGTATAATGGAAGCAGAAAATGCCGCGGCGGCATAAAGGCGCGGCATTCGGAAACACAAAGGAGGCGGACGCATGTATCAGCCGCTGGCAGACGTACTCCGGCCGACCACGCTGGACGAGGTCTGCGGACAGGAGCATATACTTGGAGAAAACGGCCTTCTGCGCCGGATCATTCTTTCCGGCAATGTGCCGAACATGATCTTTTATGGCCCTTCCGGCACCGGGAAAACAACGGTCGCCAATCTGATCGCCGCGCAGACGCAGCGCAAGCTTTGCAAGCTCAACGCGACAACGGCCTCCTCCGGAGATATCAAGGAGATCTATTCCCAGCTGGACACGTTTCTGGCTCCGAACGGCGTTCTGCTCTATCTCGACGAGATCCAGTACTTCAATAAAAAGCAGCAGCAGACACTGCTGGAATACATCGAAAACGGAAAGATCACCCTGATCGCATCCACGACGGAGAATCCATATTTCTACATCTATAACGCCATTTTGTCCCGCTGCTCGGTCTTTGAGTTCAAGCCGATCTCGCCTGCGGGCGTGCAGAAGGCAATTTGCCGCGCCGTGCGCTATCTGGAGCAGCAGAATGCTGTGACGGCGGAGGCGGAGCCGGGCGTGTGGGAGCATGTCGCCAGCGCCTGCGGCGGCGATATCCGCAAGGCGATGAACGCGGTGGAGCTGCTGTTTTCGGCAGGACGCATCGAAAACGGGCGCGTGTATCTGACGATGGACGACGCGCGGCAGCTCTCGCAGCGGACGGCGATGCGCTATGACAAGGACGGGGACGATCACTATGACTGCCTTTCGGCGCTGATGAAGTCCATCCGCGGCTCCGACCCGGACGCCGCCGTGCATTATCTGGCGCGGTTCCTCGAGGCGGGCGACCTGCCTCCGGCGTGCCGGAGAATTCTGTGCTCCGCGTGCGAGGACATCGGTCTTGCCTATCCGCAGGCCATTCCCATCGTGAAGGCCTGCGTGGACAGCGCGCTCCAGCTGGGTATGCCGGAGGCGCGACTGCCGCTGGCCGACGCGGTGATCCTGCTGGCGACGGCTCCGAAGTCGAACTCCGGCTATCTGGCGATCGCCGCAGCGATGGGGGATATCAAAGCCGGAAAGGCTGGGCCCATCCCGCGTGAGCTGCAAAACGTCCACGCCGACGGCACGGGCTTTGAACGGGAGCAGGGCTACCTTTATCCGCACGACTATCCGGGCCACTGGGTGCGGCAGCAGTACCTGCCGGACACGCTGAAGGACCGGAAGTACTATGAATACGGCCCGAACAAGACCGAGCAGGCGGCGAAGCGCTACTGGGACGAGCTGCGCAGACTGTCAGGAGAGAAACGGGTGGATGGCTGACGGCGCCTTGTAGCACCAGCCTGCGGTGCTTCCAGCGGTGCGGAAGTAATGCAGCGGCTTTGGCGCGGGCGCGGTATCCAGGCGGCGGAGCACGGTGAGCTTGAGCTTGCAGCGCTCCGGATGTATGGATTTTATGTAAATGGAAACGGCATCGCCGGGCTGAACATCCGGTACGGGGTCGGCGAGACCGGAGAGATTCGGCGTCAGCTCTATGAATACGCCATAGTCCTGCACGCTGCGGACGATCCCGGTCACGGTCTGACCCTGCCGGAAGCCTGCGGCGTTCTCGCTCCATGTGCCGAGCAGCTCCTTGAGCGACAGAGAAATGCGCTGGCGGAGCGGATCGACGGCGGAAACGGCGGCATAGATCGTCTCGCTCTCTGTCAGAAGCTCCGAAGCGTGCCGCAGACGCGAGACACAGAGGCTTTCCAGCCCGATCAGCGCCGGAACGCCGCAGCCGGCGTCGCAGAACGCGCCGAAGGCCGTGCAGCTCGTGACGACGGCGGGCAGGATCGTGCCCGGCTCGAGCTGGAGAAGATACGACAGCGCCTGAAGCTGCGCGGCGCGCCGGGAGAGAAGCACCTCGCCCTCCGGCGATACGCTCACCACGCGGAAGCAGACGGGCTTTCCGACACGGACAAGAATGGCAATATCGCGCGTCTGGCCCTCCGGAATGCCGAGCGCGGCCTCCTCGCGCGGGATCCTGCCCGTGCAGCAGCCGAGATCGACATAGAGATCGTGCTTTTCGTCGCACAGGACGGCGGTCGCCTGCAAAATGCGCCCGGTGAGCATGGCTTCGCGGAGTGCTTCGAGTGAAAAGGGCTGCGGATGAAAGTCCACGCCCTCCGGCAGATAGATATTCATAGAAGATCCCCTTTACAATGACGAGATACACCATGATATGCGCCGACGCATCGTTCGGGCAGAGATTTTGCAAGGGTGTATTTGAAAACCGGAAATGTGACCGGCGACGCGAAAAAACGCTGTCCGGGCGCGCTGACAGTTTTCGGATACACCCAAAGGAAAGGCGGTCACGGTATGGACGTACAGCTCAAAGACATTCTGGTCATGAAAAAAGCGCACCCCTGCGGCGAATGCCGGTGGGAGGTGCTGCGCACGGGTATGGATTTCCGCCTGCGCTGCCTTGGCTGCGGGCGGGAGGTCCTGCTGCCGAGAAGCAAGGCGGAAAAGGGTATCCGCCAGATCCTCCGGGACGGGCAGAGCATCCCCACCAAATAAAGCGAAACATGACGAGCGACAGGCCGCAGTTCCGTTTGGAATTGCGACCTGTTTTTTGTCCGGCCCGGCGTATACTTTGTCCATGAGCCATCCGGTGCGGAGGGCCTGCGAACGGAGGGACGGCATGACGGTATATCTAGACGAGCTTTTTTTGCTCAACGCGGCGCTCAATTACCTGCTCCTGCTGGGAAGCGCCCGGCTGGGCGGCGGCGTCATCCGCCATGGACGGCTCGCGCTGGCGGCGGCGCTCGGCGGGGTATATGCGGCAGCGGCGCTCTGGCCGCCGCTTGCGTTTTTCCGGGCGCTGGGGATGAAGGCGGTGGCGCTTGCGCTGATGCTGCTGGCGGCGTTCGGGCCTGCGCGCAGGACGGTGCGGCTTGGCGCATTGTTCCTTGCGCTGGCCTTCTGCCTTGGCGGCGTGACGCTCCTGTGCGTGCAGCTGCTTGGAACGGGCCTGCTGCTGCTTTCCTCCGGCGCGTATTATCCGGTCAGCATGGCGGGACTTCTGACGCTGGCCGGGAGCCTGTATCTGATCGCTTACGTCGTGTTTTCCCGCATCGCAGAGCATGGCGGCGGAGAGATCGTCCCGGTGACGCTCTCCTTGGGTGTGCACAGCGTGCAGGTGCGCGCGCTCCGGGATACGGGAAACACGCTCCGCGACCCGATCACAAACGAGCGGGTGCTTGTGACGGACTGGCAGACGGCGGCGTCGCTCCTGCCGGAGGCCGGATTGGACGCGGAGCGGCTGGCGAGGCCGGATACGCTGCTGACGGCACTTGCCGCAGAGTGTCCTGGGCTGCGCTTCCGGCTGATCCCGTACCGCGCGGTGGGAACGCAGGCGGGGCTGCTGCTCGCGGTGCGCTGCACGGCGGAAGAGAAGAATGGAAAAACGAAGCAGATACTGACGGCGTTTTCTCCGACACCGGTGTCGGACGGTGGAAGCTTCAACGCTTTGACGGGAGGGGTATTATGAAAATTCATGTGAAGGAGCTGCTGCGGCGGCTCGGGCTTTTGCAGCCCGCGAAGCTCATGTATATCGGCGGGAGCGACGTTCTGCCGCCTCCGCTCAAGCCGGCGGAGGAACAGGCGCTGCTGGCGCGGCTTGCGAAAGGGGAGGAGGCGGCGCGGCAGAAGCTCATTGAGCGCAATCTCCGGCTGGTCGTTTACATTGCAAGGCGCTTTGAGAATACCGGCATCAACATTGAGGACCTTATTTCCATCGGCACAATCGGACTCATCAAGGCCATCGGCACCTTCCGCGCGGACAGGAACATCAAGCTGGCGACGTATTCCTCCCGGTGCATAGAAAACGAGATTTTAATGTATATTCGGAAGATATCCGGTCAGAAAACGGAGGTCTCGCTTGACGAGCCGATCAATACCGACTGGGACGGGAACGAGCTGCTGCTGTCGGACGTGCTCGGAACGGAAGGGGACACTGTGATGCGTCCGATGGAGGACGACGTCGATCACCAGCTGCTTTTGCAGGCATTGGAGCGCCTGCCAGAACGGGAACGGCAGATCGTGACGCTGCGCTTCGGCCTCGGCGGACGGGAGGAAAAGACGCAGAAGGAGGTCGCAGAGCTGATGGGCATTTCGCAGTCCTATATTTCGAGGCTGGAAAAGCGCATCATGCTGCGCCTGCGGCGTGAGATCTCCCGGCAGATCTATGCATAGGGCGGCTGACGGTATAAATTCCAGTTGCAAAAAAATACGGCATATGCTAAAATATATCAATAAGATTTATCGATATACAGAGTGAAACAGAGGTAACATATGGCTGAAAAAGAGATCTCCCGGGCAACACTGAAACGGCTGCCGACGTATCTTTCGTATCTGAAGTCCATTTCCGGCGACGAGCATGTGAACATCTCCGCGACGGCGCTGGCGGGTGCGCTGCACATGGGCGAGGTGCAGGTCCGCAAGGATCTTGCACTGGTCAGCGACGGCGGACGGCCCAAGATCGGCTACAACCGGGAGAAGCTGATCGCGGACATCGAGGGCTTCCTCGGCTACGGCAATACGAACGACGCGGTCCTGATCGGCGCCGGCAAGCTGGGGCGGGCGCTGCTCGGCTACAGCGGCTTTGCGGAATATGGGCTGAATATCGTGGCCGCGTTTGACGCGAACGACGCGATCATCGGGACGAGCAAGAGCGGAAAGCCAATCATGCACATGTCCCGGCTGGAGGAATTCTGCCGCCGCAATAAGGTGCAGATCGGCATTATCACCGTCCCGGCGGAGGATGCGCAGAACGTGTGTGACCGCCTGATCGAATGCGGCATCCGCGCGATCTGGAACTTCGCGCCGAAGCATCTGGACGTTCCGGAGGATATCCTGGTGCAGAACGAAAACATGGCCGCGTCGCTGGCGCTGCTGTCCAAGCATCTGTCCTATAAGATCCACAGCGAGGAATGACCGGCTTTTGACCCGGAAAAGGAAGAAAATACTTGCTATTTCTCTTTCCGTGCGATATAATATCTTGGTAACGCCGGTGTGATGGAATTGGTAGACGTAGTGGACTCAGAATCTACTTCGCACGCTGGCGTCCAGACAGGCGTTTTCCCTTGAAAATCAAGGACATTTGAATACTGTATTTTTTCGTTTTCACGAGCATCCCTCCTAAACATCCCTCCAACTTCCGGGATTGTTTGATGGGTGGGAAAAGCTCTGAAATAACTGCCGGTGTGTTGGAATTGGTAGACGAGGAGGACTCAAAATCCTTTGGGGTAACACTCGTGTGGGTTCGAGTCCCACCACCGGCACCATAATTGGACTTATATTTTGATACAACGTATATCAGAATATAAGTCCAATTTTCAGCGTTTTTCATGGCATTTTCCGCTTTGCCGCAATAATTATCGATAAAAACAGCCTGATGCAGTTTGAAGGAAGCTGCGTCAGGCTGTTTCTTTTTTCCTTTGGCTTTCGGATTTCGTTTGTCGTTATGGGGATTCGTTTAGCGGCTCACTCGGCATCAGGTACGGTCATCTTTTACAAAGAAAAAAGGTTGCCTCTGCCCTAAAACTGCTCGTGTTCTCTGCAGAAGAACCAAGTATAATAGATCTGCGTCCGTATGGGGACACAGAAAGAGAGAACAATATGAATGAGATTTCTATCACCACCGAGCTGCTTGCGCAGTATGCACAGCAGCTGTACGAAGAAGAAAAAAGCAGCGCCACCATCGAAAAATACATCCGAGATGTCCGTACTTTTTCAAAATACGCCGGTTCACAAGCGCTCACGAAAGAGCTGACAATTGCATATAAGCGTGATCTTCCGACCAGAGGTTACACGATTTTATCGGTCAACTCCATGCTCGCCTCGCTCAACAGCTTTCTCGTTTTCTGCGGCAGGGCGGACTGCAAGGTTAAGCTGTATCGCGTGCAGAAGAAAACGTATCTGGCTGCAAATCGGGAACTGAGCAAGGTAGAATACCAGAGGCTTTTGCACGCTGCCAGGAAAGATCAGCGGCTGTGGCTGCTGCTGCAAACGCTCTGCGCCACGGGAATCCGCGTATCCGAGCTGCAATATTTTACGGTGGAGGCTG
>OIWM01001181.1_pt1 | contig 27252 bp, 26 predicted proteins | sample 1587451 | NCBI WGS metagenome assembly OIWM01 (sample SAMEA3888907, study PRJEB22519) | human gut metagenome | biome: human gut; feature: human-associated habitat; material: faeces | place: Denmark | collected 2011
CTTAAAGAAATCATAAGATTTTGGCTTAATGGCTGCAAGTCATTTCAATAGCAAATTTCCTTTAAGAATCCTACTCATTCCTTCATTTTTCGGATAGATTGATTGAATTTAAAGACTTTTTAACCTATAATGTTATTGATATTATGAAAGGAAATCTCTCAATGAAATTCTATTCCTACGACTATGTGCTAAGTCAGATTAGCCAACAAAACTGGGTTATGGTTGCCATTACTGCAGGACTTATTTTAGTGACCGGCGTATTTGCTTTTAAGGCCTTTAAAGAACGCCATGATACTAAGTTTCGTGAACTCTCTATTATTTCTATTTTAACCTTAGTTGCCGTGGTTCTAATTGCTATCAGTAATTTCCAAAGCAATCAATCTAACAACGACCAATTTAGAGCATCTCTTCACTTTATCGAGATTGTGTCTAAAAATCTCGACGTTGATAAGAGCAAGGTTTATGTTAATACTTCTACCACTACAGATGGTGCTATTCTCAAAGTTGGAAACAAGTACTATCGTGCCATCTCAGGTTCAGAACCTGACAGCTACTTGCTAGAACAAATAAAACTTTACAAGTCTGATGTTGAACTCGTGGAGGTTAAAAAATGACATCTTTTTATCTTACTGTTGCAATTAAACTAGCTTTGGGGCTTATTTCACTCGTCTTTGTTATCAATTTAACAGGTAAAGGAAACCTAGCACCTAGCTCAGCTACTGACCAAGTACAGAACTTTGTTCTTGGTGCAATCCTCGGTGGTACAATTTATAGTAGTACCGTTTCAATCCTCCAATATATCGTGATTTTGATTATTTGGACGATTTTGATTTTACTTCTTAAATGGCTCATCACCAATATTCACTTTATCAAACATTTGATTGACGGTAAACCAACTGTCATCATCAAACAGGGTCAACTAGATCCTGAAGCTTGTCGCTCTATAGGACTTTCAGCTTCTGATGTCGCTTTAAAATTACGTTCTCAAGGAATTTTTCAACTCAAAGAGGTTAAACGTGCAGTTATTGAACAGAACGGCCAATTGATTGTGGTTCGTGCGGGTGATGAAAATCCGAAATACCCAATCGTTACTGATGGGGTCATTCAAACAGAAATTCTTGATACTATTGGTAAAACGGAGGATTGGTTAAATGAAGAGCTTCAAAAAATGGGATATGAAAACGTTTCGGATATCTTTATTGCTGAGTACGATAAAGGAAACATTAATGTCGTTACTTATTAAACAAACCACTTGCATTACCGTTTAATATTGTCTACAATGGTCTCATCATAAAAAGGAGGTTCTACTATGGGAATCGAAGATAAATTAAATCAAGCTAAAGGTGCTCTTAAAGAGGGTGCAGGTAAACTGACTGGCGACAAAAAGACTGAAATCGAAGGTGCGGTTGAAAAAGTTGTAGCAAAAGCAAAAGACGGTCTCGAAGATGTTAAAGAAGGCATTGAAGGTGCTGTTGAAGGCCTTAAAAATAGCTTTAAAAAATAAGACAAAAAAGAAGTTTTCAAGCCATTTGGCAAGAGAACTTCTTTTTATATGTTTTCTAAACTGAAATTACTTACGAGAATGCTTGCTTCCTTTAAGTGCAAATGATGTTGTCATAAGTACAGCTCCTAATGCACCTAATCCCAAGCTACTCACATCACCAGTATCTGGTAACGTTGATTGGTTTGCTTGGCTACTTTGTGAACTTTTAGCAGACTGATTAGCCTTAGAGCTTGTCTGACTATTTTGTTTTTGAGCAAAATCAGTCTGAACATTTGTTTTTGTAGCTTCCTTTTGGTTGGAAACTTCTCTTAGCTGACCTTTTGATTCCGCTTGGGAACTTTGATTTTGAGTAAGAATCTTATTCAATTTCTCAGCAGTCTCATGAGCTTGTTGTTGGGCACTGCTTGATGTATTGGTCATTGTTTGTGTCGATTGCTCTTTTGTAGGCTGGTTAGCGAGAGAGGTATTTGATTTAAGCGATGCTCCTTCAAAGCTTGAAGGATTTGATGTTGACGTACTTTGATTTGATAAGGCTGTGTTTGTTGCTGTCAGTGCTGAAGCATTGGTAGCTGGTTGACTAGCACTATTGCCTGTCGTAGTGCTAGTATTTGTTGAGCTTGAGCTACTTGTTTGACTAGCAAAGTTTGGTGGGGTTGGACGTCCTGTATTAGTCGTTTGACTTGTTGAACTTGTAGTACTTGTGCTAGACGTATTCTCAGAACTTATTGAACCAGATTGGCCCCATGGTGTGTTAATGCTACCAGTATTAGTTGAGCTTCCGCCATAGCTAGTCGGTCCCCCATAGCCTCCGAAATTATCAGACATTGAGGTATTGTCAAAGCTTCCACCTGGGAATCCACCCATTCCACCTGCACCAGGACCGTTGTTTGTGCCTTCTTCAGTAGCTGTTGCAGTGGCACTTGAACCACTTGAGGTCGTGATGGTATAGGTTTCACCCGAAGTTAGACTCTCGGTACTAAAGACTACATTTCCAAATGAAGACGTCGCTGTCGTTGTGGCAACAACATTTCCAGAGCTATCAGTGACTGTGATGGTGTCCCCTGCACTACCTGAAATGTTGGCCATGATATAAGATTGGCTCGAACCCGTTGTAAAGGCCTGAGCCATTCCTTGGTTACCAATAGCCCATACAGTACCACCCGAGATAATACCTGTCCCATCATAGTCGATAGCGGCATTATCTGCACTTGTCTGAGCGACATAGAGAGAACCACTTTTAACTGTCACATTCCCGTTACTGTCAATACCATCACCATCTGCCAAGATAGTTACCGTCGCACCGTCAATATTGATGCCCACTTCATTTTCCAAGTCAGAAGTCGAATTGGTTAAGCTTGAAGTATCAGCGCTGTCCTTGGTCGTCCACTCAGTGTCGTTAATACCATCATCACCAGCAGTGATATCAACGGTTCCACCTGTCAAATTGATATAACGCCCTTCAAGGCCTTCGTCACCTGCTACAACTGTTACTTTAGAATTGTCTTCGACCTGAATACCGTCATCAGTTGCTGTGATGTTGACTGTGGCATTTTTAATAGTTACAGCTGTCGTCGCATTGATACCATCTTTAGCCTCTGACGTCAAATCAAGCGTTATTGAATCAACAGTCACACTATCAGCCTTGATGGCGTGCTTTTCAGTACTTGAAAGGGTAAGGGTGCTTCCAGTACCACTCGTGATTGTTAAGGCACCAGCGGCTTCAATCGCATTATCAGACGTCGAAGAAATAGAACTGTCTGAAAGGACATTAACAGTCAATTCTGCTGAAGAATTGGAAGTAATAGACGAATCCGTTAAGGTCACACCATCCAAGTAGATTGTAACTGGATCTGTCACACTACCCGCCACAATAATGGTATAACTTGAACCATTTCCGGTCAAAGTGTATGATCCTGCTTGATTGATGGTAATTGTCGTTCCATCAACTGTGACAGTACCGCTATCACTTGTTACCACGGTTGTTCCATTGAAAGTAATCGTTGTCGTTGAGCTTTCTGAATCACTATCTTCAGACTCAGTTGTCGTCGTTTCAGTAGCTGAATCTGAGGCGCTGTTGGTTAACACTGAAGCTGTTTCAGATGCAGTGGCTTCAGTGGTGCTTGAGCTTGTATTAGAGCTAGTGTTTTCGTCTGCATTGTTCGTTTCAGATGCTGAAGTTTCACTAGTTGTGCTTTCAGCAGTTTCAGAAGAACTTGCTTCTGGAGTTGCGGAAGTACTTGAATGATCAGATGTTTCACTGCTTGTTGATGTAGCAGCCGTGTCCTCTGTCGTACTTGTTGTTGACGAATCAGTGTCTGAAGTTGAAGCCGCAGTTGAAGTACTTGTAGCCGATTCTGTGCTTGTTTCAGTAGTTTCTGATGTATTGTCGGTCTGAGTACTTTCTTCAATTAAATCAGCAGTGGTTTCACCTGTTGAAACCGTTGAGAGTGTTGATTCAGTGTTTGTCTCGTCTGCTGAAACCTTGCTGTCATTTAAGACAACTGAGCTACCAAAGATTAAGCTTGCTACCAAGACTGAACCTGCTGTTTTCCATTTTGATGATTTCTTAATGGCATAACGTTCTTGTGTTTGTTTGCTATGTTTGTATGTCATATGTTCTACCTCTTACTTACTTTTGAGATGCCTCTATTAAACACAAGAAACCTAAGACAAGACTTAAAGAAAGGTTAATCTTTCCTTAAAGTAAAAAAAGTCCCCAAGATATTGGGAACTTTCAATCTCTAGGATAGACTACTCTAAATTCTTCTAAAACAACTAGACTGTCCTGACTAAAATGTAATCCAACCTCTTCCAACCAATTGCTAAAGAGATTCTCATGAATCTCTTGCCAATAGGTTAGCCCACGGTCTCCTTCACCTTCCTTGTAGGCATGGTCTTTAGAAACCTCTTTAAATGGGACGACCTCAACTTTCGTCGTTTCAATAATACAAACAGCATTCTCCTTACTATCAAGAATGACGCTCAGTTCATTTTCCTTGGGCAATGGTTCATTCCCCACTGCATACAAGTCAAAAGCTGAACTGGTTGCTGTCTTTTGCCCCATCAATACGAGCTCTGCCAAATAATCTGCTTCCACGCCAAAGGCCCAGGCATCAATCTTATCTCCGATTGACTGATTTAAAATCTTATAGGCTTGCCACATCTGGTCTGATTTCATCAATCTACTCCTGCTTTTACTTTCCTTCCATTATATCAAAAATGATAGGCCAGATGGCACTATCATTTTCATCTTAATACTTAGAATGTTTGTAACCGTAAAAGGCATAGATAACTGAGCCGATTAGCACTGCCAAACCAAAGGCTAACCATGTCTGCCAACTGTACTGACTCATAAAGGAGAGGCAGACGATAATTGAGATAATTGGTAAAACCGGAACAAATGGAACCTTGAACTCGTCCTTCTGTGGCAAGCCCTTGTCCTTACGAAGAATAATGAGGGCAATAGCCAAGAGGACCAAGTAAGCCAAGGTCGCAATGTTAACCAAGGATGCCATATTGGCCAAGGAGAAGACACCTGCTGAGATAGCTGACAATACTCCTGTCAAAAGTGTCGCATGATGTGGAACCTTATTAGTCTTTGAAACCTTTTGAAAGGTTTGAGGAAGGAAACCATCACGCGCCAGGCTATAAACCATACGACTAAGGGCATAGGCCATTGAGATACATACCGTAATCAAGGTCATAATAGCAACCACAGAGACATAGTTGGCCGCCCAAGAAATACCGATATAGCGAAGGGCATAAGCCACGGCATCATCAACATTCAACTTGGTATAGTGAACCACTCCTGTCAAGACCAGCGAAACCACTGCATAAAGTGAAGCCACGATAATCAAGGCAAGAACGATACCTCGAGGAACGTTCTTTTGCGGCTCTTTAATCTCGTCTACTGTCATAGAGATAGACTCGAAACCAAGGAATCCAAAGAACATGAGGGAAGCACCCGCCATAATACCTGTCTTTCCTCCATAAATATGCCCAAAGCCAAATGGTGCAAAATCTGCCCAGTTGCTAGGATTCAAATGGAAGAGACCCACTAAGACAAAGACCGCTAAGGCTGAAAATTTGAGTACTACCAAGAGGGAGTTCAAACGTAAAGCCTGTTTAGAATTCATGAGAAGAAGAGCCGTCACCAAGACCAAGACCAAGACTGGCAAGAGGTCAATGTAAGTGCCCTGACTGGGATTGAAAGGTCCACTGATGGCTTGAGGCAACTTAAGACCAAAGCTAGCCAGTAGCCCCTTGAGGTAGGCACCCCAACCAGAGGCCACACTGGATACAGCATTCATAAAGACAATCATGGTCAACCAACCACCCATCCAGGCAGGATACTCCCCCCAGACAGCATAGAGATAACCATAAACACCACCAGCCGATGGATAACGTGAGGCAAACTCAGCAAAGAAAATAGCTGACATCCCAACACACACGGCTGAAATCAAGACTGAAATAATCAGGGCAGGACCAGCCAGAGTCGATGCCGCGGTACCAGTAATCGTAAAGATTCCTGTACCAACCATGGCACCGATTCCCAGTAGGACCACATCCCTAAGGGTCAGATGTCGTTTCATCTCAGTCTGAGCGAGACCGACATCCTTTTTACGAAAAATACTCATTTTTATACTCCATTTTTTGCGAAATACCGAACTATTATACCATATTTCTTGGCCTAAAAGGGCCCCTTTCTGTATTTTTATACTTTTATTGGTGAATGCTATGTTGAAAATTGGGACTTCCAGTGCTTACTTTTTAATTTTCCATACATCTCGATTAAAAGGAGCTTGCTAAAGTGGTCATTTATCATTCTTTTTTGTTTCTCAAATCCTTATCTAAAAAGAATTTTCAATTTTTAGAAAAAATATGAAAATATTATGAATGCGTTTGATTCTTCTAATGAAAGATGTTAGAATGGGGTCATTAAAAAGGAAAAGGGGAACTTTTATGGAAAATAAAGTTCATTTTAAACTTCATAAAGTGAAAAAACAATGGGTTACCATTGCCGTGTCTGGTTTGGCACTTGGTGCCTCATTGATTGGCGTTAGTGTCTCTGCCGACGAGCAAGCTACAAATCAAGTTACCTCAGCTAGCACGCCTGAAAGCGTCAGTCAGGATCCTGATCTTGTCGTCACAGAAACAACTGTTGCTACGACAAAAGCTGATCAAGTCGCAACCAATAAGGCAAGTGATACAACTGCTACTGTCACAACTGAAAAGCAGCCAGTCCTTAAAGAAGACCAAGCAAGCAGCACTTACAATTTGTCTAGTGGCGAAACGAGAACTGCTGCTTCAACTTCAGAAACAGCTAACACAGCTACTGACGTGAATAGCCAAGCACCGGAACCTATTGAAACTGCTGTCGTTTCTGGCGGTCAATTCAAGAGCGATGCTGAGGGCAACTGGTACTACCTTAAAGACGGGAAAAATCTGACAGGTGCCCAAAACGTTGACCATTTCGACCTTTATTTTCACGAGGATGGCAAGCAAGCCAAGGGTGAGATTATCACAGAAAATGGACAATCTTACTACTATGACAAAGCCAATGGACGTAAGGTAACCAATACCTCTATCAACATCGATGGTCAAGCTTATACTGCTGATGCCCAAGGTCGTTTGACAGTAGTTCTGCCTGAAACGAACAAACGCAACCAGTTTATTGAAGACAACAACCACAACTGGTATTACCTCGGCAAAGATGGGAAACCCGTCACTGGTGCTCAGAATATCGATGGCTTTAACCTCTACTTCCACGAAGATGGTCGACAAGCTAAAAACGAAATCGTCACTATTAATGGTGATAGCTACTATTTCGATAAAGACAATGGACGTCGCGTAACAGGTCTCCAAGCTCTTAACAACGTCAACCATAAATACTTTGGCTTTTACTACTTCGACAAAGATGGCAAGATGGTCAAAGATGACTTCATCACTGAAAATGGAAATCTTTACTACTTTGATGCTACTGGTAATCAACCTAATTTTGTCTTTGTTTCGGATAAAGCTGGAAACTGGTATTACATCAATGACTTCAAGGCAACTAAAGGCTTCTCAGCCCCATTTGGTTTCCAAACCGAATTTCTAGACCGTAGCCAAGCTCACTACAAGACAAGTGTTCAAAACCTGAACGGACAACAGTATTACTTTGACCCTAAGACTGGTATTATGGTAACCAACCGTTATGTTTCTGACGATAAAGGGAATTGGTATTACTTTGGTAAAGATGGTAAAGCGCTTCATGGCTTTCAAACAGTAGACGGTAGCCTTCACTACTTCAATGACAATGGTCAACAAGTCAAAGGGGACTTCCTTTACTACGGTAACGATATCTACTATTTCGATAAAGATAATGGAAATCCAGTAACTAACCAATTTATCAATAGAGACAACTCTTGGTACTACTTCGGAGCTGATGGTAAAGCCGTGTCTGGTTTCCAAACCATTAACGGACAAAACCTTTATTTCCACGAATATGGTGTACAAGCCAAGGGACAACTGGTTACTGTTGGTGGCAAAACCTACTACTTCGATCCAAATACAGGTGACAAGTGGGTCAATCGCTCACTTACCTTAAACGGTACGGTCTATAACTTTGATAGCAATGGTGTGGCGACTACTAAAGCTGACCAAACCACAAATCGAAATCAATTTGTTAAAGGTACTGATCAAGAATGGTACTACTACGATGCTAATGGCAAAAAGGTCACTGGTTTCCAAACTATTAACAAGGACCTCTACTACTTCAACGATAAGGGCCAACAAGTCCGAGGAAGTATTTTCAACCTAGGTGATAACTACTACTTTGCCAACAAAGACACTGGTGCTGTCCTTCGTAATGCCTTCTACCATGATAAATCTACTGGTCGTTACGGTAACTTCTCTGAAAACATCTACTACGCAGGAAGTGATGGTGCCTTCAAGACAGGCTGGTTTGAAGTTGATGGCAACCGTTATTATGGTAGCGACTATTCTGATGACGACACACCTAAAGGAAACCTCTACACAGGAGTTATCAACTCTCAACTCTTTAGCCCAGATGGAAAACTCTTGACAAACGGTCTCTATCCTGAGTTCAAGCGTACTGGTGAGAATTCGTATGAACTTGAAGGTGTCTATGTTACAGATGCCGACGGTAATATCAAAGAAGGTCCTTATCAATATGATGGTAAGATTCTTGGATCTAAATATAGTTACGTCCGCCAATCACAATGGTCAACTTTTGACGAATGGGATATTCTTAATGGACACCTCTACCATTTCGACTCAACACCTATGACCTTCACAGCACCAAATGGCCAAAAAGTGACCACAAACGTTGCCATTGCAACAACTAACAAGGCCCTTACTTATCGCTGTATAACCTTTAATTTTGATGCCAAGGGTATTGATGCGGCAAAAGAAAAAGCCATCCACTTTGACCAATTGCAGACGGATCGTAGCGGCACAAGTTATCTCTATGAAAATGGTCAAAAAGTCACTGGTTTGAAGACCTTTGATGGCGTCAGTTACTATTTCTATGAAGATGGCCGTCAAGCCAAAGGCACAGAGGTCACAATCAATGGTAAGACTTACCAATTTGACCAATTGACTGGTATCATGACTCGTAACGCCTTTTCAAAATCATACAACTACGAAGGTTCTCCACGCTTCCCATACTACCCAACACGCTACTATGGTAACGATGGAGCTGCTCTTACTGGTTGGCAAACCATAGATGGCAAAGACTACTACTTCCGAGCTAGTGGAAACCTCGAAACAGGACGTTTTGTCATCGGAGACAGAGCCTATAATGCTGATGACAATGGTGTAGTTGCTGACCGCAAGGGTGAGCCTGCTTATCGCAATCGCATTGTCTACGATAAAGGTGACAACTACTATTACAATGACAAAGGTGAAAAAGTGACCGGCTTCCAAGAAGTTGATGGCAAGGTCCTCTACTTCGACGCTGAAGGCAAACAAGTCCTAGGACGCTTCGTCACAGTCGATAACTATACCTACTATTTCGACCCTAAAACAGGTGAAAAATACACAAACCGCTCTGTCCTCATCGATGGTAAACTCTATACCTTCGACAAAGACGGACATGTCGTGTCATAAGATGAGATGAAACCGAGACGAAAGTCTTGGTTTTTTTGTGGGAGTTAAGTACCATATAAACTAACATTACATTTAGGAAACTAAAAATAGGCTGAGAAATAACCTCAGCCTATTTTATTTATACAAGAATTATATACTCTAATTATAACTTATCAATGATGAATCAAATCATATATTCCAAATCATAACTAGCATCAGAAAGAATACGTGCCAAAAATTGTTGTGTACGTTTTTCTTTTGGTCTGTAAAAAATGTCTTTTGGACTCCCCTCTTCGATGACATGACCACCATCCATGAAAACGACATGATTAGCTACATCTCGTGCAAACCCCATTTCATGAGTAACAACCACCATTGTTGTTCCTTCATGAGCAAGTTGTTTCATGACATCCAGAACATCCCCAACTAGTTCTGGATCAAGTGCCGATGTTGGTTCATCTAACAAGATAACCTCCGGCTTAACTGCTATAGCCCTGGCTAAACCAATACGTTGTTGTTGTCCACCTGAAAGTTGTGATGGGTAGTAATCTTTAAAATCCAGAAGACCAACTTTTTTAAGTGCTTCTTCAGCAATCTGTTGCGCTTCACTTTTAGGAACTTTCCTAGCAATCACTAAACCTTCCAAGATATTCTCGATGGCAGTCTTGTTTGCAAATAAATTGTAGTGTTGGAATACAAAAGCTGTCTTCTTTCGGATATCTAAAATATCTTTCTTTGATAACTTATCCAAAGAGTAGTCCTTACCCGAAATTGTTAATTGACCTCCATCTGCTTTCTCCAAGTGATTTAGGCAACGTAAGAAAGTTGTTTTTCCTGAACCTGATGGTCCCAAGATGACAACCACATCTCCCTGTTTCACTTGTAGATTAACATCAACAAGAACCTGACGATTTCCAAATGTTTTTGATATATGTTTAGCTTCTAGCATAGTGACTCCCTCTATGTAAATTGCAATTTTCTTTCTCCAAGGTTAAAGAGAACTTGAATGATACCACAAATGATTAAATATAAAATGAAGATGACAAAATAAGATTCAAAATATTGATATCCATATGCTGCTTCAACTCGTGCAATTGCGGTAATATCTTTTATCGTCATAACAAAGACAAGTGACGTTCCTTTCACAATATTGATAACTAAGTTACACAAATTGGGAAGAGCAGACTTAAGTGCCTGAGGAAAAACGATTCTCAGATAAGCTTGTCTTGTTGTTAAACCTATGGCTTGTGCAGCTTCTAGTTGACCTTTATCAACAGTTTGTAATGCTGATCGAATGATTTCCGATAAACTTCCTGTCGTCATCAAGCTATAGATAATAAAAGCATAGTAAAGCGGATTAACTTTGAAGACATCTATGTGACTCCCAATTCCTTTAAAAAATTGATTTAACAAACTAGGGAACAAACTATAAAAAAATAAAATTAACAGAATTGGAGGTGTTGCACGAATAAATGCAAGATAAACAATTGAAAAAGTCTTGACACCTCTCAACTTATAAATCTGCCCTAAAGCGAGAAATAAAGCAGGTAGAAAACTCAATAAAATTGCCACAACCATGATTCCCAGAGTTACCGGAACACCATATAAAGCCTTGATAAAGGTATCTATAATAAAAGTAATATTCATTTTTTACCTCTCTTTTACACTCAATTGTTGTTCTGTTATCCTAGAAATCAACGATAAAATTAACGCTATTCCCCAATAAACAAGGGCAACAGCTGTATAAGTCTCCAAAGAATAATTTCCTAAATGGCGACTAATCAAAAGATTCCCTTTGCCCATTACATCAATAAAACCAATCGTATAAGCCAAAGCTGCATCGCGCATAAGATTAAGTATAGCTGTTGTAATATTTGGTAAAGCAACCTTAAATGCTTGAGGGGCAATAATTCTTACAAAGGTTTGTTCAGAAGTAAGCCCAATACTAAGCCCAGCTTCTAATTGTCCTTTAGGAATTGCTTGATAAGCCGCTTTAAACACTTCTGATATCATTGCTGAGAATAGGAGAACCATAGTCACAAGAACAAATATCAATTTGGACCAATCATTAATATCTAATCCCAACCACCAATTAAGAAATTCTGGGACTCCGTAAAATACCAAGAATAATAGCACAATAGGTGGGGTACAGCGTAAGATAAAAACATATCCCTTAGCTAAATTCTCCAAAGCTTTATCCTTGGAAAGGCTTGCCCAAGCAATTAATCCTCCTAATAACGACCCAAGTAAAGTCGTTAATATGATAACCAATAATGTCATTGGTAAGCCCTTTATGACTTCAGGTAATGCTCCAAAAACTTTTGAAATGTCATAATTGACCATATTTTCTCCTAACTAAACTCACTTCAGAAGCTTATCAAAACATCATACTTTTACGACGTTACAATTTACTTATTTGTCTACGTATGAGAAGACATCCTCACCAAAGTATTTTTTAGATAACTTTTCAAGTGTACCGTCTTCTTTTAGTTCCTTGATAGCCTTAGTATATTCTTTTGAAAACTCTTCGTTCTTACTATCTCGATGGAAGAGTGGATAGGTTGGAATTCCTTTATAAGGGAACCAAGTCAATTTATCTGCATATTGATGATATGCACCATCTTTATCAGTTACAGCCTTTTCAAAAGATAATTTAATATCAAAGTAAGCATCATAACGATTTTCCAGAACCCATGCATAGGCATCTGAAACTTGGAAAGATTCTGCAGATGTTAACTCAATTGGTTGATCTTTATGCTCATCGTTGTAGTCTTTGATAACATTCCACTGAGCATTTTGTGGTGAGATTGGCACCAAGCGACCATTTTGTTTTGCAAAATCAGAGATATTTTTATATTTATCTTTATCATCCTTACGAATGGTAAATCCAATAATACTTGCTCCAATTGGATCTTTCGGAATAATAAACTTTTTAGCACGTTCATCTGTGTACCACGCGCCCTTCGTACCGATGTCATATTTACCTGACTCTAAACCAATCAAAAGATCATCATCACTTGTTCCGGTATATTCAAATTTGTACTGTGGAAGCTTTTTATCAATTTCCTTTAATACAGCTACCTCATAGCCATCAGAATTACCATCCTTATCAACAAAATCATAAGGAACATAGTTTTGAGTATGGGCAACTTTTAATGTTGTTACCTTTCCAGAATCTGATTTTGCTTTTTTATCTCCTGTTAAGCTACGTCCAATAACTGTAGCCCCAATAAGTGCTACAACAACAGCTCCACCAATAATCCATGTCTTTTTACTCATATTAATCTCTCCTTTTTCTTACAAAATTGCTGCTTCACGTACCCATTCAATACGCTCATGGTTAATATCACTTGGAATCGTGCAATCAGCACCAATGATTAACCCATGGGTTCCTGTATCAGCAATAATCTCCCTAACCTTTTCTTGAATAGCTTTTTTAGTTCCAGTATATAGAAGACCGTCTTTTCCATTTTCAAATCCTCCAAGAACTGTGCGACCTCTAAAAATGTTAAGACCTTTTGCCAAACTAATTCCTTCAGGACCGACCGCCCAATTAACTACCTGAGCAGGATAATCTTTAAAGAGTTCGATGTTATTACGGGCTCCTTCGTATCCGCAAATATGTAGAATATTATGTCCTTTGGCTCCATTAGCTGCTTCTAAAACCTTTAATTCACTTGGAGCAATGATTTCTTTATAAATTTCAGCGCTAACTCGCTCATCTTGAATACTTTGAACACTTAGGTAAATACCATCAGCACCTGCTTCTTCAATCACCCTCTGACTAAGACTCGCAATGTCTTCGCCAATAACATCTAAAACATGCTTCAAAGCTTTTCGGTTTTCCACAATGTAATCTGCGATAAGATCATCGCCACCTGAAACTTTTCCAACTAACCATTTTAAATAAGTAACCGGAGCGAAGATATTGTAAATTGCAACAATATCTTCAGGAAAATCAGCAATCAGACTTTTTACAAGTTCGACTTGTGCAGAAATCCAAGGATGATTTGCACCTAAAGGTTCAATCGTTTGCAAATCACTGATTGACTTAAAATCTTTAAAAGCAGGTTGTGGGTATGCGAAGAAACCATCACTCATCAATTTAACAAAATCAGGTTTGACTTCTTCAATAAATTTTTTATGACCAGCCTTATTTTTATCAATAATTTCTGGATTTTCAAAACCATGTAACCACTCGTCTTCGGTAGTAAAATGATGCCAAAATCCTACTGGGACACGATCAACACTTTCTCCACGAAATGCTTTCAAAACCAACTCTCTTTTTTCTGACATAAGAAACTCCTTTTCTTTTATCCTAAAACCAACAACTCAATGAATTCACCTAAAATACTACAATCTCTTATTATCATTGGTTGCTTCAAAACTGAATGACATTATCTTATCAGAGATTATCACATCCGAAAAATAAAGAAATATTATCCCTAGCCATAAATAAAATTTATGATATAGTAATCTAAATTACGTTAAATCCTATTGTTACTTCTTTTAAGCATATATACCTACATAGTATTATTACCATCAGCTATAAGTAATTCTTAACACCAAGATAGAGAATTACTATCACAAACATAATTTAGTCTCTAGTCTTCCTGGAGAATCACTTCTCTGAGTAACTTTGCTATAATAGTCTCAAACAAATAAAAGGAGATTTTCTATGACATCCTTATACGATTTTACAGTTTCAGATCAAGCTGACCAACCCGTGTCTCTCCAGGACTATAAGGGCACGGTCGTCTTAATCGTCAATACAGCAACAGGATGTGGTTTGACGCCACAATATCAGGGCTTGCAGGAACTTTATGACAAATACAAAGACCAAGGATTCGAGATTCTTGATTTTCCTTGTAATCAGTTTATGGGACAGGCACCTGGTAGTGCTGAAGAAATCAATAGCTTTTGCACCCTCAATTACCATACGACCTTCCCTCGTTTTGCCAAAATCAAGGTCAATGGTAAGGAAGCAGAGCCACTTTTTGAGTGGCTTAAAAAAGAAAAATCCGGACCCCTTGGGGCTAGAATTGAGTGGAACTTTGCTAAGTTTCTGATTAACCGTGAAGGTAAAGTCGTAGAACGCTTTTCTTCCAAAACTGATCCACTAAAAATGGAAGATGCTATCAAAGCTCTTCTTAATAACTAAAAATAAAACGAGAGTAAAACTAGAACGACAATCACTGACTGTCGCTAGTTATGCTCTCGTTTTCTGCGTTAAGAAAAATAGTATAGAAAGAAATTTCGCTTTATTTTAGAACAAAGCTGTCAATGCTGTAATCAATCCAAAGATGATACCTGGCGCATTTGCAGCAGCAAGGGGAAGGTCACGTTCTTTTTTAAAGAGACCATAGTAAACCCAAAGGCTACAGTTGATAGCCGCTACCAAAGGTTGGATAAAGTTTCCTTTATGACCAGACAAATTGTCCATGATTTGTGGCACGTAAGATACGTACATCATTACTGACATAAAGGTTGCTACCCAACCAAGGGTTTTCATTTGTTTATCTGACATTCGAGACTCCTCTTTTATAAAATTCTTTTGCCTTGAACCTGATGATAAGATTCTCAAGACATGTTTTAATGCACTAGAATTAAAACAGTGTCTATCTTACGCTTTTACAATAGAGAATTCAAGAATTTTGGAGCAATGTTAAAAACATGTAAACTATCACAAGATTGTGATTGGTCACAATCTTGTGATAGTGAATTTAGTCTCTTATCTAGCGTTTTCATAATATTATCTTTTGATCCTTAGAATAATAGACTCTTTATGATTGATTATAACGAAATCATTCTGCTAAGAGCACTTCTTTGATGGTTTGTTTTTGGAGTTTTCTGTTGGATAGATAAAAGAGGCTTTCATAAACCACCGCAAAACCGAGCAAAGTCCAAAAGCACACATTCCAGTCAAAGTTGTGCTCAATCTTTTCAGGTACCGTATCTTTGATCACACCAATCAAGATTTCCATGATGCCATATTGATAAGCCGTCCCAAGGGCAAATCCTAGATAAGCCCAGAAACGATAGGGAGCGAGAATATGACTTTGGCATTCACGATCGGTGTAGCCAAAAGCCTTCATCAAGGCCAAGGTTTCACGACTTTCTGAGACCACAATCCCCAATGACAAAAAGAGAATAGAGAAAGAAAGGATCAAGCCAATCATAATCATCATAGCTTGGATGATACCATCTGTGTAGTCCCTTAGGCCAAAGGACAATTGAACCATGGCTGCGAAACACATGGAGCCAAAGACCACAAAAAACAGAATCGATTTTCTCCCCCAAATCAGCGACGAAGACAGCTCCTCTAGGAAGGATTTCTCTTTCTTGGGGGCCCTCTTTCTCCTTTTGACCTTAATCGGTGTTGGAGATTTTTTCAATAAGCGAAGGGCCGGCGTTTGTAGTTGTCTTCTAGCATAGCCAATTGCAAGGACCATAAAGAAGGTCGTTGGCAGCATCACCAAAGCAACCAGGAGCTGCCAGTGAAAATGAATGGTAATTTCTGGCAGAATTCCCTTTTCATTTCGAAAGTCATAAAAATGTCCCATCATAAGCAAAGAAGCGAAATAGCCAAGAAGAGCCCCAACTCCAAAACTGAGTCCAAAAGCCCAAAATCGTTTCGCCAACTGGCCATTGCTATAGCCCAAAGCCTTTAAAATTCCTAATTGTTCCTTGTGGTCATCGACAAATTGTTTGATATAAAAACACATGAGAAGGATCGACGTCAAGGACAAGACAACCCCACTGACCATGGCCACCATCCAGGAAAGCGAAACCTGGGCATCATAGTAGGTCTGAATCATGGGATTGGTTTTAGAAATCTCCAACTGCTCGATATCAAGGTAAAAATTCAAGAAAAGATTGGCCACAAAAACCGCACAAGCCCCAATGATACTGACGACAACTAATTTTCGAATATCTTTTACTGAAAACATGGCTTACCATCCAATCTCATAGGCAGTCTGAGGCTGATCATTGGTCACAACTTGGGTAATCTTGCCACTATTGACACGAATGATGGTTCTGGCCATATCCGCAATATTTTGGTTGTGTGTCACCATGATGAGGGTAAAGCCCAACTTTTCCTTCAACTTCCAGATATAGTCGAGAATCTTGCGCCCTGTTTCTTCATCCAGGGCCCCCGTCGGCTCATCTAAGAAAAGAATCTCTGGCTTTTTGGCCAAGGCCCGAGCAATGGAGACTCTCTGCTGTTCTCCACCAGACAATTCACTTGGATACTTGTCCAGCTTATCGCCAAGACCCAAATCCTCGATGATCTTCAAAAAATCATGATTGCTTGCCAGATCAGCTCCCATCTTAACATTCTGTCTGACCGTGAGATTCGGTAATAAATAATACTGCTGAAAAATAAAGGCAATCTTCTCACGTCTGAAAGCTGTCAATTGAGCATCCGTGAGTTGAGACAAATCCTGCCCTTGAATGAGGATATGCCCCTCGTCTACCTTTTCTAATCCTGATAATACGTTTAAGAGAGTGGACTTTCCTGATCCAGAAGGGCCTAGGATAACCACATCATCCTGGTCTTGAATCTGCAAATCAATCCCTTTTAAAACCTTTGTTTGGCCATAACTTTTGTGAACATTTTCTAGTTGAATCATTTCTTTCCTACCATTTCTTTGATGAGAGATTGACAAACTTCTGTCAATAAACCAATCACTTCTTCCATGCTGAACAGATAAATACCAGAAGCAACCATCGAGGCCATCCCGTGTGAGTAGATAAATAAATGCTGGTACAAGCGACTAGCCTCCTCTAACGTCAATGGATAGTCTGCGACAATCGATTCCAGAACCAATTGGTAGCTATGATCCTTCATGGGAAGAAAATCTTGAAAGCGACGAATCGGATCTTTGCTAGGATTTTGGAAAAGCAACTGAAAGAGTTGGGGCTCTTTTGAGGCGAACAGGATATAGGCAATCCCGACAGAACGGAAGGGCTTCTCATCTTCTAAAGCCTTTCGTATATACTCCACCACTACCATTTCCGCAGCAACAATAACCTCTGCTTGTAACTCAGCCATATTTGCAAATTGCCCAAAAATGACCCTTGGCGTGGCTCCCAGTTTCTCCGCTAATGCTCGAGCCGTCAAACTAGCCATGCCCTCTTCTCTCACCAATTGTAAAGCTGTCCCAATCATAGCTTCTTTACTAAATTTAACCTTTGGTGGCATAAGACTCCTTTCGCGCAACGATTGTTGCGCAACACTTGTTTCCTAAAATAGTACCATAATAAAGAAAGACTTGTCAAGAAAAATCTATAAAGCATAAAACAAAAAAAACCAGCCCACTAATACAAGTGAGAGCTGGTCTACTAACAACTATTCTAAGGCAAATCATTACCTGCAGCCAAGTAGATTTGGTACCATTCCTTGCGCGTTAGGGTAACGGTTACTGCTTTCCCCGCTTCAAGGACATGCTGGGGTTTGGTCGTTCCGATGACGGCCTGCATCTTACCTGGATAACGGAGGACCCAAGCTAGGGCAATGGCTGTCGGAGTGACTTGGTATTTCTTCGCCAAGTCATTGAGGACCTGATTGAGGGCTACAAACTCTTCCTTGCCGACAAAGTTCCCTTTGAAATAGCCATGCTGAAGGACAGACCAGGCTTGAATCACCGTATCGGTTAAGCGACAATACTCAAAGACACTGCCATCTCGCACGGCTGCTTTTGGCCCTTCCATGTTGACATGAAAACCAGCTTCAAAGCTCGGTGTAAAGGCGGCACTCAACTGCAACTGGTTGACCTTGAGGGGTTGTTTGACAGCTGTTTTGAGCAATTCCATCATCATAGGATTTTGATTGGACACCCCAAAATGACGGACCTTGCCAGCTTGCTCCAAGTAATCAAAAGCTGCTGCCACTTCTTCAGGCTCCATGAGGGCATCCGGTCGGTGAAGGAGGAGACTATCTAAGCGCTCGATCTGGAGGCGCTCGAGGATGCCATCGACAGAGTCCAAAATATAGTCCTTAGAAAAATCAAAATAAGTAAAACCATCTTTGCGAATGCCACACTTAGACTGGAGCCACATCTGGTCCCGAAGATCCGGACGACGCTTGAGAACCTTACCCAGCAGAACCTCACACTGACCATCGCCATAGATATCCGCCAGATCAAAAGTGTTGATCCCAATCGACAAGGCTGCCTCCACCAAGGCCTCCACCTCATCTTCACTCATCTGACTGATCCGCATCATCCCAAGGACAATGGTTGATAAACGCTCATTTTCAGCAAAATCAATATACTTCATCTCTGCCTCCTTTTCTGTATCTCTATTGTAGTGAAAAGGGTTTCAAAAATCAATTGAGAAATAAAAGACCCTCAGCATCAACTGAGGGCTTGGATGATTTACGATAGCTAGGTCACCTTTGATAATCTCCCATAATACCTAAGATTAAAGACTGATAACACACCCATTGATTCTATATAAAGAAATGAAAGATAAGATTTTCAATAAGAAGGGCTCTCTATCACTTCCAAAAGCTTTTACAGATTTCTAACATGGATGATACATTTACTCTTTATAATAACGTTTGGTAATCTTGTATTGTGAAATAAGTATATAAATATAGATGAGGGATACAACAATCAAAGCTAAAAGGATATCCGTCTGGAAGGCAATCCCAATGATTAAAATTCCAATTAGCATGATTGGCAAGATATAATTGCTTAACTTAACCACCACTTCGAAATTTTCTTCGTAGCTAATCTGCTTTTCTGCTTCATCCATCATACTCATCAAAAATTCACGCACTTCCTTGGCATTGGCATTGCGAGGAAGTGGTTTTCCATAAATCAGATGAAAGGTCTTACGATAGAAGAAATCCACTAGGATAAATAGAACAAACAAGACAAGAAGAAGATAGAGCATGGTAAAAGTTCCAAAGATAAAAGACAAGTTTCCTGTTCCAGGTCTATCCATAGACATCAATTGACTATAAAATATGATGGCTAAAAAGTATGGTAAGGTCAAGATTCCTTTAAAAATAGTCGCTAAACCATAAAGTTTTTTCTTTTGAACATCATAGTGATATGCCTCATCTTCATCTTCTATTTGAAGCATCTTTTGATGGACTTTTCTTCCCCACATCAGTAAGCCCATCACAATCATAAACACAATCAGGAATAAAACTACAGATCCCAAATAGAGTACTTCTTTACTAAAGAGAGATTGAATTTCAATTGGCTTTTCTGATCCGAACATCCCTGTCAAAACTCCAAGACCTCCTCCAATCAAGCCAGAAGCAGTCATCAAACCTACTTTTCTCCAAAAACGGTAACGTGGGGATCTTTTTTGTGGTTGCTTTTTCATAATCATTCCTCTTCCTCTACTAGACTAAAAACATTTTCCACAGGCTCTTTGAAAACCTGAGCGATGGTGATGGCAATAATAACCGAAGGGGTATATTCCCCCCGTTCCAAGAGACTGATGGACTGACGCGAGATCCCTGCTAGCTTGGCTAGCTCAGATTGGTTGAGCCCATCACGCGCCCTCAACTCTTTCAGACGATTTTTTAATCTCATGATGACTACCTCAATTGCTGAATTAATTCAACATCTTCAATACGAACTAATTTTGTCACCCTATGTTGTTTAATACCCTCACGGCTTAATTTAACCCAATCTTCATCAAAATCAACAATTTCCCAATTACTTCCAAAACCATTTAGTCTAATACTGACCGTTTGGCCTTTCAATTCTTCTAAAAGTCTAGACATGTCTTGATTTCCTTTCACTTGTTTTTCTAATCGTCTGATGCGTTTGTTCAACCTTTTTATCTTCTTTTCTGAGCTTGCATAAAATATAACTAGAAAAGGAATAAAAAGAATCCATATGGCTCCCATAAGAATACCTCTCCTTCTTTCGTCTAAAACTATTGTAACGCTTCTTTTTATTTTTGACAAGTATCTTTGTCAAAAATAAAAAGGATATTGTCAAAATCATTGGAAATATGATATAAATAACACAACTTTTCTTACATCTTATAGCACTTCTCCTTCAAAAAAATGACTTGGAAAAATTGATATGCAAGATGCCGTTACGCAAGCGCCCGAAACCAAATAGTTTCAAATACTCGAAAGTTTGGAGAACTGTCTTAACCTAAGCCTAAAAATTAAAAATCGAGGATTCAAACTTTACTCATAGAACTTCTTAGAAGGTCGCTGACATTTGCTATCACCTAAGGGAAGATTTAAAATTCAAGCTATAACTTTCCTTGGGTATTACTATTTTTAAGATAAAAAAATAACAAGATTTCTCAACCCTGCTACTTTTTTGTCTTATCATTATGATTTTGTTCAGTCAGTATGTAGCCTACTGGCAAGCTGACTGACTAAATTAAAGTGATTATTTGTCGCCAAAAACTTTGAAACGACCTTCTGTTTGGATGTCTTTATCTCCTGCTGGTGCAACGATTTGACCAAATGGCGCTTGAGAACGGAGTTTCCAGTTAGCTGGAATGTCATATTTTTCAGCTAATTGGGCATCAACAAGTGGATTGTAGTGTTGTACGTTCATGCCAATATTCTTCTCAGCCAAAGCCAACCACGTCGCATAAAGGGCGATTCCATGACCTTGCTCTGACCAAATTGGGAAGTTTTCAGCGTAAAGTGGGAATTGCTCTTGAAGGCCTTTCACTACATCTTGATCTTCATAGAAGAGGATTGTTCCCTTAGCTTGGGCAAAACCTGCCAAACGTTCTTTTGTTGCCTCAAAAGCTTCTGCTGGCGTTACTTTTTCAAGCTCTGAATAAGCGATTTCATTCCAGAAAGCATCTGATTCTTCATCCAGCAAGATCACCACACGTGAAGTTTGTGAGTTGAAGGCTGTCGGTGTGTTAAGAACAGCTCCTTGAATGGTTTCAATCAATTCTTGGTTAGAGAGCTCAATGTCTTTTCCTAATGCGTAAATAGAACGGCGCTTTGTTTGTAAGTCTGTAAAGTAGGTCATAGTTATTCCCTCTTTCTTTGTGATGAATGTTAATTGTTAAAATTGTTAAGTTTATTTGTAATAACTTTGATTACAATAACCATTATAGACCTTTCAAATGTAATGTCAATAGTTACGACTCAAAAAATCACTAATTATTAATTTTTTCACTCGTGTCAAAATACCATCATTATCCTCGAAGATTAACGCATTAGAAGATAACCATTTGACCTCTGCTCCACGATTCTTAGCACGTTCTGCTATGGTAATCAAATCTTCTTTGTCTTCTACTTCAAGGACGTAGTAGGCAAGACCAATCATCCCTTTTTCACGTTTGGCTAAGTTTTTGCCACCCCATTCATTGACAGCCAAGTGGTGATGGTAATCACCTGAAGCAATCCAACTAGCACTTGGAATGGTATACTTATCTGCCAGCTCCAAAACATCCTGATAGAAAGCCGTTGCTAGCTGACTATCTTTGACCGATAAATGAATATGCCCCATACGAGTATCCTTAGCTATCACAAATGGCTCAACCTTGCGTCCCATCTCGTAAATTTCTTGAGCTGATAGTTCTTCTGTTACACCAACGATGCGACCATCCTCACGAATATCCCATTCAGCAACAGGCTTGTCTCTATAGAGCTCAATACCATTGCCTTCAAGGTCTTCCAAATAAAGGGCTTCACTATAACCGTGGTCAGCTGCACCGACAAATGGATAATCTAGCTCAGCAATATGTTTGAAAACATCTGCCAAATCCTCGCGAGATGGCAACAAAATTGCCATATGGTAGAGACCATAACTGGACTTGACCGCTTCCTCACGATTGGTTTCAATCAAGTGAACTAGCGGCTTGTTTCCAGCACCCAAAACAACTTCTGTTGCAGTTTGAGATAGGATTTCAAGTCCTATAACCTGTGTATAAAAGGCTGTCTGACGTGCCAAGTCATTCACATTGAGTACCGCTTCTGCGAGGTAAATCTTACTATTGTAGTCGTATGTCATATGTTTTTCTCCTTTGTTGTAATTATATGAATTACATTATAATTTTTTCTATTGTCACGTCAATCATTACAACTTGGAAATTAAAAAAGAAACCGAAAAACTTTCGATTTCTTATAGTTTAAAATCTAAAAATCAAGCTCCAGCTTCTTTCCAGTTGGCCTTAGCATCCTTTAAAATACCAGCCAAAGTTTTCTTTTCGAGTTCTTTTTCCATTGCCATTTGAACGTCTTCTAGGCTCTGATCCAAAATCCCATGGATATTACGTCCTACTGGACACGCTGGATTAGGATTGTCATGAAAACTAAAGAGTTTGCCACTTGGACCGATGCTATCCACCGCACGATAAACCTGCAAAAGGTTAATCTCCTCTGGTGCCTTGGCTAATGTGGCTCCTCCACTTCCCCTTTGAACTGAAATCAAGTCTGCTTTCTTCAGTTGCGACAAGGTTTTGCGGATAATAACTGGATTAACCCCAACACTACCTGCCATTAAATCACTGGTTAGCTTAGTTTCATTTCCCTTATTTTGTGCTATAAGGGTCAAAATATGAACAGCAATGGTAAAGCGACTTGGTATTTGCATATCAGAACCTCTCATTCATCTTTTTCTTTTCAATCAATTATAACAAAACCAACGTTGTAAAACAAGGAGTTACAACAACTTAAAGAGTTAGTCTTACACAAAAAATAGAGCCATCGTAGACTCTATTCTTTTGTATTTGATAATAACTAACTAGACTAATAATACATAGTATTCTAGCCTATTGAGGTTCTAGATTGGTCTTTTGCTTCTTACGAACACCTTGTCCTTCGATATGTTGTTTGATTAGTTCCACTACTTCATCATTGGTTGGTAAATCCGAGTGTTGGGCATCTTCACCTGTAACAGTGATTTCAGTATAACTTTTTGCCTGATTCTGATAGATATATTTCCCAGCGGACACACTAGCATCGGGAACCAATTCGTCCGAATCATAGGTGATGGTTCCCGCTACCGAATAGACATGTAGAGTAGCCGGAATATTCTCCTTAGCAGCTATAAAGTCTGCTAGCATGACCGATTTATTTTTAATATTGGTTTCAGTGAAATTATAGGGCGTTCCGATAGTCATCAAAGAATTTATCTTGACATCGTAGTCGCTAAGATAATTTTCAATAAAAGCTGTATAAATCAAGCCACCATTTGAATGCCCCAACCCTTTAAAATTATTGAAATTGTATTTATTCTGCAAGGCTTCAAATGCCTGATTCATCATCTTGGTTTGTTTCTTGATATTGTTATAGCCATCTTTGTTATTCTCAAATCCAATAACAATGACTGGCTCGTTATCCTTATCCTTGATTTTACCCTCAAAGGTGATACGCCCATTGTTCCAAACCTTAACCTTGAGGAGGCTATGCTTAACACCAGGACGGTCTTGATTGAGCTTACGCACCAGGCCATCAAATCTATTTTCTGTAGCGGAGCTCCCTGGAATCATGATAATAGGAGACAATTTTGAATTATAGAAAGTCTCGATTTCCTTGACATTTTTCCTGGTCCAACTATAAGACGGAACTGCCAAACCAATGAGAAAGACAGCGACAAGGATAAAGACCAACTTCGTTTTTTTACTGAACTTCATTGCTCTCTCCTTCCTCTTTTAAACCGTGTTGCACCTTATTAGACAGATGAACAAAGGGAATAAAGATAGCAACATCAACCGCAAAACAGAGCAGGCTAACAGCAAGTGCCCGCAGACTACCACCAGTTCCAATAAAGGCGTAAAGAAGACTTGGTGTACCATCTGGAACTGGATAAACCGCAGCTGGCATAAGATGGATAGCCAAGGCCACCGCAGCAATGCCCATATTGATCATAGGTGCCAGTAGGAAAGGAAGCAGATAAACTAAATTAAGCAAGACTGGTATCCCCACCATAAATGGAGCCCCATTGTTAAAGAGACTAGGAAAGACACTTAGAAGACTCACCTTCTTATCCTTATAACTGGTTGATGCTAAAAGCAGAGCAACCAAGAGGGCTAGCCCTGAGCCAATGCCAGCAACCAAGCCATAACTATGATAAAGATTTGTTAGTGTGTAAAGGTGAGGAAGCCCAGTCGTCGTATGATGGGAAACAGCATAGGTCAAATTTTCCAAGGCAAAACTATCCTCGGCAATTGAATTTAGGGCAAAAGCCTGACTATTTCCAATCCAAGCAGAAAAAGTGTTCAAAAGTCCCATCATAAAGGTTGAGAACAGGTGATTATCAGTTACAGTAAAGGTAGAGGTAACCTGCCTAATCGTCAGAAAAACATTATCTTGCTCTCCAATCACAAAGAGAATGTTAAGTCCAATAGCTAAAATGAGTGACAAAAAAATGGGACGGACGGTCTTTGGTTGATAAATATAGTCCTTGTCCACAATCTGATCATCACTAGCTCTTGAAAAGCGAAAAATCTGGCCAACCAGATAGCCCACAAAGATAGCCAACATAATGTTGATTGAAGCCGGTAAATTGATGCGAGTCAAAACACCATCGTTTAGCGGTGACAGCAACAGCTCCTGCGATCCTATAATTAAGCTAACCAAAAGGGATGTCACACCAGCTGTACCAGTACTTCTACCATAGTGACCAGCTGTGTATTTTCCTGCAAAGTAGGTTGATAAGGGCCCGGCTAAGCCACCAAGAAAGTTGGAAAGATTAATGAGCACCTGCCCAGTTATCTTAAAGGCTGGTAACCAGTCAGAAACTGAAAACAATTGGTTAATATAACCAAGCTCCGAAAAGACAGATAGTGAAATCACCCGAATAATTCCTGAAAATAGGAAAAAGGGAAAGAGCGAAACCAAGGTTTTCTGCGTAATTTGGACGAAGCCTCGCTCACGAAACCAGAGAAACCTCTGGACCAAATAGTTTGTCATAAAAGACTCCTAGTAAAAGGCTAAATAAACTTTACATTCAACGTTTTTCTTCATTATAGCACAAAGGAAAAGGACTTACCTTAATCATGGGTTAAAGCACACACTATCAGAATTTAGTCACCACCATTTTCATGATTTCTTGAAAAATTTAAGAAATATTTGAGAATTTCTTGATGTTTATTTAATGACTTTATACTACAATAAAGATGAAAAGAAAGCGGTATCAAATAAGCGAAAGGAGGCTTATCATGAAAAAGGTACTTGAGGTCAGACATCTGACTAAACGTTACGGCCAACACCTAGCACTCGACAATGTAAACCTGACCTTAGAAAAGGGTGAGGTCTATGGCCTTATCGGAAGAAACGGAGCAGGTAAGACAACACTGATTAAAGTCATCACTAAACTCACCCGCCCTAGCCAAGGCAGTGTTTCCCTCTTCCACTCTACCTCCAAATCAGAGTGGACTCACGCACTGAAACGTGTTGGTTCTGTGATTGAAACACCAGTTGCCCTGAATCATCTCAATGCACGTCAAAACCTACGTTACTACTGCAAGATTCATCACGTTCCAAATCCTGACAAGGTCATTGATGAAATCCTTGATACAGTTGGACTTGGACACACTGGCAAGAAAAAATTTCGTAGTTTCTCACTGGGTATGAAGCAACGTCTAGGTATCGCTATTGCACTGATTGCAAAACCAGACCTACTTATTTTAGATGAACCGATTAATGGTCTCGACCCAGTTGCTATCAAAGAATTCCGCCAAATGATTAAAAAATTGAGCGAAGAGCAAGGTATGACAGTTCTCATCTCTAGCCATATCTTGTCTGAACTCTATCAAGTTTCAACCCGCTTTGGCATTATTGATCACGGTCACATCATCCGTGAAATCACTAAGGACGAATTCGAACATCTCAGCGAAGACTATATCGTTCTTAAAACTAACCAATTAGCCTTGGCTAGTCGCATTCTCCAAGACCAACTCCATCAACACTTCAAAGTGGTTAACAGCGACAATGAAATTCATATTTTTGACAAATCCCATGTTATAAAGGCAATTGTCAAAGAGCTGGTTAAACAAGAAGTTGACATCGATGAAATTTACTACAAACGTCAAGACTTAGAAAACTACTTCACACAACTAGTAGATTCAGAAAGGAGGTAGAGCCATGTTACACACTATTCACGCCGATTTCTATCGACTCTTCCGTTCTAAAGGATTTTGGATTTCTGAAATTATCCTAGCCCTAAACATTATTTCTGGTGTCCTATTGGGAGGCACAGGGCATGTAGGCGTAGAAACTGGGGCAAAACAAGCCGTTAAAAGCGCCTCTTCGTGGACTGGTGTCGGATCACTGATTAATTACTCTAGTAGTATCTCCATGACAGTCCTCTTCACTTTAATTGTGGTCTCTATTATATTGGGCGTCGACCTAGCGCAAAAGTTATATAAGAATAATCTCACCTCTGGTATTTCACGGATCGGATTCTTCTTTGCCAAGGCAACAGTCATTGTAGCTATCACTTTAGGACAACTCCTCCTGTCCTACGGCCTTGCCTTTGTTCTAGGTACTCTTTGCCACGGTCTTGGAACTGTACCTGATCACTTTGTTAGAAACTTTGCCTTAACTTTCCTTCTCCAATTCTTGTGTAATCTAGCTTGGGTAAGTCTGACCACGGTTGCCCTCTACCTCACACATTCTATCGTGACAACCTTTGTGACTTACACCCTTGGTTTAGTAGCTTTAACCGTACCAGCAGCAATCTTCCCTAAAGTAGAAA
>OIWM01001190.1_pt1 | contig 27064 bp, 27 predicted proteins | sample 1587451 | NCBI WGS metagenome assembly OIWM01 (sample SAMEA3888907, study PRJEB22519) | human gut metagenome | biome: human gut; feature: human-associated habitat; material: faeces | place: Denmark | collected 2011
CCTCGGCGTGTTTTTGCGGTACTTTTTGCACGCCGCAAAAAGTACCAATCCGTTCTCTTTGCAGAGAACATCGAGGTTTTACAAACCTCGATTCAGCTCGCCACAATGGCGGCTTCGCACAAACAAAATTAAAACCTTTCCCAAAGGGAGATTCGAGGTTCTGCAAACCTCGAATCAGCGCACACAAACAAAAACTTCGCACAAACCCAATTAAATCCTTTTGCCGCTCTGTGGCCTCTCCGCCGCCTTGCGGCGATTTCTTTCTCCTACTTTTTGTAAAGTACAAAAAGTAGGGCAAAAAACTTTTCCGCCTTGCGACAGGCTGAGGGAACGGCTCAAAACAGCCGTTCCCGTTTTCTTTGCGGCAGATCGACATTTTTTCAAAAATGCTCTTGATTCTGCCGGTAAAGTGTGCTATAATCCAATAAATACAATCAAAATGCCTACGTATGCATTTTTTTGCTTACGCAGCCGGTTAGAAAGGACTGCTTTTTTCATGACATTCGAATTTTCCAATAAAGTAAAGGACTTAAAACCGTCCGCTATCCGCGAGATTTTCAAATCGCTCACCGATCCGAGCGTGATCTCCTTTGCCGCCGGCAACCCGTCGCCGCTCTCGTTCCCGGTGGACAAGCTGCAAAAATTAGCCAACGAGATTTTTGAAACGGAATCCGCCAAATCCCTCCAATACGGCATCACCGAGGGCTACGCACCGCTAAGAAAGCAGGTTGCCGAACGCCTTGCCTCCAAATTCGGCATCGGGCGCGATTACGATATGACGGTCATCACCTCCGGTGGTCAACAGGGCATTGACCTTGCCTGCAAGGTGCTATGCAACGAGGGCGATACGGTTATCTGTGAAAATCCCAGCTTTATCGGCGCACTCAATGCCTTCCGCTCCTATGGCGTTAACTTAAAAGGCCTTGACGTCGGCAAGGACGGTATTGACCCGAACGAGCTTGAAAACATCTTAAAGACCGATAAAAAGGTCAAGCTCATTTACCTCATCCCGACCTTCCAAAACCCGGCCGGCATCACCATGTCGCTTGAAAAGAGAAAGACTGTGCTGGCACTTGCCAAAAAGTACGGCGTTGTGATTTTGGAGGACAACCCGTATGGTGAGCTGCGCTTTGCCGGAACGGATATTCCCACTATCAAAAGCATGGACGACGAGGGCGTTGTGCTGTATTGCGGCTCGTTCTCGAAAATATTGTCCGCCGGTATGCGCGTCGGCTTCCTTTGCGGTCATGAAGAGCTTGTCGGCAAGATCGTAGTCGTCAAGCAGACCAATGACGTTCATACCAACCTGTTTTTCCAAATGCTTTGCTCAAAATTCATCGAAACGTATGGGCTTGACGACCACATTCGCTCGATCAACAAGCTGTACGGTGAAAACTGTGCCGTCATGCTTGACGCCATGGACAAGACCTTCCCGAAATCCGTGACCTATACGCGTCCCGAAGGCGGTCTGTTCTTATGGGTGACGCTGCCGGAGGGCACGGACATGAAGGATTTTCTTGCACGCACCATTGCCGCCAAGGTCGCTGTCGTGCCGGGGGCTACCTTCCTTCCCGAGCCGGATAAAGCCTGCTATTCATTCCGCATGAATTATTCCATGCCGACGGTCGAACAGATTCGCACCGGTGTCAATGCGCTTGCCGGTGTGATGAAGGACATGGGCTTATAAAAACGTTTATACAGAGAGGAAACAACAATGGCAGAAGAAAAGAAACTTGCACCGGAAACGCCGGTTGAAAAAGAGACCAAAAAACGCATCTTTTCGGGCGTTCAACCCAGCGGCATTCTCACGCTCGGCAACTATATCGGCGCTATCCGCAACTGGGTGGGACTCCAAGAAAACTATGACTGTATGTACTGCATGATGGATTTGCACGCCATCACGGTTCGCCAAGTTCCGGCGGATTTAAGACGCCGCACCATGGAGGGCCTTGCGCTGTATATCGCCTGCGGCATCGATCCGAACAAGAGCATTTTGTTCGTGCAGAGCCACGTTCCGGCACACGCCGAGCTTGCGTGGATTTTAGGCTGCTATACCGGCTTTGGCGAATTGTCGCGCATGACCCAGTTCAAGGATAAATCCCAAAAACACGCCGATAATATCAATGCCGGCCTTTTCACCTATCCGGTGCTTATGGCGGCCGATATTTTACTCTATCAGACCGACCTTGTTCCGGTCGGTGCCGACCAAAAGCAGCACGTGGAGATCACGCGTGACATTGCCGGCCGCTTCAACAGCATTTACGGCGATGTGTTCACCATTCCCGAAGCGTACATTCCCAAAACCGGTATGAAGGTCAATTCGCTTACCGACCCGACCAAAAAGATGAGCAAATCCGATCCGAATCCGGCATCGTATGTGGCCATCATTGAAAGCCGCGACGATACCATCCGCAAGATCAAGCGCGCCGTGACCGATTCCGACAGCGTGGTCAAATACGCGCCCGGCAAGGACGGTATCAACAATCTTATGAGCATCTATTCGGTCTTTACCGGCAAGAGCTTTGACGAGATTGAGCGCGAATTCGACGGCAAGGGCTACGGCGATTTCAAGGCAGCTGTCGGCGAGACCTGCGCGGACGGTTTGGAAAGCGTAAGAAACGAGTATGCGCGTCTTGTCGGCGATAAGGCGTATTTGGAGAGCCTTATGAAGGACGGCGCGGAAAAGGCTTCGTATTTTGCCGCCAAAACCTTGCGTAAGGTCTATAAAAAGGTCGGCTTCTATCAGACAAAATAAGCGGCGCATCCGAACGGCACGCACAACCAACAACTTTGAGAGGAACTTTTGTTTATGTTTGAAATGTACGGCTCCGTGTTCAACACGGTCTACGGCATTGTTTTGGCGTTTATCTGCGCCTTCTTCATCTCGGTGACCTCCACGCCCGTGGTACGCACGCTTGCGTTCAAATGCGGCGTGACGGATATCCCGAAGGATAACCGCCGGATGCACAAAAAAGAAATGCCGCTCATGGGCGGCGCGGCCATTTTCCTTGCCTTTACGGTCACGGTGCTCATTTTCTGCAAACCGACCGTGCAGACAATCGCCATGCTTGTCGGCAACCTCATCATTGTCATTACCGGCATCATCGACGATAAGTACGATATGAACGCGTTTGTCAAGCTGTTTTTGCAGATCGCGGCTTCTGTCGTTGCGGTCGGCGGCGGCATTGTGTTCGAGCAGATCAATCTGTTCGGCTACGATATCGCATTCGGCTCGCTTGCACCGGTTGTGACCGTGCTTTGGATCACCGCCATCACCAACGCCGTCAACCTCATCGATGGCCTTGACGGCCTGTCCTGCGGCGTTTCCACCATTTCGGCCACCACGCTGTTATTCACCCTGCTGCGCACCGATACCGACATCAACGTCATCTGCATGATCGCGATTTTGGTCGGCGCGTGCATGGGCTTCTTACCGTTCAATTTCAACCCGGCGCGCATTTTCATGGGCGATACCGGCGCGCTGTTTCTCGGCTACACGCTCGGCGTGCTGTCGATTCAAGGCTGCTTTAAGCTCAACGGCATGGTGTCGTTCTGGGTGCCGATTCTCATTTTTGCTCTGCCGCTTGCCGATACGACCTTTGCGTTCCTACGCCGCATTCTGACCGGCAAAAGCCCGTTCCATGCGGACAGAGGCCATCTGCACCATAAGCTCATCGACAAGGGCTTTGACCAAAAGCACGCGGTCATGATTCTTTACGCTGTCAGCGGTATGCTCGGCATTTCGGCGATTCTGTTCTCCTTCGGTTGGACGGTCAAGGCACTCATCGTCGCGGCTGCCGCCATTGCCATTCTGTACGGAAACTTGAACTTCTCGTTTGAACGAAAGGATATTTCCGAAAAGCAGGCGGCGCAGATCGAACACGATACGCCCGACGCACCGGAAAAGCCCTAAGCCGCAAAAGCCCTCTTGTCCGTCAAAAAACCGAAAGGAGGAAAAACGCGTGAAGGAAAAAGTCAAAAGCGCCTTGTTTTCGCTGTTAAACGTGCTGCTTGTGGCCGCCGTATTGCTTTTTATCTTAATCGGCCTTGCCAAAATCGGGCTTATCGACCTTCCGTCGTTTTTCGCGCCTTTTTTCGGGAAAGATCCGAATGCTTCGACCGAACCGTCGGATAACGGCCTTTCCGCCATTTTGAAGCCCGACACGGCACGCGACGGCTTTACGGTCGTCAAAGCCGAAATGACGCCGGAAAGCGTCCGTACCATGCTAAGCGCGCTCACGCCCAAAAAGACCTATGCGCATGACTTGGAATACACGGTGTATTCCGGCAATGTCGGCTCTTCGCGGCGCGTGGTGTTATACCGGCTGAACGACGCGTATTTGGCCTATTATGTATCTCCGGGAGCCGGTGCCTATAAGCAGGTGTTCGAAAAGGACGGCACCACCTCCATCAGCGTGTCTCGCCATAACGAAACGCATACCGCTGCCTATCCGACCGGCGACATCGACTTTGCCGGCGAAATCGGCGTGATCCTTACCCATGAGGACTTTCTGAAAACCGCCGGTGACGACGGCTATACCTATTCGCTGGTTTCGGGCGACGACGGCACGTTGATGCTCATCACCTTCACCTCCCAAAGCGGCACATATACGCAAACGCAGACGTATAAGCTGAACCTCGATTACGGCATTGTCACCGAAGCCTGGTGCTACGAAAACGATAAGCTCATCTATGCCTTATCCACCGGTCGCCTTGCCGAACGCATCGAACCGGATTTTGCCATTCCGCAGGAATTTTCCGATTTGCTGCCCGATGCGCTTAAAACGCTGCTTGCCTCCGGAACGGACGTGCCGGAAGTTTATCCCGATCCGACCGAAACTCCGGCAGCGTAACGCTGCACTACAGTAGCAGCAAGACCGCCAGTAAAAGCGGGATCAGCTTGTCGTTTTCGCTGTCGCCGTCGGTCAAAAAGAACACAATGAGTAATAAGAGCAGTATGTCGCCGCCGTCGGAAATGCCGAACAGCTTCTGCAAGGGACATTCCTTGGAGGGCGGCTTTGCACACGGCGTTTGATCGCCGCGCGGCATTCCTTCGGGCGCACGGCAATCTTCCGGCTTCGGCGCACAGACCGAGACCGAACCGCCCGGAGCGCACGTGCCTTCGGCAGGCTTTTCGCCGACCGGCTTTCCGGTGCAGGTGCGGCTTTCCGCCTGACCGGCACTCCGCCTTAAAAATTCTTCTTTGGCATAGGCGTCCTCAAATGCACGAACCGTGCCGCTCTTGTTTTGTGGAAATTCGCGTGCGTACATGGTTTTGTCCCCTTCCGCTATCCTAACAGCGTATTTTTATAGTTGTTCAACAATCCCGCCACACTCAACGCGCGTACCAATCCGTCCACGCGCTCTTTTTTTGCATCGTTGACATACGGACGGATGGCCTTTAGAAGCGTGATGCGCCTGTCGGGCGTGCCTTTTCCGGATAACAGCGCACCGAGCGGCGCAGAGGGCGAAATGCCGCTTGCGGCAGGCAGCATGGCCGCCGCTTCCTGCGCTTCCGGCGCATGGGGCTTTGTTGGCGGTACGGAGGATTCGGAAAGCGCGGCGTTTTCCGGTTCCTTCTGCGGCAGCACATCGCTTTCCGGCGCAGAGCTTTCCGGCGCACTGCCTGCCAATAGCTGCGAAAGGCCGCTTCCGCCAAAGCTTTCGACCATGCTTGCAATACGCTCTAAGGTTTCCGGATTGCTTAACAGAGCTTTGATTTGTTCGCTTGAAATGTCGGCCATGGCGATCCTCCTTTAAGCTTGATCGTTCTCGATGCGCCGGGCGATTTCGGAGGCTGCCTGCGGACTGATTTTGCTTAACATCTCGTTGATCTGCTCGGCACTCAACGCTTTTAGCATTCCGCGAAGCCGTGCCACATCGGAAAGCGCGGCGGAGGTGCTTCGCGCGTCCGCTCCGGCAGCCACGGCGGCGGACGAAACCTTGCGGCGAAGCTCCTCATCCGAGAGGGCTAACAGCTTTTGAAGCTTTTCGTTATCAAGCATAGAATTGACTCCTTTATGAAAAAATCGAGCGGTTAGATCCGTTTGCTACAGTATATGCCGCTTTTTCGGAATATGACCTCTTGCGCGTTTTTCAAATACAAAAAAGAAAGAGCCGAATGCCATGAAAATTCTTGTTTTTTCCGATACACACCGCAAAACCGAACCGATGGCGCAGATCATCCGCGCGAACGTCGGCAAGGTCGATTTGGTCATCCATTTGGGCGATAACTATACCGATCTTGCCGAAATCCGCGACGATTTTCCGCAGGTCGCTTTCCTTGGCGTCTGCGGCAACTGTGATCTGTTCGTCAGCAGCCGCTATCCCGTTTCCGATACCGTGTCGCTCGAAGGACATAAAATCTTTTTCACGCACGGACATAAATACGACATCCGCGTGGCGGATACGGTTCTCGGCTTCGAAGCCAAAAAAGCCGGTGCGGACATCGTGTTATACGGTCATACGCACGTCGGCGCGTACTATGAAAAAAACGGATTAACCTTTTTCAATCCCGGAAGCCTTTCCGAGCCGCGCGACGGCAAAAAAGGCTCTTACGGCGTTATCACGCTTTCGCCCGAAAAATGTACCTTCGAACACCGGTATTACGACCCCAAAGCATAAAGGAGAATCTTCATGACCTACCGCGTTCCCAAAAAAGATAAAAAAGCATCGCTAACGGCATTGCTTGCGGCGATTTTTTCCGTGCTGTGCTTTGCCTTTTCCTCGTTTATGACCGCACCTGTGGCGTACCAGCTGACCGGCCTTGTGCTTGCCGTTGCCGCGTTGCAGGTTTACATGAAATTTGTCCAAAGCGGCTATGTGTATGAGGTGACGGAAAACGACCTGCGCGTCCACAAAATCACCGGCAAGAAGAGTACGACCGTGTGCTCCATGAGCCTTGAAGAATCGCTCACCGGCGTGTTAAGTGCCGCCTATGCCGCCAAAAACGCCGCAAAACTGCCCAAAAACACCATTTCTCTCAATTTCTGCCAAAACCTTTTTTGTGAGGATTTCGCCGTATACTATTTCAATTTCAACGGCCGGGTGGCAAAACTAAAATTCGAGCCGGACGCGGCCTTTGCCGAAAGCGTCAACAAAGCCATCGCCGCCGCCAAAAAACGCGCCGCGGCCTATGCCGCCTTCGGCGAACCGGAACAGTCTGCAAAAGAACCTTCTTCGGACGAAAACGACTAAACCAACGAAACGGAGTATCGCACCATGGAAAACAAACAGGTCATTCTTCTCAAATACGGCGAAGTGGTCTTAAAAGGCCTTAACCGCCGCTATTTCGAAAAAATACTCGAACGCGACGCGGCAAAACGCCTGCAAAAATGCGGCAATTACAGCCTGACGACCGCCCAATCCACCATGTATATTTCGCCGCTCGACGATGCGGCGCGGCTGAATATCCAAGCGACCGCCGAAGCCTGCGCCAAAATTTTCGGCGTCGTGTCGGTCTGCATCGCCGAAGAACTGCCCAAAGATACCGATATCATCCTTGCATTTGTCGGCGATTATGTGAAACGCGTCAAAGGCGCGGCCAAAACCTTTAAGGTGACCGGCAAGCGTTCGGATAAGCGTTTTCCGCTGACCTCGCCCGAGCTTGCGGCACTGTGCGGCGCGAAAATTTTGGAAGCCAATCCCGATTTGACCGTCGATGTCAATAAGCCGCAGCTTGACGTGCGCGTCGAAATCCGCGATTTTGCCGCCTATGTTCACGCCGGTTTCATGCCGGGCGCAGGCGGTATGCCGGCCGGAAGTGCGGGCAAGGCGGTGCTTCTTCTGTCGGGCGGCATCGACAGCCCGGTGGCCGGCTACTTATGCGCCAAGCGCGGCGTAAAGCTTGAAGCACTGCATTTCGACAGCTTCCCGTATACCAGCGAACGCGCGCGCCAGAAGGTGGTTGACCTTGCTTCGGCCATGGAGGATTCTTGCGGTGAAATCCGGATGCACGTCATTTCCTTAACCGAGATTCAAGAAACCATCAAGCGCGACTGCCGCGAGGATTACTTTACGCTGCTTTTGCGCCGCTTTATGATGCGGCTTGCCGAACGCGCAGCCGCAAGCGTTGAAGCGAAAGCTCTTATCACCGGCGAAAGCCTCGGCCAGGTCGCAAGCCAAACCATGCCGGCTCTTGCTGTGACCGGAAACGCCGTGCAGCAGCTGCCGGTTCTCCGGCCGCTCATTGCCCTCGATAAAGAGGAAATCATCCAAATCGCACGCAAAATCGGCACGTTCGATATTTCCATCGAACCGTTTGAGGATTGCTGCACGGTGTTCACGCCGCGCCATCCCGTGACCAATCCGATTTTGGAAAAAGTGTTGAAAGAAGAAGCAAAGCTCGATGTGGACGGCCTTTGCGACCGTGCCTTTGAAAAAATGGAAAGTGTGGTGCTTGGAAAAGCATGAACGCGGAAATTTTGTGTATCGGCACCGAGGTGCTTATCGGCGACATTGTCAACACCAACGCCGCCTATCTCGGCAAACGCCTTTCGGAAACCGGTTTTAACGTCTATTATCACACGGTCTGCGGCGATAATCCGGCGCGCATGACCGAATGTATGCAGCTTGCGCTCTCCCGGAGCGATCTTGTGTTCATCACCGGCGGCCTTGGCCCGACCTATGACGATATTACCAAAGAGGTGGCCGCCAAGCTTTTCGGCCTGCCGCTTGTCGAGCATCCGGAAATTCTCGAACGTCTGCAAGCCTATTTTGCGTCGCGCGGCCGCGTGATGACCGCAAACAACCGCAAACAGGCGCTTCTTCCGCAAGGCGCGCATATTTTCGAAAACCGCTTCGGCACCGCCGACGGACTTGCCGTGACCGACGGCAAAAAGACGCTTATCCTCATGCCCGGGCCGCCGCGCGAAATGCGGCCGATGCTCGAAAACGAGGTTCTGCCGTATCTTGCCGCCAAAAGTGACCACGTGCTTGTTTCCTCCAACGTCAATATTTTCGGCATGGGCGAATCGGCGGTGGAGTGCGCGCTTGCCGACCTGATGAAAACCTCGGAAAACCCGACCGTCGCGCCCTATATCGGCGAAGGCGAGGTGCGGTTACGCGTTTCGGCACGCGCCGAAAATGCCAAAAAGGCAAGAGAGCTTATCGCACCGACGGTGGAAAAGATCCGTGCGACGCTCGGCAACGCTGTGTATGGCGTAGACGCGCCGTCGCTCGAAAGCGTGCTTGTCGAAAAGCTCAAAGCGGCGCATAAAACCGTCACCTTTGCCGAATCGTGTACCGGCGGCTTGATTGCCAAACGCATGACCGATGTACCCGGCGCAAGCGAGGTGTTCGGCTTCGGCTTTGTGACGTATGCAAACGAAGCTAAAATGAAGCTTCTCGGCGTGTCGCCCGAAACGCTTGAAGCGCACGGCGCGGTCAGTCCTGAAACGGCGTGCGAAATGGCACGCGGCGCAAAACGCGTTTCCGGCGCAGATATCGCTGTTTCGGTCACCGGCATTGCAGGGCCGACCGGCGGCACGCCCGAAAAACCGGTGGGACTTGTGTATATGGGTGTGGCATCCGACAGCGGCGTGCAAACGCACAAACTGATGCTTGGCGGTCATGCTTCGAGCGACCGCGCCTTTATCCGCACCTTGACGGCGAACCATGCCTTTAAGGCGGTGCTTGATCTGTTGGCGGACTAAATTGTTTTACGGAGAAAGGAGAACGAGAACATGACCGAAACCGAAAGCTATTTGCGCGATATGGCGGCATTGGACGTGGAAAAAATCGTTTTTTCCTCTCCGTGCGGCGAAAACAGTTATAAAAAAACGGTCATCCGACGCTTAAAGGACGGCTTTCAGGCCGAGCATTTCACCGAAAAGCAAGCCTTTCACGAGAATTTTCCGGCAGAGCAGCTGGAGGAGAAGTTAAACGCCCTGTTTCCGACATTCTATAAGCAGGCGCATTTCGTGACCGAAACGTATTTTTACGACGCAAAGCTGTCCAAAAAAGGAAAGCTTCTCACCAACCGCACCAAAAATACCGCTTCACCCGAAAAACCGGCTTCCCATGACCGCAAGAAAAATTATATTATCGACGCGGAAAATCTGCCGCCGGTGTTTTGTGAACTCGGCGTTGCCGGTGCGGACGGAAAAATTTTGCGCGCGAAATTCGATAAATTCCGGCAGATCTGCCGGTTTACCGAGCTGTTGAACGATGTTTTGAAGAATGAGAAAAAAGACAAGCTGCATTTAGTGGATTTCGGCTGCGGAAAATCGTATCTGACGTTCGTGGTGTACTATTATATCACGGAAATCCTGCATAAAAAGGCGCATATCACGGGACTCGACCTCAAGCGCGAGGTCATGGAAAACTGCACGGCTCTTGCACAAAAATACGGCTATACCGATTTGGAATTCTTGTGCATGGATGTCAAGGATTACAAGCCGGAACGGGCTGTGGATGCGGTCATCACGCTGCACGCCTGTGACACGGCGACCGACTATGCGCTGGCGTTTGCCGTAAAAAGCGGCGCAAAATACATTTTTTCCGTGCCGTGCTGTCAAAAGGAAGCAAACGGCATGATCCACACGGAAAACTTCCCGATTTTCACCGATTACGGCTTAATCAAGGAGCGGTTTGCGGCACTGGCGACAGACGCGCTTCGCGCCAAGCTTTTAGAAAAGAACGGCTATGCCGTGGACGTGGCAGAGTTTGTGGATTTCGAAAACTCGCCAAAGAATATGCTCATCCGCGCGGTGCGCCGGAAACCGTCGGCCGACCGCTTCCGCACGGTGCATATCGAAAAAGAGATTGCAGCGGTGCGCGAGGAATTCGGCATTTCCATTACGCTTGAAAAGCTGCTTGAAGGGTAACGCAGCTTGTGGAGGGTATTATGAAAAAACGTGAAGACCGATTCGGCATAACACAGGAGATTTTCTGTCAGAGTTCAGACACGGCATCCGCGCGTTTCAAAAGCTTTTGCGCGAGTGTTCTCGGCGAAAAGGTGGATGAAGTTCCGTCCGAACAGAGCATTTTTATGCGCCAAAGCTTTTCCATTGTTTTTTTCGCCACGATCCTTTTTACGCTGACCAACGGGTTTTATCTTGTCAAAAACATTCTTTTTAACACCATGATAACGATTGATATGATACCGCTTTATATGATGGTCGGCTCCTGTGTTGCCATGTTCTTTTTCCTGACGTTTTATAAGAATTACGGCTCAGAGCTGTCAAGGTTCGCTTTGCTGGCGTTTTATATCATTATTATTGCCAGCGTGACGATTTTCATGGTCTCCTGCAACTATCATAAGATCGGCCTTTCGATCTCCATGTGCTATCTGTTTGTCATTATGATCGCACCGACTTATAAGCTTGCCGATACGGTGATCGTATGCCTTTTGATATTATTAAGCTGGTGGCTTCCCTCAAAGCTTCCCTATGCGGATAACTATGATCTGTTCAAGCATTTTCTGCTACGTGCCTCGATTGTTGCCGGCTTTATCGCAATCCGCTCTGTTTTCTTGCGGCAGTCTGCCAATGAGAGATATGTAAAAGAAATGAGCAATTCCTTCATTAAGCTTGCTTATAACGATATTATGACCGGTACGTTAAACAAAAAGGCCATGGAAGCCTATTGCACCTTTATCACGGAAAGAATGAGGCCGGCAGAGGTCAGCGTCATTATCTACGATATCGATAATTTCAAATCCTACAACGACCATTATTCCCACATAAAAGGCGATACGGTGTTAAAACGGGTCGCCGAAAGCGTTGTGAAGGTTCTTGAAAGGCACGACAGTTATCTCTTTCGTTTCGGCGGCGAGGAATTTACGGTTATTCTGCCGAACATGGCAGAGAGGGAAGCCCGTTTTCTGGCAAGCGAGCTTCTTGACGCGGTGCGCGGGACAGCCATTGCACGCGAGGATCTGCCGGGCAAAAGCATTGTGACCGCCTCCTTCGGCGTAGCCTCCGGGACAAATGAGGCATTACGCGATCTTTCCTTGATTGCCGAGGCAGACAAACAGCTGTATGTCAGCAAAAACAGCGGCAGAGACTGCGTTGCGGCTTGCGGCGTCCTGTACCGGTAGCGTGGGGGTGTGCCGCAAGCCGCAACCGGTCGGCTTCTGTGTGACGCACAGGACCTCCGAAGAACGGCAGCCGACGCGGTGTGCACATATGGAAGCGGTTCTGCCGACGCTCGACCATTGGAAAACCGGAAAATGACGGCAAAAACGCAAAAAATGCCGAAAACCTCTTGACAAACGCATTTTTACGTGGTATACTGTCGTTACCGCATGATGTGGGTGTGTAATTTTATGCCCTTTTGCATGAAAACCTATGTTCAGCGAGTCTTAAAATGAAAGAGAGGTGCTTTTCGTGTACGCAGTAATCGAAACCGGCGGAAAGCAGTACAAGGTAAGTGTCGGCGACGTGATTTTCGTTGAAAAGCTCGGAGTCGAAGAAAACGCAAAGGTTGATTTCAACGTTGTTGCTCTTGCTGACGAAAACGGCATCAAGACCGGCAAGCCGTATGTGGACGGCTGCAAGGTAAGCGGTACCGTTCTTCGCAACGCAAAGGCAAAGAAGGTCGTTGTGTTCAAGTACAAGTCCAAGAAGAACGAAAAGAAGAAGCAGGGTCACAGACAGCCGTACTCCAAGGTTCAGATCGATTCGATCGGCTGAGTCGTAAGGCTTTAGGACAGGCTTTGTTATGACAAGCGTTCGTTTTACTGTGACGCGCGACGGCTTTTACCGTGCTTTTGAGACCGAAGGTCATGCAGGTCACGGAACGGCCGGAAACGATATCGTGTGTGCCGCCGTGTCGGCGTCCACCGAGCTTGTGATTACGATCCTTGAACAGTTCGACGTGGATTTTCATTTGGATATCCGCGAAGAAAGCGCACGTGTTCGCTGTGAGCTTGCCGATTTAGACGGCGAAAAAGCCGAAAATGCAAAGCGCGTGCTTGACGGATACGCTTCCTATCTTGCACAGGTTTCGGAAGACTATCCGCACCATCTGAAATGCAGAATGATTTCAGAGTAGTTAAACGATTTTACTCTGATGAAAGGAGAAAACGACAATGTTGAGATTAGGTTTACAGTTTTTTGCTCATAAAAAAGGTGTTGGTTCTACCAAGAACGGCCGTGATTCCGAATCCAAGCGCCTCGGCGTGAAGAAGGCTGACGGTCAGCCGGTTATCGCAGGCAACATCATTCTTCGCCAGCGCGGAACCCACATTCATCCCGGCGTAAACGTAGGCAGAGGCAAGGACGATACGCTGTTTGCCCTCACGGCAGGCAAGGTTAAGTTCGAACCGATCGCCGGCGGCAGAAAGCGCGTCAGCGTTTACGAGGCGTAACTTACGCAAATCCATACGCACGGCTGTTAGACATTTGTCCTAACAGCCTTTTTTAAGCTTTTGTGAAAAAACAAAAGCATCGCATTCCGCAAAGGAGTGAGAAAATGTTTTTTGATAAAGTAAAAATCTATGTGAAGGCCGGCGACGGCGGAAACGGCAGCGTGTCGTTCCACCGGGAAAAGTATATTTCGCACGGCGGCCCGGACGGCGGCGACGGCGGTAAGGGCGGCGACATCGTCTTTGTCATCGATGAAGGGCAAAACACGCTTCTAAACTTCAAATACCGCCGTAAATTCGTCGCACAAAACGGACAAGCCGGCATGGCCTCCAAGTGCCACGGCAAAAACGCCGAAAACCTCGAAATTCCCGTACCGCCCGGAACGGTTATCAAAGACGGTGCCTCCGGCAAAATCATCAAGGATATGAGCGATACCGATGTGCGCGAAACCGGTCGTTTTGTGCTGTTAAAGGGCGGCAACGGCGGCTTCGGCAACAGCCATTTCGCCACACCGACCCGTCAGACGCCGAATTTCGCCAAAAGCGGCATCAAGGGCAAAGAATTGGAAGTCGAGCTGGAACTCAAAATGCTCGCCGATGCCGGTCTTGTCGGTATGCCGAGTGCCGGCAAATCCACCATCATTTCCATGGTCAGCGCGGCAAAGCCGAAGATCGCCGATTATCATTTCACCACCCTTGCACCGATTTTGGGCGTGGTGGATGCCAAGGCAGGCGGCTATGTGCTTGCCGATATCCCGGGTCTTATCGAGGGCGCATCGAACGGCGAAGGACTCGGTCATCAGTTCTTGCGGCATATCGAACGGTGCCGATTGATCGTCAACGTGGTGGACGCGTCGGGCATCGAAGGACGTGACCCGCTGGACGACTTACGCGTCATCAACGAGGAACTCGAAAAATACAGTCCCGAGCTGGCCTCCCGTCCGCGCATTCTTGCCGCCAACAAAATGGATATGGCCGACGATGAAACCAAGGCGCGTTTGCAGGCCTATGCCGATGAAAAAGGCATTCCGGTCGTGTTTCTGTGCGCCGCTATCGGCGAAGGCACCGACGAGCTAAAGGAGATCATCGCGCGCGAATTAGTGCATCTGCCGCCGTTAACCGTGTATGAATCGGAAATGTCTGCAGAAGATGAGCCGGAGGTGGCGGAAGACGATGAAATCAAGGTCACCAACGTCAACGGCGTGTACCATGTCAAGGCGGAACGCCTTATCAATGTCATCAATTCCATCAATTTCGGCGACCATGAATCCATGGCGTATTTCCAAAAGGTGCTGCGCAATTCCGGCGTGATTGCCGCACTCGAAGCCAAGGGAATTAAGGACGGCGATACCGTCAACCTGTACGACGTTGAATTCGATTACTACCGATAACAAAAAGGAGACAGTTATCATGGAAAAGCAGTTTGTTTTGACCGGCTTCGCGGATGAGATTTCCGCCGATACCACGGCACAGTTAGAGGGTCTTCAAAAGCTCGGTGTCACGCATATCGAGCCGCGCAACATCGACGGCAAGAACATTATTAAGCTGACCGACGAAGAAGTCGCCGCCTTTAAGGCAAAGTTGGAAAAGTACGGCATTTCGGTGTCCTCCATCGGCTCACCGATCGGAAAAATCAAGATCACCGACGATTTTGACGCGCATTTCGAAGAATTCAAGCGCACGGTCGAAATTGCAAAGCTGTTAGACACTGGGTATATCCGTATGTTCAGCTTCTTCGTGGACGAGGCCGAAGCCGATCAAAAGACCGACGAAGTGGTGGAAAAGCTTTCCAAAATGGTGGCTTACGCCGAAAAGCACGATGTGATCCTTCTGCATGAGAACGAAAAGGGCATTTACGGCAACATCGCAAGACGCTGCAAAACGCTTTTCGACCGCATCGTTTCGCCGAACTTCAAGGCCGTGTTCGATTTTTCCAACTTTGTGGAATGCGCCCAGGATACGCTCGAAGCGTATGATATGCTGAAAAGCCACATCGCCTATGTCCACATCAAGGATTGCAAAAACGGCGGCGGCGTTGTTCCGGCCGGCTATGGTGACGGTCACTTAAAGGAAATTTTGAGCGACCTTTCCAAGAACGGCTACCACGGCTTCCTAAGCCTTGAACCGCATCTCGGCGGCTTTACGCTGCCGAACGAAGCGGCTTGCGGCACGCTTGTCATGAGCTTTGACGACGGCGCACCGCGCAAATTTGCGTTTGCGCACAAGACACTTGCCGATCTGCTTGCCGCTATCGAAAAATAAACCTTCCGAAAAGACCTGTGAAGCCCGTTTTTCACAGGTCTTTTTTGTGAATTTTTTAATTTTTACCGAAAAATCACAAAACGACAATTTTTCCTATTGATTTCACCCAAAAAGAATGCTATAATGTTATAATACTGAACGTATATTTTTTTCATATATTCCGGGTGAAAGAAAGCCGGAATCGGAAACAGCCGAACGCTGTTTCCCGCGAGAGGACGGATTTTGAACAATGTGGTTGATTCTGGATGCCATTCTTGCCGCCATTTTTGTGGCGTTTGCCGTGGGCGGTGCCAAACGCGGCTTTATTAAATCGATCTGCGGCATGGCGGTGACGTTAGTCGCGGTCTGGGTGGCGCTCAATTTTCATGCGCCGGTGGCGGACTATTTCCGCAGCACCGTGATTTATCGGCAGCTGACCGATAACTTAAACGAAAAGGTCGAGGCCTATGTGGCCGATTCGATGGATACGGAAAAGCTCGGCACGCTGCTTGACGATGCGCCGAGCGGCATTACTGCGCTTCTTGCCGGTTTCGGCACGGGAACCGAGGAGGTCAAGGCAAAATATGCGGAGCTTGTGCAGAACGGCGAAACGCAGATCGCTTCCAAGCTTTCCGATTACATCGTGGAGCCGGCGGCAAAGACGCTTTCGGATGCGCTTGCCGTGCTTGTCGTCTTTTTGGCGGCCTTGGTGTTATTAAATTTGGCGGTGCTTTTGTTGGATCTTGTTTTCAAATTGCCGGTGTTGCATTTTGCCAACAAGCTCGGCGGCTTCCTTTTCGGGCTTGCAGCCGGTTTTCTCGTGGCGTTTCTCTTCTGCACGGCGGTGAATATCGCCCTGCCGTATCTGCCGGGTGCGGGTATTGCCATTACCAAAGAAAACGCCTCGCAGGCGATCCTGTTCAAGGCATTGTCCGACATCAATCCGCTGGCATTTTTGTACCACTAACCATCCGCGGCAAAATGGCCGTTTTTATCCATTCCCGTGTCTTTTGACAAGGAAAGATGCGGCTCGGAGGTTTTTATGTCTGTCAAATATCTTCCCAACATACTGTCGTCTCTTCGGCTATGCATGGTGCCGGTCTTTATTGTGTTATTCTTGACGGATAACCTCATTCCGGCGGTCATCGTGTTTGTCCTTGCCGGAGCGACGGATGTGCTCGACGGCTATATTGCCCGTCATTTCAACTGCACCTCCACGCTCGGAAAGGTGCTTGATCCGCTTGCCGATAAGCTGCTGCAGCTGTCTGCGTTTCTCTGCTTATGGTACCGCGATTATGTGCCGTTTTGGATGCCGCTTATCTATTTTGCCAAAGAGCTTGCCACCGCACTCGGCGCACTGTTTATCTTCCGCAAAACCAAATTCGTGGTCAAATCCAACTTTTTCGGAAAGCTTGCGACCGTGCTTGTGTTCGGCGCGGTGTTTGTGATTACGCTGTTTTCCGATAAAATCGGCCCGTTCGGCGTGAACCTTATTTGTATTTTAGTCGCACTGTATTTTGTCTTTTCCTGCGGCGTGTATTGCGGAGAAGACCTTATCAAAATGATCCGCTCGATGTCGGGCGCGAAAAAATCGTAGCCATCAAACGTCCATCAGAATTCTGTCAAGTGCCTATGCACAAGAAAATAAACGAGGAAAATAATGTCAGCACTTTGTTGTAAATGCAAAAAAAGACCGGCAGTGGTCTTTGTACAAAAATTTGATCCGACCGGCAAAAATGCCGCCGAGGCCGAGGGCTATTGCTTGGTCTGCGCCAAAAAGCTCGGCATCGGGCCGGTCAACGATATGCTTGAAAAAATGGGAATCGACGACGAACAGCTCGAAAACATGAGCGATGAACTGACCGGTCTCATGGAAAGCGGCGAATTCTTTCCGGGAATGCCGCAAGGCGGAAATCCCGACGATCCGGACGCTCCCGACGGCGACGGAAACGAACCCGACGAGCCGGACGAAAGCGAAACGCGCACACCGTCCGTGAATCTCGGCTCGATTTTCGGCAATCTCGGCAATTTCGGCGCAAACCGCCAGAAAAACGGGACCGATACCAAAAAGAAAACCGCCAAAGGCCGCAAGAATCTCGATATGTTCTCGCTCAACCTCACCGAAAAGGCAAAGCGCGGCGAGCTTGACCGCGTCATCGGCCGTGACCGAGAGCTTGAACGCACCATTCAGATTCTCTGCCGCCGTCAGAAAAACAATCCGTGCCTCATCGGCGAACCCGGCGTCGGCAAAACCGCCATCGCCGAAGCACTGGCGCAGAAAATTGCGGCAGGCGACGTGCCGTTAAAATTAAGAGGCTTTGAAGTGTGCCTTCTCGACATGACCGCCATGGTGGCAGGCACCCAGTTCCGTGGCCAGTTTGAAAATCGCATGAAGGGCCTTATCGAAGAGGTCAAAAAGCTCGGCAACATCCTTCTTGTCATCGATGAGGTGCATAACATCGTCGCCGCCGGCGATTCCGAGGGCGGCATGAACGCTGCCAACATCCTGAAACCGGCTCTTTCGCGCGGCGAGATCCACGTCATCGGCGCGACCACGCTTGCCGAATACCGCAAATATATCGAAAAGGATTCCGCACTTGAACGCCGCTTCCAGCCGATCGTCATTGCCGAACCGTCGGTGGCGGATACCGTCAAGATTTTGGAGGGCATCAAGCCGTATTACGAAAGCTTCCACGGCGTGGTCATCCCGGATGAAACGGTAAAAGCCGCCGTGACGCTTTCCGAACGCTATATCACCGACCGTTTTCTGCCGGATAAGGCCATTGACCTTATGGATGAAGCCGCGTCGCATCTCGCACTTCACGATAAAACCGTGACCGACACCGAAAACGCTAAGGCTGAGCTTGACGCGGCCAAAGCGGAAATTGCCCGCTTGGAGGCAGCTCCTCCGAACGAGGATAAACCCGAAGAAACCGAAGCCTACTATAAAAATCTTGCCGATGCCAAAACCAAGGAAGCCAAACAGCTTGCCTTGTACAACGAGCTTGAGGAAAAGCGCAAAACCGTCAAGCTCACGACCGAGGAGCTTGCCAAGGTCATTGAGATTTGGACGGGCGTTCCGGCAAGCACCATCAACGAAAACGAATTTCACCGTATCGACAAGCTTTCCGAACGGTTAAAGCACCGCATAATCGGGCAGGATAAGGCCGTAGAAGCCGTCGCTAAGGCCATCAAACGCCAGCGCGCCGGAATCTATGCCAAGGAAAAGCCGGTGTCCTTCATTTTTGCCGGTCCTACCGGCGTCGGAAAAACCGAGCTTGTCAAAACGCTTGCCTCCGACTTGTTTGATTCGCCCGAAGCACTCATCCGGCTCGATATGTCCGAATTCATGGAAAAGCATTCCGTCAGCCGTATCATCGGCTCGCCGCCCGGCTATGTCGGCTATGATGAGGCCGGACAGCTCACCGAAAAGATTCGCCGCCGTCCGTACAGCGTCGTGCTGTTCGACGAGATTGAAAAGGCGCACCCGGATGTGTTCAACATCCTGCTGCAAATTCCCGACGACGGCCGCATCACCGATTCGCAGGGCAAAGAGGTCAATTTCAAGAATACCATCATTGTTATGACCACCAACGCCGGTTCGGTCGGCACAAGTGCTGCCGCCGGATTCTCCCGGTCGCAGGAAGAGGTCAACGAGGACAAAACGCATAAGGCGCTTGCCGCATTCCTTCGTCCGGAATTCATCAACCGCGTGGATGAGATCATCACGTTCAACGGCTTGACAAAAGAAAACTTCGTCACAATCGCCCAAATCATGGTGCGTGAGCTTGCCGAAACGTTGAAAGCAAAAAAAATTACGCTCACCTGCACCGACGAGGTGTATACGCTGCTTGCCGAAAAGGCATATTCGGTCAAATACGGCGCACGGAACCTGCGCCGCTTGATTCAGACCGAAATTGAGGACCGCGCGGCGGAACTCATTATCGCAGGCTATGACTCCAAAATCACCGGCATCTCGGTTTATGCCGACGGCGGTGAGATTCGGGTCATTGTCACAAAATAAATTAGGTCAACAAAAAAATATAAAAGGAGTAATACAAATGGATAAGAACATGACACTTCTTGTAATGGCAGCCGGTATGGGCAGCCGCTTCGGCGGCTTGAAGCAGATCGAACCGGTCGGACCGCACGGCGAGGTCATCCTCGAATTTTCGGTTTACGACGCGCTTGAAGCCGGTTTTGACAAGGCCGTTTTTGTTATCAAAAAGGCCATCGAGCACGATTTCCGCGAAATCATCGGCAAGCGGATCGAAAAGATGATCGATGTCGAATATGCTTTCCAAGAGCTTGACGACATTCCCGCGCCCTACACCGTTCCGGAAAACCGCGTAAAGCCGTGGGGTACCGGTCAGGCGGTGCTGTGCGCCAAAAACTTTATCAACGGCCCGTTTGCCGTCATCAACGCCGACGATTTCTACGGTAAGGGCGGCTACAAGGTGTTGAAGCAGCATTTTGAGACCAGCACCGAAACCTGCATGGTCGGCTATAAGCTCCAGAACACGGTCAGCGAAAACGGCACGGTGGCACGCGGCATTTGCGAGATCGATGCCAACAACTACCTCACCGGCGTGACCGAACACCTCTCCATCCCGAAGGATAACGATTTCCCGGCAGACACCATCGCGTCCATGAATATGTTCGGTTTTATGCCGAAGCTGTTCGACGAACTCGAAAGCGGCTTTGTGAAATTCCTTGCCGAGCAGGGAACGGAATTAAAGAGCGAATACCTGCTGCCGCGCATTGTCGATAAAATGATCAAGGTCGACGGCGAAAAGGTCAAGGTTCTGTATACCGACGATAAGTGGTACGGCGTGACCTATAAAGAAGATAAGCAGTCGGTGGTTGACGCGATTGCCGCTCTGTGTAACAAAGGCCTTTACGATAAATTCAAGGCGTAAAAATGCAAATCGAAAAGCTGTGGAAGCTGAAAAGCTTTCACGGCTTTTTTGTATTTTGCCGCCCGCAAAAAACTGCAAATGTATTGACTTTCGCTTGTGCATACTGTATAATGCCCTTGCAAACCGCAACCGCACAAGCCCTAAAATCCAACGAACGAAAGGAAGACCTCCCATGAAAAAACTCTCTCATTTTTCCAAGGGTATGGGAATCGGCGGATGGCTCACCAACTACAAGCGGTTAGCCATGCTTCCCGAAAACAAACGTTTTGTTATCACCGACGGCGATCTTGAACACTTTGATACCTACATGACCGAAAACGATGTTAAGAACATCGCTTCCATGGGCTTTGACCATATCCGTTTAGGCTTTGACCAAATCGTGCTTGAAAGCGAACCGTATGTCTACCGCGACCATATTTTTGACTTAATCGAACGCTTTGCCGCTTGGTGCGAGGCCTGCGACGTGCGCCTTATTTTGAACATGCATAAAGCACTCGGCAGCTATTGTGACGTTGCCGAAAGCTATTCGCTGTTCGATTCGGAAGAGCTTCAAAACCGTTTTACGGCACTTTGGGTCGAATTCGAACGCCGCTTTTCCGGCCGCCCGGACATTATGTTCGAGCTTCTCAACGAGGTGCGCGACGTTAAGCCGGAGCTGTGGAACAACCTGTATTTAGCGACTATCAAGGCACTGCGTGCCGTTAGTCCCACGCGCGACATTGTCGTCGGCACCATCTGTTGGAACAGCGCATCTGCCTTAAAGCATCTTGTGGTTCTCGAGGACGACGAACACGTCCACTATACCTTCCACATTTACGATCCGTTTGAATTTACCCATCAGCGCTGCGTTTTGAACGCACAGCAGCTGTTCTATAACCGCGCTTTGTCGTATCCGTGCGACGACATGGATCGTTACCGCGATTATTACCGAATCGACGGTCGCACTGACCCGTATCCGGCTGATATGAAGCGCATGGATAAAAACTATTTGCGCAAGGTGTTACAGGGAGCGGTCGATTTTGTTGAGGCGCATCCCGACAAGATTTTGTGGTGCGGCGAATTCGGCACCATCCGTCATACCGATCTTGCGTCCCGTATCAACTGGATGCGCGACGTCATCTCCATCTGCAAGGAATACGATATGCCGTACAGTGTGTGGAACTACCTCAGCACGCCCAACGACGGCAATCGGTTCAGCCTGATGGATGACGATCGGCGCGAGGTGTTGAGCAAAGAGCTGTTAGATGTTCTTCTCGGAAAATAAGCCTTGTTAAGAATGGAAATTTGACCATGGAAAATTGAAAATCAGGGAGAGCCGGTGCGTCAAATTAAGCCCTGCTGCATTTTGTGCGGCAGGGCTTTTGTGCGCTTGCGTCTATTCTTCAAAAGAGCAGTCCGCAACTTCGCGCTTTGTCTTTTCGGCAAGCGGAACGTAGGTGTAGGAGTCGGTAAGCTTGGCGGTTTTCGACCCGAAATCCCGACGGGCCAGCGATAAAACGGCAGCTGCATCGGTCTGCGGCGAGAGCGTGAAGACAAACCGGAACTCGTGCGGCCGGAGTTCAAAGGCTTCCTCCGGCTCCGGACCGCAGGAAAAACTGCCGAGTCCGCGCATTTTGTAGTCGATGTACAAATAGTTCCGGTCGCTTTCGATAAGCTCGTTTTTGTGGCGTGCCGCCGTCAAATTTTCGAGTGAAAACGGATGGAACGAAAAGGAAAATTCGTCGCTTCCGATCACCGAAAAGCCGCAGCCGTCCTCCTCTTTCACGGTGACAAACCGTGTGTTTTCATGATTCCCGGTCTCCTGCGGAACGTCGAACAGAAAATTCATGTCGGCAATGTCCGCCGCATAAAATCCGATGCTCCGGCCAAGCACACTGTCCGGATACGATTGCTCCGGGCCGCGGCCGTACCAAGCGGCTTTGCGGAACGGTTTGTCAAGCGTGAACATCACGCCGATGCGCGGCAGGGTCGCACAGAAATTTCCGAAAGGTGTCATATGCGTGTCCGTTTTTATCGTTCCGTCGGCATAAACGGTGTAGCGGATTTCGGTGTCAAAGCCGACATAGTGTGAGAACGGCTGGCATTTGCCGTGTACCGTGACACAGACGGCGTTTTCGGTCTCGGTGACTTCGGTCTTGCGTGCAAAGCATTCGAAATGGCTCAAATAGCGGCTGTTCCATTCGTCAATGTGCCGCCCGGCTAAGCCGAAAATGCCGTCGTTGTCGGTCGGCGCACGCCAAAAGTTGAATCGCATCGGTGCATCGATAAGCGTTTCTCCGCCGCTTTCATAGTGCGTGATAACGCCGTTTTCGAACCGCACGGCAAAGGTCTTGCCGGCAACTGTTAGTCTGCCGCCCGACAGCGTGACAAGCGGCTTCTCCTTCGGCGCTTCAAACGGACGGGCGGCAAGCGGCTTTCCGAGCGCAAATTGCTTTTGCCCGATCTTCTTTCCGGCAAGCGAAGCCGTGACATTGACAAAATAGCTTGCACCGGCAAGCGGCTCACGCACGGCTGTGTCAAGCGGAATGACTGCCGTTTCATGCGGCATAAGCCCATCAAGCGCGACGCTTTCCGAACGCACTACCCGATAGTCCTCCAAAATGTCATAGTGTAACACCGCATGGCGGAGCGTGATGAAATCATACGTGTTCTTCACGGTTAGCGCGCCGTTTTCGAAGCGCATATAGCAAGGCGCGACGGCGCACGACAGCTCGTGCCAGGTCGGCTTCGGCGTGCCGTCCGAGGTGAGAAAGCCGTCTAACGTAAAGTTGCGCCAGCTGTTGTAATCGCCGAAATCGCCGCCGTATTTGTAGTATTCCCGGCCGTGGTCGTCCACCGCGTAAAACCCGTGATTTTTGAATTCCCAGACAAAGCCGCCCAAATATTCGTCGTGCGTGTAGATGTAGTCAAAATACTGTTCGAGAAAGCCGGGACTGTTGCCCATGGCGTGTGCAAATTCCACGATGAGCACCGGATAGCCCTCCGGCTTTTGCGCGCTCATGGCGGCATAGCTGCAATAGCCGGCCTTGCGCATACGCGTAAAAGTCGGATGCACCGCATCATCCTGCACCTGATGCACCTCGGTAGTCGGATCAAACGCGCGGATGTAGTCTGCACATTTCACCAAATTTTCGCCCGAGCCGCATTCGTTGCCGATGGACCACATGAAAATGCACGGTTCGTTTTTGTTTGCTTCGAGCATACGCTTGACGCGGTCGAGATAGGCGTTAAACCACCGCGGGTCCTTGGATAAATAGCCTTGATCGCCCGTCACGCCGCAGCCGTGCGTTTCGAGATCGGCTTCATCCATGACGTAAAGCCCAAGCTCCGACGCGATTTCGTAAAAGGCCGGGTGGTTGGTGTAATGCGCACAGCGAATAGAGTTTAGACCGCTTTGCTTGATGAGCCGCAGCTCGTTTTCGATGCGTTCGACGGTGATGGCTCTGCCGTTTTTCGGGTCGTATTCGTGACGGTTGATGCCTTTGATATAAATCGGCGTGCCGTTGACAAGAAACCGGTCGTTTTGAACCGTCGTGTTCATCATGCCGATACGCTTGGAATGCGTTTCGACGACTGTGTCGCCCTCGAGCAGCTCGATCGATAAATCGTATAAATACGGGTCTTCGGCGTTCCAAAGATGAGCATTTTGCGGCGTGTAGGTGTGGGAAAGCTCTTTGGCGGCCGCATAGACCGCACTGTTTCCGTCAATGGTCACACGAATCCTGCCGTCTGCCGGAAAGCCGTCAAACAGCGTGATTTTTACGGTGAAAGTGTGCAGATCGGAATCCACCCGAAAATCCCACAGCGAAAACCTGCCGGTTTCGAGCAGATACACATCCCGGAAAATGCCGCTTGCCAACAACATATCCTGGTTTTCGAGATAGGTGGCGTCGGAATAGGTGAATACCTTGACGCAAAGTGTGTTTTGGCCGGGTTTGATGAGCGAAGAAACATCAAATTCGGCAAAATTGCGGCTGCCCTTGGACATACCGACCAAGCTGCCGTTGAGATAGGCATAAAATGCACCGTCCACACCGGCAAAATGCAGAATCGTCCGTGCGGCAGGCGTTTCTACCGAAAAGTCGCGTATATAGTAGCCGACCGGATTGCAAGCGGTGTCCACATACGGCGGATCGAACGGAATCGGATATTCAATGTTGGGATAGCTGCACGCACCGTAGGAACGGTATTGCCACATGGAGGGCACATCGATGGTGTCGGTAAAGACCGAACGGTCGAAATCGGATCTGCAAAACGTTGGCAGCGTGTCGCCCGCAGGACTGTAATAAAAGCGATACAGACCGTTTAACGGCCGCAAAAAGGCCGATTCATCTTTGTTGCGGTAAAAAACCGCTTTCTTTTGTGCCGGAATGATGTTCGACCGTGCCGGCAGACGGCCTATCTGTAAAACCGACGGATTTTCCAATTCATCGGGTAAAAGCCGGTTTGCGATTTCTGTCAAAAACAGTTGCCTCCCCAAAATCGTTTTCATACATTTATACCATGAAAACCGGCATTTGTCCATGGCCTTACCGCGCGTATTTATGGGAAAAACGCACTATCATAAAACGACAGCTGCCTTTTTACAGACAGCTGTCGTTTGCATTCTATACATTTATGCCATAGCCGCTTTCAAGCCGACCAAATCGGTGACAATCTCACCGGCAATGATCAGTCCCACCACCGACGGCACAAACGCCGTACTGCCGGGAACCTGCCGCCGCGCCGTGCATTTGCGCGCCGTTCCGGGCGGACAAACGCAGCCCGTCTTGCAGCTGATGGACAAATCATCTTCGGGCTTTATCGGCTTTTCCTTGGAGTAAACCACCTTCAAATGCTTGATGCCGCGCTTTTTCATCTCATGCCGCATGACCTTGGCGAGAGGGCAGACCGAGGTCTTGTAGATGTCCGCCACTTCAAACGCTGCCGGGTTTAATTTGTTTCCGGCTCCCATGGAGCAGATGATCGGCACGCCGGCTTTTTCGGCCTGCATGACAAGCTCGATTTTCCCGGTGACCGTGTCGATGGCGTCTACTACGTAATCGTATGCGGAAAAATCAAATTCACCGGCAGTTTCGGGCGTGAAAAAGGTCTTGTAGGTGTGTACAACGACCTCCGGATTGATTTCGGCAATGCGTTCGGCCGCGACATCGACCTTATATTGGCCGATGGTTTTGCGCGTGGCATAAATCTGGCGGTTGATGTTGGTTAAGCATACCTTGTCGTCGTCGATCAGATCGATTCCACCAATGCCGCTGCGCACAAGTGCCTCGACGGTATAGCCGCCCACACCGCCGATGCCGAAGACGGCCACACGGGCGTGCGCCAGCTTTTCCATGGCGTCTTTACCGAGTAATAGTTGAGTTCTGGAGAATTGGTTTAGCATAGTTGGTTCCCTTATATTATTGAAAGATCCTAAAATATATCAAAATATCAAATGTTCGGACGGTTTGCATTTTCGTGGAGTGCCCGCTCAATAGAGCTTTCGACAAAGCTGTTTAATGAGATTTGACGGGCGGATGCCGCGATAACGGCCTGTTTGTGCAATTCCGGAGAGATACGGATGTTAAAGCTCCCTTTGTAGGCCTTTTCCGGCTCTATGCCTTGTTCACGGCACAAGTCTAAATAATCATCCACAGCACTGTGAAAATCCTCTACTAAATCGTGGGCGCTTTCTCCTTCGTAGGAGATCAATGCCCGAATTCCCATGACTTTTCCGTAAAAAAGGGAATCCTCTTCGGAAAATTCCACACTGCCGATATAGCCTTTGTATTCCATTGTGTTATTCACAGAAGTCCCTCCTGTTTCAAAATATCGATCAACTGTTTTACCTGATACTCAAGCAATTCTTTGCGTGGATGCGGTTTGTGCAATAAGATCGGAGGAAGATCTTTTGCCGTGAACATCACACGCGAGCCGCTTGTTTTTCCTTTATTGGAGCGGCAGTAAGAAAAATAGCCTAAGAGCGTCTCGGCTTCATTAAATGTAAAATTGCGTGGCTTGGATAAGAGTTTTTCAATCAGTTTTTCTTTCTGTCCCAAAAGCTTTCCTCTTTTCTGCTTTTAGTATATACAAAACGCAAAATAAAAGCAACTGAAAACAGTTGCAAAAAGTGTAAACATTTTGGAAAGCCGGATGTGAAAATCGTTTGCCGTAAGGCAGATTTAGCACATGCAGCGTGTTTTGTGAATCCGAAAGAAGTTTATTTAGTAAAAAAAGCACGCTTCCGCGTGCTTTTTGGAGCTGGTAGCCGGACTTGAACCGGCGACCTGTTGATTACGAATCAACTGCTCTACCAACTGAGCCATACCAGCAAAATTTACTTGATTATTATAGCACCGTAAAACGGATTTGTCAATATCTTTTGCAAAGATTTTTTCGCGCTTGCGGCAAAAAACACGAAACTTTTGCTTTCTTTTTCTTTCTTTGCCTTGACTTGACGTCAAAACGTGCTATAATAGAACGCATAGCGGAGTTTTTTCTCCGAAATCCGTCTGACCCGTAAAAGGAACCGATTTTATGACAAAAAAAGCCATTATCGCCATGAGCGGCGGCGTGGATTCCAGCGTCGCGGCGAAGCTGCTTGCCGACGCGG
>OIWM01001191.1_pt1 | contig 27035 bp, 21 predicted proteins | sample 1587451 | NCBI WGS metagenome assembly OIWM01 (sample SAMEA3888907, study PRJEB22519) | human gut metagenome | biome: human gut; feature: human-associated habitat; material: faeces | place: Denmark | collected 2011
TCCAGCGCAAGGACCCCGCCGCACGCAGCGTGCTGGAGGTAATGCTGCTATACCCGGGATTCCACATTCTGGTGTACCACCGCATTGCGCATTGGCTGTACGAGCACAAGCACTTTTTTCTGGCACGGTGGGTCAGCCAACATGGCCGCCACCGCACCGGCATCGAGATCCACCCCGGTGCCCAGATCGGCAAGTGCCTGTTCATCGACCACGGCATGGGCATCGTGTTCGGCGAGACCTGCGAGATCGGGGACAACTGCACTATCTACCACGGAGTAACGCTGGGCGGCACCGGCAAAGATACTGGCAAGCGTCACCCCACCTTGGGCAACAACGTGCTTATCGGCGCGGGCACCAAGGTGCTGGGCCCGGTGTTCATCGGAGATAACGCCCGCATCGGTGCGGGCAGCGTGGTGCTGCGCAACCTGCCCGCCAACTGCACCGCCGTGGGTGTGCCCGCCGAGGTGGTGCGCATCAACAACAAGGCGGTGAACCCTGCCGACGATCTGGACCAGCAGGATCTGCCGGACATCGTCTCGCAGCGGCTCACCGATCTGGATCGCCGCCTGAGCCAGCTGGAAAAAGCGGCGCAGGGCGATATCCCACCCACTGCCGCGCAGATCGCCGCCCGGCAGCGGAAATAAAAGATCCTTTTGATAAAAAGAGGAGACAGGCTTCCCGGAAAGGGTCGCCTGTCTCTTTTTTGTTGTCAGCTGCGGTTATAACACCTGCTCACCGTTTTCTTTATTGCAGTACATCCGGGCATCGGCCTGCCGGATAGCCTCGGTCAGAGGCTGCACATTGCACACGCCGCCAATGCTTACCGAAAGCCGGAGCTCCGGGTGGCTGGGCACCCGTGCCGCCCGTACAGCGTTCTGCACCCGCCGGATGACGCTTTCTACGCCGTCAGGGCAGTTCTGGGGCATCAGCAGCAAAAATTCATCGCCGCCGTAGCGGATCAGGATATCGGTCTGGCGCAGGCAGCTTTGCATGGCTGCGGCCACGGTCTGCAGTGCCTCGTCACCCACCAGATGCCCAAAGCTGTCGTTGACCGACTTGAACTGGTTCACATCGATCATCGCCACGCCGCCGTGCATCTCGCCCCCGGCAAGGAACTTATCAAAATAGCGGCGGGTGTAGGCCCCGGTCAGGGGGTCTACGAAGGCCCTGCGCTCCATGCCGTCGCAGCGGTCCAGCAGCAGCCGGTGGCCGCCCATATCCAGCCAGCGGCCATCCGTCAGCCGGGTGACCATTTCCAGCATACAGCCCCTGCCGCCTACCTTGATGTACTTGGAAATGACAAAATAGGCTTCCTCGTCCTTGAACTCGATCTTATTCAGAATGGTCTTGCGAGCGTAGGCTTTGGCGGAGATGCAGTTTTCGCACCGGGTATCCTTGTTCCATACCATGTGGCAGTTGCCGGGCTTTTCGGTCAGGATGCCGTCGCTGTCCAGCGCAAGCACCTTGCGGTGCTCCGGGTCTACCAGACGCACCACATCAAAGATGCCCTGCAGCCGCCGCAGAAACTGGGCGGGATCTTCCTCCGGGTCGGTCGCAGTCAGCAGCTCTGCCTGATGCTCCACGCGGTGCTGTTCATCGGTGAGCTGCCCCAGCACGTTCACGCAGCGGCGCACCCCGGCACCGCTCCAGATGGTGTGCAGCGCCATCCGGTGCAGGTGCGGCTTCCCATCTCGCTGCACCATGACCGGCAGCACCACGTCCGGTGCTTCCGGCGTGGCGCGGCTGATGGCCTTGGAAAGCTTGCGCTGATCCTGCTCGTTCAAAAAGCCAAGTCCCCTGCCCTGTGCAAAATCGGTCACCGTTTTTTGCTGCAAGGGCTCGGCATGGTAGTCATACACGGTCACGCTGCCAGCAGATCGTAGTCAAACCGGATACCGCCGCACTGGGCGGCGTAGAAATCCGTGCGTTCCTTTTCCTGCTCCAGCAGCAGCTGGGAGTGGTTTTCCCGGGGCAGCGCCTCCCGGTGCAAAATTTCCTCAGAAAGGCGGTGGGTCTCCTGCCGGAAGCCCCTGTCCCACTCCGAGCGGGTCAGCTCGGTGCGCAACTGCTCCGAGGACTCTCGCAGGCAGTCCAGCAGCAGCGGATTGAAGGCCCCGCACACCCCGGTACAGATCATCTGCACCACTTCGCTGTGGGTACGGGCGTGGCCGTCCACCGGGCGGCTCACCAGCCGCTCGTACACGTCCGCCAGGCCCACCACCTGTGCTTCGATGGGGATCTGCTCCCCCTGCAGGCCGTCCGGATAGCCGCCGCCGTCGCGCAGCGCGTGCAGGGCCTCGATGCCATCAGGCAGCAGCGGCAGGTCCATCGCGCCATAATAAAGCCTGCGGATGTTGCCCTCCGTCAGGCCATGCCGAATCAGGGTCAATTTCACTTTAACCGTTCCTCCAGTCCGCAAAATATCCTGCTGACGTGCTCCGCTCGGGCCGCAAGGCCCTGCAGCACCGCGCCGTGCACCTCGCGCCAGCGGCGCTCCGCCGCATCGAGCGGCACGACGCCGGAGCCGATCTCGCGTGAGATGACAAATGCATCCCACGTCAGCGGCAGCAGGCGGTCCAGCACCTGCTGCGCCGTCTCGCCGCGGTCGGATGCCGCGCGCGTCAGCGCTTCGAGATGGCGGCAGCAGCGCACGGGCGCTTCGGGCCAGCCATCCTTCAGGTCGAACACCGGTCCGACCATACCATGCGACGCCGCCCAGGTGAGCTTTCCCTGCCACGCGCCGCCCAAGATCAGGATCATTTTCTTACCTCACAAGACATAAGACCGCAGCCCCGGCCAGCTCGCCGAGCGTCAGACCGAAGCCGGAAATATCGCCGGACATGCCGTCCAGCTGCCGGAAGCCGCGCCAGACAGCAAGGCAGTAGCCCGCCGCCGCCGCAAGCGGCGCAAGCCCGGCCGCCCCGCAGAGCACAGGCGGCACAACGCAGGCCGCCAGCAGGCACACGAGCGGGAACACGAGCTGCAGGCCCGTTCCGCGCTGCATGGCGGCATACTGGCTCGTGCCCATCGGGCGCAGGCGCTGCACGGCAACGGAAGCGCAGGCGCGGCTCGCCACGGGGATCGCTCCGAGCGGCAGCAGGCGCAGCCACGGCGCACCCGCAAACAGCGCGCACTGGCCCGCGGCCAGCAGGACCATGCAGATAACGGCGAAGGCGCCGCAGTGCGAATCCTTCAGAATTTTCTGCCGCGTGGTAAGGTCGCGGCGCGACAGCAGGGCATCGCAGACGTCCATATAGCCGTCGAGATGCAAAAAGCCCGTGACGAGCCACGGAGCAGCGGCCAGCAGCACCGCCCGCAGCGGCGCAGGACAGCCGAGGCGCTGCAGCAGCCATGCCATCGCCGCCCACACGAGCCCGACTACGCCGCCCGTGAGCGGCAGGCAGGCGACCATGTGCGGCCGCGCCTTCTCGTCCCAGATGCGGCACGGGCACGGAATGGCCAGAAACATGCCCCATGACATCATAAAGCCCGTGAACCAGCGCTTCACGGCAATTCCCCCTTCCAAAGATGCGGCAGTCCGACCGTGACCTCGCAGACCGTGTCGAATTTCGCCGCAAGCGTGCGGCAGACGCGCGCAAGGCCGCTGCGGTAGCGCTCCGTCCATTCGTCATAGGCCGCACCGTCGCGAAAAATGTCGTCGCAGACGCAGACCAGATGCGCCGCACGGCAGCTGAGCGCCAGCAGCTCCTGCGCTGCCCGCTCCGGGGCGGCGGCATCCGGCTGCGCGCCGGAGAACATCTCGTTTGCAAGCAAAGCCGTCACGCTGTCAAACAGCACGCAAGCCCTCTCCGGCAGTGCGGCGCGCTCCAGCGCCCGGCCGCACTCGACCGTGCTGAAGCCCCAGCCCGCGCGCTCGTCCAGATGGCGGGCGATGCGGGCGCGGTCCTCGCCGTCCACCGGCTCCATCGTCGCCCAGTAGATCATGGGTGCACCAGCGGCAAGCCGGACGCAAAGCCGCTGCGCAAGGCCGCTTTTTCCGCTTTTGCTGCCGCCGACCAGTAAAATTTTCATGGCGTGTCCACGCGGAACGCATCCGGCGTGCGGATGGACTCCAGATAATCGTCGTTGATGGCGGCCTCCGCAAACGTCGCCATGCCATTCATGACGGCGCAGGCGGCCTTCAACACCTGAAAGGCCAGCGGACAGCCGCTCCCCTCGCCCAGCCGCATGCCGAGCTGCAGGAAGGGCGCAAGGCCCAGCTCCTCCGCAGCGCGGCGGTAGCCCGGCTCCTTTGAGGCATGGGACAGGAAGATCGCATCCCGCGCGGCCGGGCACAGGCGCACGGCGCACAGGGCTGCGACCACGGAGATGAGCCCGTCGGCTACGGCCGGGACATGCGCTGCGGCAAGGCCGAGGAACGCGCCCGTCATGGCCGCAAGGTCCAGACCGCCGACGGCTGACAACACGCCGACGGGGTCTGCCGGGTCCGGCCGGTGCAGCGTGAGCGCACGCCGGATCACGTCCTTTTTCTTCCGGAAGGCATCGTCCGTCAGGCCCGCGCCGCGGCCGGTCAGCTCCTCCGGCGCAAGGCCGGTCAGCGCCGCCAGAACGGCGGCCGACGTCGTGGTGTTGCCGATGCCCATCTCGCCGATGCCGACGGCCTGCATACCGTCCTGCGCGGCGCGCTGCGCCTGCTCCATGCCGACGGAAATGGCCGTCAGCGCCTGCTCCCGCGTCATGGCGGGCTCCCGCGCGATATCGCCGGTGGAGCGGCGGATCTTCCGATCCACGATCTCCGGGCAGCGGACATCCGCGTCGATGCCGACGTCCGTCACGACGACGGAATCGCCAAAGGCCGCCGCCAGGGCGGACATGCCCGTGATATGCCGTGTCATATTGATAGACTGACTGAGCGTGACCGAGACCGGCGTTGCCGAAACGCCCTCGGCCGTAACGCCGTTATCCGCCGCGAACACGAGCACGCGGCAGCGGTCGATCCGATTTTTCACCCGGCCGGTCAGTCCTGCCAGCCGGATGGAGACATCCTCCAGCGTGCCGAGACTGCCCGGTGGCTTGGCCAGCTCCGCCTGACGGCGAGCGGCAGCGTCCATCGCGGCGCGGTCCGCCGGGCGGATGGAGCGCAGAAAGGTCTGAAATTCCTGCTCTGTCATGGTTCCTCCAGATAGCCCCGCGCGCAAAGCCAGCGCAGCGAGAGCTCACAGTTCTGATTTTCGATCGTATAATCCGCCGCCGGGCACTGCTCCGCCAGCGCGGCAAGGATATCCGGCATCGGGATCATGCCCTGCCCGAGCGCGTCGTGCAGGTCCCAGTCGCCGTCGTTGTTGTGCAGGTGCACATGGCGCAGCCACGGGGCCATCGGCGCGATCCAATCCAGAGGCGGCGTTTCGCTCACGCGGGTATTGGCATGGCCGACATCGAGACACAGGCCGAAGCGCGGGTCATCGACGCCCGCTGCGATCTGCACGAGCATGTCCGGCTCCGGCTCCATCACGTTTTCCAGCGCAAGGCAGAGGCCGTCCGGGGCGTCCCGGAGAAATTCCCGCCAGAATTCGACGGACCGGGCCGTGAACCACTCCGGAAAATAGACAAGCGGGATATAGCCGCTGTGCACCACGATGCGCCGGATGCCGAGCGCCAGCGCCGCCTGCACGGTCTGCCGGAAGCGCAGCATGACGACCTCGCGCACGCGCGGGTCGATGGCGCAGGGCGACAGCTCCGCAAACGGCGCATGCAGCCAGAGAGAGCCGATCCCGCTGCAGCGCGCCCGCGCAGCCTCCATGGCCGCAGGTTCTTCCAATTTCCGCGCCTCGCAGAAATCCGTCAGCTCCAGCCCAAGGCCCCATTTCCGGGCCAGCGAAGCCGCATTTTCATCCATACCGGAGAGGAATAACTTTCCCTGTAAACTCTGCATACCTTCCCCTCACTTTCCATGCCACACCGCACAATTCAGCAATCGCATATCGTGCGGTGTTGCTCAAGGAAGCTCTGATTAAATCAGCAAGAGTGGATGGCGAGAGATTTTCTGTCAAGTCAAGGTTTGAAAAATGCAGGAATACTTTGTGTATTTCAAGTTTTTCAAACCGATGGATTGGCGGAAAATATCCGCCATCCACCGCAGATGATTTATTCAGAGTTTCCTCAAATATGATATCACAAAAAGCGGCGGATGCCAACATCAATCTCGATGCGGCATCCGCCATTTTCGCAGCATCCCCGCACCGCCGCAGAGCGGTACGGGAGCGCCATAGCCTTACTTGCGGAGAGCGGCGAAGCGCATCAGCAGCGTTGCAACCTCTGCGCGGGTCGCCGTGCCCTGCGGCTCGAGGCGGCCGTTGCCCATACCGCGCAGCAGGCCGACGGCAACTGCCCAGCGCACCGCTGCGAGCGCATAGGAGCTGACCTGCATCCCATCGGAGAACTGCGACAGATCATCGCGTGCGCCGGTGACAGCGCCGATCTTTTCCGCATAACGGACGATCATCGTGACCATCTGCTCGCGGGTCACCGGGGACTCAGGGTCGAACGCCGTGGTGGACACGCCGTTGATCACGCCGGCCGCATAGGCCCAGCGGACTGCATCGGCATACCAGGCATCGGCAGCGACATCCGCAAACGGGAGCGCCGCGGAGCTTGCCGGGCTGCCTGCCACGCGCCAGAGCACCATAGCGAACATCGCGCGGCTCATCTGGCCGTTCGGGCGGAACGTGCCGTCCTCAAAGCCGATGAACAGGTGGTTCGTGATGGCATAGTCCGTGCTGAGGTGATACCACTGCGCGGGATCAAGATCCGGGAAGGCGCGGCTCGGGCAGTTCGCACCGCCGTCACACACCGGGGCCTTGCCCGTCACCGTGACGACACACTGGCTGTAGGTGTGGTTGCTGTCGCCCGTCGTGAGGACGTAGACGCCTGCGGTGTCAAAGTGCCAGGCAAACGTGCCGTCCGCGGCCGTCCTGCCGAGCAGCTCGCCGCCGCAGAAGATCTGCACGCCCTCTGCCGGAGCAACACCGGTTCCCATCTGGTACACCGTTGCCGTGAACGTCTCGCTCGCCGCTGCGGTGAGCGCGGTCTCGTGGAACCAGACGTTGTACTTATAGCCGTAGTAGCTGTCGGAGTCGGCCGTCGACTCATTGGCAAACACGCCGTAGATGCCGCCGGCCGTGACGGGGACCGTCAGCGGGGAGGACGTATCATACGCGCCGTTCACGAAGTAATACTGGCCCCAGTATGCCACTGCCGCATTGGCCGCGTTGAAGTCTTCCGGGCCAGTCAGACTGCCGATGTAGCCATATTCGCTGACCGTGAGGACATAGTCCTCGCCGAAGCCCTGCTGCAGCGCCTCTGCGACCGTGCTGGAGGAAGAGACCTCCAGCGTGCGGTCGATCGCGCCGATGCCGTTCACGCCCGTTAGGCGGACCGTGACCGTCGCCTTGAAGGGCTTCTCCGTCACATGGACGCGGCACTGGCTGTAGGTGTGCAGCTCGTCGCCGGTCGTGAGCACATAGTCGCCCGCATGCTCAAAGCGGCAGAGGACCTTGCCGTTCTCATCGCTGACGCCCATCACATTGCCGTCCGCGTAGACCTTCACGCCTGCCTGCGGCACGGCGGTATTGCCCTGCATCTGGTAGACCGTGACGTCAAAGGCCGTCTCGGCCTCGGCGGTAACGCTGCGCTCGTGGATCCAGACGTTGTACTTGTAGCCATAGTTCTCGCCGGTCGTGTTCTTCTCGTTGGCGAAGATACCATAGACCGCGCCGTCCGTGACGGGGACCGTCAGCGGAGAGGACGTGTCATACGCGCCGTCGATGTAGTAATACTGACCCCAGAACTCAACGCCCGCATTGGCGGCGTTGAAATCGTCCGGGCCGGTCAGGCTGCCGATGTAGCCATAGCCGCTGACCGTGAGCGTGTAGTCCTCGCCAAGGCCCTCCTGCAGAGCCTCTGCCACGGTCTTATCCGACGTCGTGTCGAACGTGCGGTCCACTGCGCCGACGCCGTTCACGCCGGTCAGCACGACCGTGACCGTCGTCCTGACGGGAGGCTGATCGCCGCCCGGGTTCGGACCGTCCGTGCCGAGGACCGTCATGGTGGCGGAGACCTTCTGACCGGTCAGCTTGGAGAAGTAGTCGTCATACCATGCGCCGGACGTAATCTTCTTGGCATACTTGGCAAAGACGGCATGCTCCAGCACGCTCTCAACGGTGACGGACGTGTTGTACTTCGGCTGCGTCAGCACCAGATTCTCATGGGCAATGACGGCCGGATTGCTGGACTTGAACTTGTTATACTGCTCCTGACCGCCGACGGAGGAATAATCCGCCTGATCTCCGGCCACGATGCCAGCACCATGCGCGTCGCGGTAGTCATACAGCCACGTCAGGCCGCCGTTCTCGCCCGCAACGGCCTCGCGGAAGGCGTGGAGGCTCTTCGTCACAGCGTACTGCGACTCGTTCGCTCCGTCGTTCAGGCCGTCCCAGTAGTGGGCCTTGGCCTGCTCCATGAGGTTCAGCGCATCGTCAAGCTCCGCCTTTGTCAGCGGCAGGACCTTGAGGGCGATCTGCTTCTGCACGGAGACGTCCTTTGTCTTGTGCTGCATGGTGACGGTCAGCGTCACCTCCGCCGCGGCTTCGCCGGGCATCGGGCGGTAGATATTGGCGCGGTAGGCGTTGATCTCGGCCACATCCGGATCGCCCGAAGTGACGATGAACTTATAATCGTCATAGTTCTCAATGCCGGTGGCGCGTGCCGTGAGGAGCTGGATGTCGCCGTTCACAGCCTCGGGGTCGATGACCTCGCCGGTCACAACATAGGTCAGCTTCGTGACGAGATAGTTCTCGTCAAGCTCCTTCTGCATCTGCTGACGCAGCGGCTCGAGATCCTCGGCCGGGAGCGTCAGACGGAAGCCCTCGGCCTGCAGCGAGCTCTCGTTGAGCTGGAACGTCAGGGTCGGATAGAGATGGACCTTCGTGTCAACGCTCGGGCGTGTGACGCGGCCCGTCAGGACTTCGCCCGCCGTGCTGCCCTCGATGGAGATCAGCTTGGAATCGGATGTCCAGGCGAACGTGACGAACGGATAAGCGCCGGTACGCTGCGGGAGCTGCAGGTCGGAGATAATCTCCGCTTCGCTCTCATTCTGATTGCGGATGGTATCGAACGTAACGGAGGCCGCCGCCTTTTCGAGGTAATCCCGGACGATGTCCAGATCCCAGTTCAGGATGACCATCGCCGTGATATCCGCACTGCTCTCGCCGCGCGTAAGCGTCAGTTCCACGCCGGAGACGCGGGCAAAGTGCGCCGCAAGGCCCAGCGTTTCGGGGTCCGCGTTGAAATAGGTGATCTTGCCGTCGGCCGCGATGCCGGTCGTCTGCGCCACATCCATCGGATAATCGAGCGCGCCGGGGTCCTTCACGGTGACGGTGATGCCGTTGAGATCATTTCGGCTCAGATAGTTTTCCACATAGGTGCAGAGGTTCGTATCCGTACCGGGGACCGGGTTCAGCGTGGACTTGCTGTCCAGCAGGGACTTGGCCGCCGTGACGAGCTCGTCGTTCTGCGCCTTCAGGGACTTCACCGTGATGAGGAAGGTCTTCGTACCGGTCTCGCCGCCATAGGCCAGCGTCGCCGTCAGCTTCACATAGACCGTTCCCGTGGACGGGAGCGTCACAACGCCCTCCGGCGTGATGACCGCGCCGTTCGAGCTGGCCCAGGTGATCGTGCCGTCAAAGCCCTCGACCGTCGAAGCGAGCGCCAGCGTGCAGTTCTCGGTGACGAGCGTCGGCTCGACCGTGAGCTTTTCCGCCGCGCGCGCAATGGCCTCGGCCGCCGCCGTGTTGACCACATGCGTGCCGCCCTGCCATGCCAGCAGCGGATAGCCGCCGTTGCGGCCGTCATCCTGGTGGAAGGCTTCATTGCCGAGTGCGAGGACAAAGGCAGTCTCCTTCATCTCCGCGGCGGTCTTGGCCGTCGCTTCGACATTGACGCCGTCCTTCGTGTTGCCGGTCGCAGCAGAGGCGGAGCCTTCGAGATAATAGCTGTTCCGAATTTCGGCCGCATATTCGCCGACGAGCGCGCCGCAGGAAGCGCCCTTGACGCTGCCGGTGTTATAGCAGTTCGTGACCGTGGGATCCGTGCCGCCGGTGTGCTTGCCCGCGATGCCGCCGACGCAGGTCGCGCCGGTGACGGAGCCGGTGTTGTAGCAGTTCAGGATCTGCACGCTGCCGTTTTCGGTGTAGCCGACGATGCCGCCGACATAGCCGCGGTTGTTGCTGCCGCCGTTGATCGCGCCGGTGTTATAGCAGCCCGTGATGGGCGCGTAGCTTGCGCCGACGATGCCGCCGACCTTCGCGTCGGAATAGGCGCTGCTCAGCGTGCAGGTCACGCTGCCCTCGTTGCCGCAGTTCACGATCGCACCGCTGGCATAGACGCGCGCGGCGATGCCGCCCGTCACGCCGCCGTAGGAGGCCGCATTCGTCACGTTCACACGGCTGACGCAGCCCTCAATGCGGCCGTAGCTCTGGTTGGCGAAGGCGCCGATCGCGCCGTCGCCCTCGATCGTGCCGACAAGCGTGACATTCTTGATCACGCCGTCTGCCCCGAGGTAGCCGCACAGGCCCATCGCAGATTCGTAGGTATCGTCATTATCGCAGCTGTAATAGCCGCTGATCGTCTTGCCGTTGCCGTCAAAGATGCCGCTGTACTGCAAGTTGTACTTGCCAAAGCCGCCCCAGCGGTTGGCCTTCGGTGCCTCTGCACTGTTGAGCACGAGGTTCACCATGATACGGGCGTTGATTGCCGTCTCACCGCCGTTGACCTTCGCGGCAAACCACGCCAGCTCCTCCGGCGTCTTGATGAGGTACCACGTCACGCCGTTTTCGGTCTTCGTCTCCGGCGCGGTATCGGAGGCCTTGCCCGTCCAGACATTGCTGCCCTCCTCGAGTCTGACCGTAACAGTCAGATCCTTGCCCGCGACCGTGAAGGAACCGGCCACATTCAGATAGCCGTCCAGCATGACGGCATAGGAATAGGTGCCGTCCGGCAGGCTGTAGACGCCGTTCACCGCCGTCTGCTCGCCGCCCTCGGCATGCGTCACGGAGATATCAGCGCCGCTCAGCGCGCTGCCGTCGTCCGCCTTCACGGTGGCAATGCGCACACTATGGCGCACCGCCTGCTGCAGCGTGACATGCAGGCTGTCGTTTTCGCCCGTGACCGTCAGGCTGCCCGCCGCGGTCTCGTAGCCGAACAGGCTCGCCTCATAGGTGTAGCTGCCCTTCGGCAGGCGCCATGCGCCGTTCACGGCGCTCCACTGCTTGCCATCGGCATCGCGAAGAACGAGCTTTGCCTCGGCCGGGGTCAGCGTCACGCTGACGGGATAGGTGCGCACCGACAGCGTGACCGTGATGGTGCGGCCTGCGCCGTCGATCGTAAAGCTGCCGGTCACATCGTCGCACTCATCGCGCGTGACAAGATAGGTATAGCTGCCGGAGACAAGGCGATAGGTGCCGTCCTCCTCCGGGGTCTGCTCCACGTTCTGCGCATCGTAGACATGGACGGAAGCGCCGGTCATGTTGACGGAGAACGCCACGATGAGCTTGGCGTCCGCATCCTGCCAGGCAAGGACGGGATAGCCGCTGTTCTGATTCTTCGCGTCGTTCACGAATGCGCCGCCGAGCTTCAGCACGGTGTCGAACGACTTCAGCTGCTCTTCCGTGAGGGCAGTCGTGTCGCCGGAGCCGCTGCCGATGGCCTGCGTGCCCGTGAGGTAATAGCAGTTCGAAACGGAGCCGCCGTTTTGGCCGATGAGCGAGCCAGCATAATTATAATTGCCCGCTGCCGCCAGTGTGATCGCACCGGCATTGTAGCAGGACGTCACGGTCGTGTTCGAATCCGTCTGGCCGAGAATGCCGCCGACGCGGTTGCCGGTGGCGGAGCCGACGTTATAGCACTCGCTCAGCGTAGTATAGTAGGCAGTGCCAACGATACCGGCCGAGAAATTGTTCGTACCATTGCTGATCGTGCCGAAGTTTGCGCAGCGCAGGACGGTCGAGCGCGCAGCGGACTTGCCGTTCAGACGGCCGACGATACCGCCGACATTCCGGCTCGTACCGGTGACCGTGGCATAGTTCGCGCAGGCCTCGATCGTGGCGCTGTCCGCCTGACCGGCGATGCCGCCGACATAGCCGCGGCCGGAGATGCTGCCGCGGACCGTCAGGCGGCGTACGGCCGCGCCGGTATCCAGGCAGCCGAACAGGCCGGCATAATCCGTCGTCTGCGAGACGAGCAGATTATCGATCGTGTGATACGCGCCGTCAAAGCTGCCCGCGAAGCGGCGGGCATCGCTGCCGATCGGCGTGAAGGCCACATTGCCCATGTCCAGATTGGCTGCGAGTGTCACATGCTTTCCGGCAAAGGCATTGCCGGAGGCGACCTGCGCGGACAGATAGGCCAGCTCCTCGCCGTTCGAGATGAGGTAGGGATCCGCCTGCGTACCGGTGCCGCCCGCAAAGCCGTCTGCCACCGTTCCATCCCACTCGATGCCGGGGACCATGGTGACCTTGACCGTCGTGTCGGCCTCGCCGAGCGTGAACGTGCCGCGTGCCGTCTTATAGCCCGCAGCCTTCACCTGATAGGAATAGTCCGCCGGGAAGAGCAGGTAGGAGCCGTCCTCCTCGGCCTGCATAACATTGTCGCCGTGCTTCACGGTAACGTCCGCCGTCGTGCCTGCGGCAAGGCCCGTGATCAAGAACGCCGCCTTATGGCGTGCAAGCTCCGTCATGGTCACGGGGACTTCAACGGCCGCATCCGTCACGGTAAAGCTGCCGGTGGCCTGCGCATAGCCGAAGGCCTCGGCCGTATAGCGGTACTCGCCCGCCGGAACGCTGGCCTTGCCGTCCGTCACGGCATAGGAAGCATCCGCGCTGTCCGTCAGCGTAAAGGCCGTGCCTGCAGGCGCGCCCGTGAACGTGACGCCATAGTACGTTTTGCAGCTGAAGTCCTTCAGATAGAGCGTATCATCGTTCCTATCGCCGTTGTAGTCCTTGGAATACCCGATGGTCACGACGTCATTCGCAGCGACCTCCATCGTGTAGGTCTGGAAGGACGTCATCGCACCGGAATACGAAGCCTTGCTGGACTTCGTCAGGTCCGTTCCGTTCTTCGTAACCGCCATATAGTCGTATTTGGACTCGCTGGAGACCTTATAGGAGAAGCGGAACGTACCGCCGCTCCGGAAGGTCAGCTTGAGGGCGGAAGTCGTTCCCCCACACCCTTGTTGCCGGATATCAGGCAAGTCTCGTCGTCGCTCTCCGCAAAGGGATAGGAGGCGTCGTTTTCCACGGTCGCCGGAACGTCCGCAAAAAACTCATCAAAACTTGCCGCTGCTGCGACCGGGATGCTGCACAGCACCATGCACAGCACAAGGATCGCCGCGATCATTCGTTTCATGATCCAATCTTCCTTTCTTAATACGAAAATAATAAAAACACTGCGGCAGAGGGCCTCGTTTCCCCTGCCGCAGCCGTTTTCCTGCGTCATGGCGCACCTGCGCCGCATGCTTCTGTAGGTCTTCTGACTCGTGCTCCCGGGTCTCCCCCGCAACGCGGCGCTCAGCCTTCTCAGGTCGCCCCAATGACCGGCTTTCGCCCATGGAGCTCGCGTCTTGCACATACAGCGCCGGTCGGCGTTGCAGGCTCTCACTGCATTCCCTTGTCCATCTCCGGCTGTACATATGCCCTGCCGGAGCCACAAAAGCTTTTTGTTTTTAACCTATTCAGTATAGCATATTTCCGCAGCATTGTAAAGCCGGATGAAAAACGTTCCGACCCTATAACCGCCGTTGACGGAGCGCCGAAAATACGCTATAATTTGAATTGTATATTATGATCCGCCCCCGGCGGGAAGGAGTGCAGCATTATGATCCAGTTATCTGATTTCTATGGCTACAGCATGTATACCATCTCTTCCGATACGCTTTCCGTCTCCGTGATGAGCCTCGGTGCGACCGTCACAAAGCTTGCTTATCTGGGCCGCAATGTCGTGGTCAGCCTGAAGACCCCGGACGACTATCTGCAGGACACCAGCTACCTCGGCGCGATCGTCGGACGCTATGCCAACCGCATTGCGGGCGGCCGCTTCCCGCTGAACGGCGAGACGGTGCAGGTCGAGCAGAACGAGGGCCGCAACCACCTGCACGGCGGCAGCGTCGGCTTCCACAAGCGCGTGTGGACCGCCGAGTGCCTTGGGGAGCAGGCAGTGCGCTTCACGCTGCACACGCCGGACGGCGACGCGGGCTATCCCGGCGCGCTGACGATGCACGTCACCTATCGCGTGGAGGGCAGCCGGCTGTTCCTCGATTTTGAGGGTGTCAGCACAAAGGACACCATCCTCGCGCCCACAACGCACATGTATTTCAACCTCGGCGGCACGGAGAGCATCCTCGGAACGACGCTGCAGATCAATGCCGGCCGTTGGATTCCCGTGGACGGCGAGCTCATTCCCACCGGCGAGCTGCGCCCGGCCGAGGGCCCGTTCGACTTCCGCACGCCGCACGCCATTGCGCAGAACTTTGACCACGGCTTCGTGCTCGACGGGCAGGACGCCCTTGTGGCAGAGGACGGCGGCGTCCGCCTGTCGCTGCACACGGACTACCCTGCCCTGCAGCTCTACACCGGTGAATTCCTCTCGGGCAAGCTCCATCCGAATCAGGGCTTTGCCATTGAGCCGGAGGCCTGCCCCGACACGCCGAACCATCCGGAATTCGGCTCCTCCGTGCTGAAGGCCGGTGAGACGTTCCATCGCTCCATCGCCTATACCTTCGAATCCACCGCAAAATGAGCCGCGCCGATTTGCTCTACCGCGAGACGTGTGCACGCATCCTGCGCGAGGGTGTCTGGGACACCGATCAGTCCGTTCGCCCGCGCTGGGCGGACGGTTCCCCGGCCCATACGGTCAAGTGCTTCGGTGTGGTGAACCGCTATAATCTGCAGGAGGAATTCCCGCTCATGACGCTGCGCCGCACCTATTGGCGCTCATGCGTGGAGGAGCTTCTGTGGATCTGGCAGAAGAAGTCGAACAACGTCCGCGACCTCGGCAGCCACATCTGGGACAGCTGGGCGGATGAGAACGGCTCCATCGGCAAGGCCTACGGCTATCAGCTCGGCATCAAATACCGCTTCCCGGAGGGAGAGTTCGATCAGGTCGACCGCGTGCTGTACGACCTGAAGCACAACCCGGCCAGCCGCCGCATTCTGACAAGCCTCTACAATTTTGCCGATCTGCACGAGATGGCTCTGTATCCCTGCGCCTATTCCATGACGTTCAATGTCAGCGGCAACCGGCTCAACGCCATTCTGAATCAGCGCTCGCAGGACATGCTCACGGCAAACAACTGGAATGTCGTGCAGTATGCCGTGCTTGTGCACATGCTGGCGCAGGTCAGCGGCCTTGTCGCGGGCGAGCTCGTGCATGTGATCGCCGACTGCCATATCTACGACCGCCACATTCCGCTTGTCGAGCAGATGCTGGAGCTGGAGCCGTATCCCGCGCCGGAATTCCGGCTCGATCCTGCGGTCACGGACTTCTATGCCTTCACGCCGGACAGCGTGCAGGTGGAGAACTACCGCTATCATCCGTTTTCGGCCAGAATTCCTGTCGCCATTTAGGAGGAGCCATGGACTGCATCGTCAATGTCACGCAAAACTGGGGCATCGGGAAGGACAGCGATCTGCTTGTCTCCATTCCCACCGACCTGCGCCGCTTCCGCGCGCTCACGACCGGGAAGACCGTGATCTATGGCCGCAAGACCCTGCTCACCTTCCCCCATGCGCGCCCGCTGCCGAACCGCGAGAACTGGATCCTCTCGGCCACGCCCGGCTTTTCCGTGCCGGGCGCAGCGGTGTTTCCGTCGCTTGCGGCCCTGCAGGAAGCCATGCGTACCCGTCCGGCCGATTCGCTGTGCCTCATCGGCGGTGCGAGCGTCTACCGCGCGCTGCTGCCGTGGTGCAGCCGCGTGCTGCTCACGCAGACTTGCGCCGACCTGCCTGCCGACCGGTTTTTCCCCGATCTGGACCGGCTCCCGAACTGGCGCTGCACGGACACCGGCCCCCTGCAGGAGGACGGCGGCCATTGCTTCCGCTATCTGACTTACGAAAACGATGCTCCGCTTCCGTTATGAACATAGAATTGCTCCCTTCTGCGCAGACTAAGCGCCGAAGGGAGTGATTTTTATGCCGATTTTACCTTTGACGGAAGAAAATTTCGAGCAGGAGGTCCTGCAGGCCGAGGGGCCGGTGCTCGTGGACCTCTTTGCGGCGTGGTGCGGCCCGTGCCGTGCGCTTGCGCCGGTGCTGGAGACGCTGGCAGAGGCTCGGCCGGAGCTGCGCATCGGAAAGGTCGATGTGGACGCCCAGCCCGAGCTTGCGGCGCGGTTTGACGTGCTGACCGTCCCGACGCTGCTGCTGTTCCGCTCCGGCAGGCTGCTCCGGCGCACGACCGGCGCAAAAACACCGGCGGAGCTGGAAGAATTTCTGCGGAGCGGCGAAGCATGAGATGCTATGACATGGCCGTGGTCGGGGCCGGACCGGCGGGCTGCACGGCGGCTCTCTATGCCGCCCGCGCCGGGCTGGACGTGCTCGTTCTCGAGCGGCTCGGCCCCGGCGGGCAGATGGCGCAGACGCAGCACATTGAGAATTACCCCGGCTTTCCGGACGGCGCAGACGGAGCCGCGCTGGCAGACGGCATGAAGGCAGGTGCGGAGCGCGCGGGGGCCATTTTTCTGCTGGCCGACGTCCGCAGCGCGCAGCTCACCGGCCGCGTAAAGGAGCTGCAGACGGACGGCGGGCCGGTCCTTGCCCGGACCGTTGTGCTCGCCACGGGAGCGGGCCCGCGGAGGCTCGGGCTGCCGCAGGAGGACGAGCTGCCCGGCGTGAGCTACTGCGCCGCCTGCGACGGGGCGTTTTTCCGCGGGAAGGCCGTCGCCGTGGTCGGCGGCGGCAATTCCGCCGTCAGTGAGGCTCTGCTGCTGTCGCGGTTGTGCCGCCATGTAACGCTCGTGCACCGCCGCAGCACGTTCCGGGCATCTGCCGCAGAGCTGGCGGCGCTGGAAAAGCAGGACAATGTGACATTCTGCCGGAACAGCATCGTAACGGAGCTGCTGGGCCGTGAGCGCCTGACCGGCATCCGCCTGCAGAACGGCCGGGAGCTGGAGATCAGCGGCCTGTTTGTCTGCATCGGCCGCACGCCTGTCTCCGCCCTCGGCGGCGAGCAGCTCCGCCGGACGCCGGACGGCTATTACTGCGCGGACGAGACGACACGGACCGGCCTGCCGGGCGTTTTTGCCGCAGGCGACGTGCGGGAAAAGCAGCTGCGCCAGATCGTTACGGCCGTCTCGGACGGCGCAGCGGCGGCGCAGCAAGCGGAGCATTATCTGGGCAAAACGTCCCGCAGGGCGGAAATATAGCGCGGATCCGTGCCGCAGCAGCCGCCGACGAGTGCAGCTCCGGCATCGATCAGCGTGCGCATATGCTGCGCGAATGCCGCCGGGCCCATGGAATAGATGGCCTCGCCCTCCGGCGAGATCTCCGGCATACCCGCATTCGGCTTGACAAGGAGCGGCACCTTTGCAGCCTGCCTCATATTGCGCACAAGACTTTCGAGCTGGTCCGGGCCGGTGGAGCAGTTGATGCCGACTGCGGCCGCGCCGATCTCCTGCAGCGTCTCCACGGCCTCGACACAGGTCCCGCCGAAATAACCGCTGCCGTCGGCCTGCACCGTCATGCTGCACAGGACCGGCAGGGCGCAGACACTCTGCGCCGCCTCGAGGGCGACGGTCATCTCGTCGATGCCGAGCATGGTCTCCACAACGAGCAGGTCGGCCCCGGCCTCGGCCAATGCCGTAATTTGCTCCGTGTAAATTTCAAACAGCTCGTGATATGTCATCGTCCCGGCAGGCTCGAGCGGCACGCCGGTCGTTGTGAGGTCGCCTGCCACGAGCGCGTGGCCGCCCGCCGCCTCGCGCGACAGCGCAACGAGCTGCCGGTTCAGAAGCGCAACATCGTTCTCGCGGCCGCAGCGTGCAAGCCCGCGCCGGTTGGCGCAGAACGTCGGCGCATAGATGATCTGTGACCCGGCCGCGATATAGTCCCGCTGCAGAGCCAGCAGAGGCTCCGGATGCTCTGTGACCCAGACCTCCGTGCAGATGCCGCGCGGCATGCCCGCGCGCATCAGGTTCGAGCCGGTCGCGCCGTCGAGCAGCACGGGGCCGCGCGCAAGCAGCGCCTGAAAAGCTTCGTTTGTCATAGGTTCCTCCGTGGTATGGTTTTCTCTTCTATTTTACCCGCTCCGGCGGGAATTTGCAATGAGAAACTTCCGCATGCATTTTCGGTTGCATTCCGGTGGGGTTTCTGCTAGAATAGCGATAGATTCCATTCATTATTACAAGGAGGACAATATGAAAAAGTCCGTACTGCGCAAATATGCCACGCTGATCGCCACGGTCGGCGTCAATGTCCAGAAGGGTCAGGAGGTCTTCATCGCCGCCGAGCTCGATCAGCCCGAATTCGTAAAGATGGTCGTTGAGGAATGCTACCGCGCCGGTGCAAAGCGCGTTGTGGTGGACTGGGACTATCAGCCGCTGACGAAGCTCCACGTCCGCTGGCGCAGCCAGAAGAACCTCTCCACGCTGGAAAACTGGGAGGAGGCCCGCTGGCAGCATTATGTTGACGAGATTCCCTGCCGCATCTACCTGATCTCCGAGGACCCGGACGGTCTGCGCGGCGTCAATCAGGAAAAGATGGCCAAGGCCGGTCAGGCTAAGTACAAGGTCATCCGTCCGTACCGCGACCAGATCGAGAACAAGTATCAGTGGTGCATCGCAGCCGTCCCCGGTGTTGCGTGGGCCAAGAAGCTCTTCCCGAACCTGTCGAAGGCACAGGCCGTCGAGAAGCTGTGGGAAGCCATTCTGGCCGCCTCCCGCGTAGATGACGACCCCGTCGCCGCATGGAAGGCCCATAACGAGGACCTCGCCCGCCGCTGTGCCTATCTGAACGACCTCGGCATCACGGAGCTGGAGTATCACAGCTCGAACGGCACGAATTTCAAGGTCGGCATGATCGAAGACGCCGAATTCAAGGGCGGCGGCGAGAACTCTCTGCTCGGCCACTTCTTCAATCCGAACATCCCGACGGAGGAGGTCTTCATCTCCCCGAAGCGCGGCGTGGCAGAGGGCATCGTCTATTCCACGAAGCCGCTGTCCTATCAGGGCCAGCTTATCGAGAACTTCTCCATCCGCTTTGAGGGTGGCAAGGCCGTCGAGGTCCATGCCGAAAAGAACGAAGCCCTTTTGCAGAAGCTCATCTCCATGGATGAGGGCGCTTCCTACCTCGGCGAGTGCGCGCTCGTTCCCTATAACTCCCCGATCCAGAATTCCGGCCTGCTGTTCTACAACACGCTGTTCGACGAGAACGCCGCCTGCCATCTGGCGCTCGGCATGGGCTTTGCCGACACGATCAAGAATTTTGAGAACTACACGCTCGACGAGTGCCGTGCCAAGGGCATCAACGATTCCATGGTGCATGAGGACTTCATGATCGGCTCCGCCGACCTGTCCATCGACGCGCACACGCGCGACGGCCGCACCGTGCCGATCTTCCGCGACGGCAACTGGGCATTTTAATGGGGATCTCTGAATATATCAGAGCTTTTCTGAGTCCCGGACATAAAAGCTGCTGCAGCGATTGTGCTGCAGCAGCTTTTTATTCCGTTAGCAGGGTGAGCTTCCCGGTTCTGCGGGTCGCGTTCAGGTCGATGAGGCGCTGGTTTTGGCTTCCGCGCCAGCGGAGCTCCAGAGAGCGCTCCGCCTCGACATACGGTCCGTCCACGAGCACATCGGCAGCCGCCAGCAGCCGCAGGCGCGCCGGGTCTGACTCCTGCACGAGCGCCTCATAGCGCCAGCCCGTGTAGACCCAGACATTGCCGCCCAGCGCGTGCACGGCCTCTGCCAGCGCAGCGCACTCCGCTGCCTGCTCCATCGGCTCCCCGCCGGAGAGCGTCAGGCCGTCGAGCAGCGGGTCTGCAGTATAGCGAGCCAGCAGCGCCGTTGTTGTTTCCTCGCGGCCGCCTGCCGGGTCGTGCGTCTGCGGATTGTGGCAGCCGGGGCAGCGGTGCGGACAGCCCTGCGTGAACACGGTCAGCCGCAGGCCCGGTCCGTCCACGATAGACTCGGAGACCGTTCCGGCAATGCGCATCAGTCCGTCACCCCGTGCTTGACACGGTCGCGCTCCTCGGCGCGCTTGCCGTTGTTGAAGCGGTCGAGCGTGCCCACAAGATAGCCCGTGATGCGGCGGATACGCTCAAAGGGCTGGTCCGGCGTCTCGCGGCGGCCGCAGCGCGGGCAGGTATCGCCGATGATGCCGTTAAAGCCGCAGACCGGGTCGCGGTCGACCGGGTGGTTGATGGAGCCGTAGCCGATGCCGCACTGGCCCATAAAGCGCACGACCTTCTCGAATGCGGGCAGATTCTGCAGCGGATCGCCGTCCATTTCAATGTAGGAGATATGGCCGCCGTTCGTCAGCGCATGATAGGGTGCCTCGATGCGGAGCTTGTTAAAGGCCGAGATCGGATAATACACCGGCACATGGAAGCTGTTCGTGTAATACTCACGGTCCGTTACGCCGGGGATCACGCCGAAGCGCTTGGCATCCATCCGGACGAAGCGGCCGGAGAGGCCCTCCGCCGGGGTGGCAAGGCAGGAGAAGTTCAGGCCGCGGGTCGCCGACTCTCGGTCGGCACGGTCGCGGATGCGGCCGATGATCTCAAGCCCGAGCGCCTGCGCCTCGGCGCTTTCGCCGTGGTGCGCGCCGGTCAGCGCCTTCAGGCACTCGGCAAGGCCGATGAAGCCGATGGAGAGCGTGCCGTGCTTGAGCACCTCGCGCACCTCATCGTCCGGGCCGAGCTTTTCGGAGTCCAGCCAGACGCCCTGCCCCATCAGGAAGGGGAAATTGCGCACGCGGCGGCGGCTCTGAATCTCGAGCCGCTCGAGCAGCTGGCCGACGACAAGGTCGAGCATCTCATCGAGGCTGTGGAAAAAGGCCTCGCGGTCGCCGCGTGCCAGAATGGCGAGCCGCGGCAGATTGATGGACGTGAAGGAAAGGTTGCCGCGCCGCGCCGTGACCTCGCGGGAGGGATCGTAGGCGTTCGCCACCACACGCGTGCGGCAGCCCATATAGGCGATCTCCGTTTCGGGATGGCCCTCCTTGTAATATTGCAGGTTGAACGGGGCATCCTGGAATGAGAAATTCGGGAACAGGCGCTTGGCGCTGCAGCGGCAGGCCAGGCGGAACAGGTCGTAGTTTGGCTCACCCTCGTTGAGGTTCACGCCGCTCTTCACACGGAAGATCTGAATGGGGAAGATCGGCGTCTCGCCGCTGCCAAGCCCGGCCTCCGTGGCGAGCAGCAGGTTTTTCATCACAAGACGGCCCTCCGGCGAGGTATCCATGCCGTAGTTAATGGAGGAAAACGGCGTCTGCGAGCCGGAGCGGGACTCCATGGTGTTCAGATTGTGGATAAGCGATTCCATGGCCTGATACGTCGCGCGGTCCGTCTCCTCTGCGGCGCGGCGGGCGGCAAATTCCTGCGCGCGGCGGATATCGCCCTCCACGCAGCCGAAGGCTGCCTTGAGCTGCGCCGCCTCGGCATCGTCATAGGCCTTTTGCCCGGCAAGCGCCGGAGTCAGGCCCCTTTCGGCCAGTGAAGCCGCAAAGCCCCGGAGCTGGGCATCCGTCGGCGTCACGCCGCACAGCAGCTCCAGCGCACGGCTGAGGTTCTGGCGGTAGCAGGCGCGGTACGTCTTGGCAACGCCCTCGGCCATGGCATAGTCAAAATTCACGATGCTCTGGCCGCCGTGCTGGTCGTTCTGGTTCGACTGAATGGCGATGCAGGCCAGCGACGCATACGACGCGATGCTCTGCGGCTCGCGGATATGGCCGAGGCCGGTGGAAAAGCCGCCGTGGAACAGCGAGAGCAGGTCGATCTGGCAGCACGTTGTCGTCAGCGCGTAAAAATCAAGATCGTGGATGTGGATATCGCCGCGCTCATGCGCCGTGGCATACTCCGGCTTCATCAGGAAGGACTCGGAGAACTGCTTGGCGGCCTCGGAGCCGTAGCGCAGCATGGTACCCATGGCGGTGTCGCCGTCGATGTTGGCGTTCTCGCGCTTGATGTCCGAATCGGCGGCATCCTTGAACGTGATCTCCTCAAACTTGCGCATCAGGCTGGAATTCACCTGCCGCGCGCGGCTGCGCTCCTCGCGGTAAAGAATATAGGCCTTGGCCGTGCGGCCGTAGCCCTCCTGCATCAGCACCTGCTCCACAAGGTCCTGCACATGCTCGACCTCCGGTTCGCAGCCCTCGAGCTCGAGCATGGTCTCCACCTTGCGGGCAAGCGCGTCGGAGACGTCCTCCATGCCGGTCTGCCCGACACCGAGGAATGAACGCCAGATCGCGTTCCGGATCTTTTCTGTATGAAATTCTACGAGACGCCCGTCCCGCTTGCGGATCATTTTCTGCGTCATGACTGTCTCCTCTCGCACACAAGATATGGTAGTACCGCGCAGGCACAAAACGCATATATCGTACTGCAAGTTCCGGTGTCTGTCAAGCACGGCCCGGCTGAAATAGTGCACAAAAAAATCGGGGCCGTTTTCGGCAGACCCGCGATTTTCCGTATAATCTGCGCACCGGGTGTGCATACTATCCACAGCATATGACAACAGGAGGGAAATCAAGATGGACATGCTTGCGCTGATTCTGAGCATCATCGGCTCGATCAACTGGGGGCTGGTCGGCATTTTCAAATTCGATCTGGTCGCCTGGATCTTCGGCGGACAGACGGCCGTCGTCAGCCGCATCATCTACACGATCGTCGGCCTCGCGGGACTGTGGTGCATCTCGCTGCTGTTCCGCCGCCGCCCGCTGCGCGCCGCAGAGGACGATGCATAACCACCAGAAAAACTGCACAAAGGCAGACTGCCGGACCGAGCCGCAATGGCCCGCCGGCAGTCTGTTTTTTTCGTTCTACCAGAGTAGTGCGGCCGCGACCGTCGGGACCACGAGGACGCCCGCCGCGATGAGCATCGTCTGGATGGTGCTGCGCGTTTTGCGCGACAGCAGCAGGATGACCGCCGCACCGCCTGCGCCGAGCAGCACATGCACGAGCGCGCGCAGCCCCAGAACGGTCCGGATGCGCCAGCCCGCTGGCACGCCGCTCAGCTGGGGCAGGCTGTTTGCCTGTGCGCCCCACTCCGGCAGTCCGTAGGCCCCGCGGACGGCAAGCAGGCGCGGCAGGAAGGCCGCCGTCACCATCAGGAGCACCAGCACCGCCGTGAGCAGCAGCTTGCGCCGCAGCACGCGCCCGTTCGCCCCGGCCGCCGTCTGCAGAACGGCAACGCCCGTCTCCTGCTCCATGGCAAACACGGCGGACAGCGCGACCGTCAGGAAGAAGAACAGCTTTGCAAGGTCCAGCAGGTCCTTCTGCACACCAAAGTAGCCTAGCAGGACGTTATAGCCCGTCTCATAGACATAGGACTGCCCCGGCTGCAGCTGCTCATACTGCTGCTTTGCCTTCTCAAAGCCGTCCTGCGCCCGCAGGGCCGAGAGAACGTCGCGCGCCATGAACTGCAGCGCATCCTCGTTGCCCTCCGTGATGCGGGCATAGTCCGCAAGCTCGTTCTGGAGCTCCGCAAAGCGGGCCGTCTCCGAGGCAAGATAAGCGTTCTTTTCCGGCGTCGGCTCGCCTGCCAGCTTTTCGGAATACGCGCGGTAGAACCATTCGTCCGCATTGAAATAGGCCCGAAAATCGCGATAAGATCCGATCTGCACCAGCACGAACACCGCAAGCACCAGCAGCGCCCCGCCCGTGAGCAGGAGCTTCCGCGCCTCATAGGCCAGCAGCACCGTGTGCCGCAGGCGCGGCAGCGGCAGGCCCCGGCGCTGGCGCACCGGCTGGACCGCCTGCGTGCGGCAGAACACCACCGCGCCGCCGAGGCAGCCACCCACCGTCAGCAGCAGGAGCATAGCGGGAAGCAGCGCCGTCTGCCGGAGCGGCAGGCCGAAGAAATTCAGATAAATGCAGCCACGCCAGCTCTCCTCAACCTCGGCCGCGCGGCTGAGGCTGAGCAGCCGGGGCCAAAGTGAGCCGCGGCTGCCGAGCAGCAGGGCAAGCCCCGCGCCGCCGCCCGCAAGCAGAAACGCGGCCCACGCGCGGCCCGTCGTGGTGCACAGCAGGAAGAACAGCGCGCCCACGGCCCAGCCCCATAGGAGCTTTTCGCCCAAAAAGCACAAAAGCCAGCCAAACACCGTCAGCGGGACCGGGCAGCTCTGCATGCTGGGGATCGTCTGGATGGGGCGCGCCGGGTCGCCCAGCCCGAGGACGGCGGACGAAACGGCCAGATTCGCGCCATAGAGCAGCACGACGCCCGCAAGCACCGTTGCCAGCATGGCGGCAGCCTTGCGCCAGTAGAGCGCGCCGTGGCCGCGCCGCGTCGGGCGCAGCAGCACCATCAGGCCCGCGCTGCGCTCTCCCGTCAGCAGGACCAGCCCCGAGACCGCCGCAAACAGCAGAAGCAGCAGGTCCGTCAGCCGCCAGTCCAGCAGCACCTCCACGCCGTCCGGGAAGGACGGCTCCAGCCGCACGCCGAGCAGGGCGCTGTAGGCCGCAAGGCCCTTTTTCAGCGTGCGCTCGGCAAAGGGATCGGCGGAAAACAGGCCAAGGCGCAGCTTGGCCTCGGTCTCAGCGCAGAGGCCGCGGAGGTATTCGGGGTAATTTTTCGTCGTCTCGACCTCGTCGCGAACCGTGCTCAGCAGGGCGTAGCGCCGGAGGTCCTCGTCCGGCACCTGCATGATATCGACGTTCTCGCCGTAAATTCCGTTGAGCAGGGCGTCATACTCCTGCTCCAGCGTGTCCAGATGGGCATACTCCGCCCGGATGTCCGCGCGGGTGAAGCCGCCGAGGTCCTTGGTGCAGCGGCGGTAGAACAGCGCCGCATTCACGGCGACTGCCAGCGCGAGCAGGAGCATCACATAGCGGTTGCCCAGAATTTTCCGCAGCTCATAGCTCATAGCCCGTCCTCCGCGCCGAAGTAGTGCAGATACACATCCTCCAGCTCCGGCGCAAGCGGCCTGCAGGCAAAGGGCGGCTGCTTTTCCGCCAGCAGGCGCACGCGGATATGCCCCGCGTCGACGCGGGCGATGCCGCAGACCGTCCCGGCGGCCTGCGCGGCGGGCAGCTCGGACTCGGCAAGCTCCGCCTCCCAGACCTGCCCGTTCAGCTCGTGCGTCAGCTCGGCCGGAGAGGCCTTGCGCAGCAGCCGTCCCTCGGACAGGAGCAGCAGCTCGCTTGCCACATACTCCACGTCCGGCACAACGTGCGTCGAAACGATCACGATCTTCTGCAGGGCGATCTCCGCGATGAGATTGCGCACCGCGATGCGCTGCCGCGGGTCCAGCCCGGCCGTCGGCTCATCGAGGATGAGAATGTCCGGCTCGTCCAGAATGGCCTGCGCCAGCAGCAGGCGCTGCTTCATGCCGCCGGAGAGGCTTCGGATCGTCTTGCCGCGCACGTCGGACAGGCCGACCGCGCCGAGCGCCCAGTCGATGCGCTCCAGCGCCCGCGCGCGCGGCATGCGGCGCAGCGAGGCCATGTACAGCAGGAAGCGCTCCGCCGTAAAGCCCGGATAGAGCGTCTGCTGCTGGGGCATATAGCCCACACGGCCGCGGAAGGCCGCGCCGAGCGAGCGGATCTCCGCGCCGTTGAAGCGGATCTCTCCCGCCGTCTGGCGCAGGTTCCCGGTCAGGATATTCATGAGCGTGCTCTTGCCTGCGCCGTTCGGCCCGAGCAGGCCGTAGATGCCGCCCGTCAGCTCGGCCGAAAAGCCGATCAGCGCCTGTTTTTTCCCGTAATTTTTGCTCAGGGCATCAAATGTCAGTTCCATCATCCATCTCCCCCGCCGTCTCAGCGAAACGCTCCGTCATAATTGCTTCGGTAAAAATCCTCCTTACTGATGTAGCACTCTTCGACATTGCCGGATGGCTCTGTCAGCAAGCCCTTGAAATAACCATCGCACTCATACTCCGTGGAAAATACCATTACATTTCCGCTGCGGGTGTCCAGTTCGGTCACGACCTCATCTGTAATATCGATTGCCCAAACCCGGCAGACATCCTCCGTTCCGCAGATGGCGATCACATGCCCGTCCAGAATCATATAATTGTAGAAATCCCAGTTCTGCTCATAGGTAAAGAGTTTTTTCGCCGCCTGTTTCTCCAGATCATAGACATACAGGCTGCGGTCGACCTGATACACAGCATACTGGCCCCAGCTTCGATGCGGGTCGACTGTCCGGACATAGTTCTCCGACGCATCCACAAGCACAGTCTCCTCGCCCGTTTTGAGATTTCGGACCAGAAAGCGAATGCCAAGAAACTGCCGGTCATACTCGTCCCAAGATGTTCCTTCCGGCTGCTGCGCAAGCCAGTCTTCAAATTCCGGCGCGTCTTCCGCCATCTCCAGCATGCGGAAGGCCGCGATATCCTCCCAGACGCTGTAGAGATCGTAGCCATCGTCGTTTTCAAGGATCGTCGATACCTCTCCCGTCTGCAGGTCGACGGAGACAAGGCTGCTCTCCTGCGCGGCAGTTGTCAGCTGTCCGTCCTCTGTCAGTGCATAGGTCTCTCTGTTCGCGGTAACATATGCCTTCCCAAAGGAAACATATCGCAGCACACACCGGCATGCCTCATCCTCGTTTTCCGGTTTCCAACTGGCGAGAATTTGAAGCGGGCCGCCGGACAGCGGACGCGTGACGAGCGCCGAGGCTGTCTCGTCGTCCGTATAAACCATAGCATAGTAGTTTTCCCGGTATTCCACCAGAGACTGCAGGTCGCCGAAGCAGGCATTACAGGTGGGATCATTATGCCGGCAGCCGCTCTGGTAGCACGGGACATAGGTCGTTCTGGTCACGGGGTCATAGGCCTGAATATAGGGCCGGAAGAACGTATCCCACTGCCAGAACC
>OIWM01001202.1_pt1 | contig 26712 bp, 21 predicted proteins | sample 1587451 | NCBI WGS metagenome assembly OIWM01 (sample SAMEA3888907, study PRJEB22519) | human gut metagenome | biome: human gut; feature: human-associated habitat; material: faeces | place: Denmark | collected 2011
CTGAGGTTTTCCGTTTCGCCGCCGACGATCTTCAGGAAAGCCAGCAGCGCTGCGGAAAACTGTTTGTCAGGAACGAAAAAACATCTGTCTGCGGCGCTGCGCGAAAAAGCCCGCCGGAAGCTTCCGACGGACTTTTTTTCATTGTTTTCTTATGCGGTCCTGCCTTTGCAGATAGTCTCGTTCTTCATGCGCGTGATTCTCACGAATCTATAAAAGTTCACATTGCAAGGACCAAATGATCGTTTAGCAGTTCGAACGATTCAGGATCTGGAGTCGTCCACCGACTCATACTCGGCGTCAACAGCCTCGTCCTCCACATCGTCGTTCGGGTTTTCATAGCCGCCCGCCGGGCGGTAGGGGCCGCTCCCATTCGTCACGCCAAGCTCGTCGAGCAGGCGCTCCAGCCGGTCGGCGGCGGAGAGCATTTCATCCGTATTTTTCGACTTGACTGCCTTGCGGACGGCCTTTTCGGCCTCGCTCACGCGGGCCTTATCCTCGCGGCTGACAGTTTTCCCGGCGCCGGTGGCGCGGTAGAGCAGCTGCTCACAGCGGTCACGCACCGTCGCCTCCGCGCGCAGGCGCTCGTCCTCCGCCGCATACTGCTGCGCATCGCGCACCGCGCGGTCAATCTCGGCCTGCGACATGTTGGAGGTCGCGGTAATGGTGATCTGCTGCGCCTTGCCGGTGTCGAGATCCTTTGCCGAGACGTTCACGATGCCGTTCGCGTCGATGGAGAACGTCACCTCGATCTGCGGGACGCCGCGCGGTGCGCGGCGGATGCCGGTGAGCTGGAAGCGGCCAAGCTCCTTGTTCTGGCTGGCCATCGGACGTTCGCCCTGCAAAACATGCACGTCCACGGAGCTTTGGAAGCTCGAGGCGGTGGTGAAGATCTGGCTCTTGCGGATGGGAAGCGTCGTATTGCGTTCGATCACGCGCGTACACACGCCGCCGAGCGTCTCAATGCCGAGCGACAACGGCGTCACATCGAGCAGAAGCAGGCCCTTGACGCTGCCGGAGAGGACGCCGCCCTGCAGGCACGCGCCCATGGCGACGCATTCGTCGGGGTTGATGCCCTTGAAGGGAAGCGTGCCGGTGATGGATTGGACAAGATCCTGCACGGCGGGAATGCGGCTCGAGCCGCCGACCATCAGCACCTTGCTGATCTGGGAGATGCGGACGCCGGAGTCGTTGATGGCCTGATTGACCGGCTCACGGGTCGCCTGTACCAGATGGTAGGTGAGGTCGTTGAACTTTGCCCGCGTCAACGGGATCTCCATATGCAGCGGGCCGCTCTTGCCGACGGTGATATACGGCAGGCTGACCGTTGTTGCGGTCATGGCCGAAAGCTCGATCTTGGCCTTTTCCGCCGCCTCGCGCAGACGCTGCATGGCCGCCGGGTCGCGGCTCAGATCGACCTTGTTTTCGTTTTTGAATTCCCGGACCAGATAATCCACGATGCACTGGTCAAAATCGTCGCCGCCAAGGTGATTGTTGCCGGCGGTGGCCAGCACCTCGATCACACCGGAGGAGATGTCCAGAATGGACACGTCGAACGTGCCGCCGCCAAGGTCATAGACCATGATCTTCTGCGGCTCCTCGCGGTCAACGCCGTAGGCCAGCGCCGCTGCGGTCGGCTCATTGATGATGCGCTGGACGTTGAGTCCGGCAATGCGGCCTGCGTCCTTCGTGGCCTGACGCTGGGCGTCGGTGAAGTAGGCGGGGACGGTAATGACGGCGTCCGTGACCGGCTCGCCGAGATAGCTCTCCGCATCCCGTTTGAGCTTTTGCAGGATCATTGCGGAGATCTCCTGCGGCGTATATTTGTGGCCGTCGATGTTCAGCCTGTAATTGGTGCCCATCTGACGCTTGATGGAGGTCACCGTGCGGTCGTGATTCGTGACCGCCTGACGCTTGGCAAGGCTTCCAACCATACGCTCACCGGTCTTGGAGAAGCCGACGACGGACGGCGTCGTTCTGCCGCCCTCGGCATTGGGAATGATGACCGGCTCGCCGCCCTCCATGACGGCGACGCAGGAATTGGTGGTGCCAAGGTCAATGCCAATGATCTTTGACATGAAAATGCCTCCTGAAACCTCTAATTTGCCACGACCACTCTGGCGTGGCGGATGATCTCTTCATCCATGGTGAAGCCCGTCCGGACGACCTCAACGATCTCATCCTCGCGGTACTGCGGGTCGGTGATGTGCTCGACTGCCTCATGATAGGCCGGATTGAAGCAGCGGTGCAGGCTGTCCATCGGCTGCACCTTCATGGACGCGAGAATGGCAAGCAGATTCTGCATCACCATTTCAATGCCGCGGCGGTACGCCTCGTCCTGACAGGGCTGACGGAGCGCGCGCTCGAGATCGTCGTAAAGCGGCAGAAAATTCAGCACCGCGCGGCGTGTTGCGGCGTCGTTTGCCTGCTCCAGCTCCAGCGCGGTGCGGCGGCGATAGTTCCGGTATTCCGCTTCCAGTTCCTCAAGAAGCGGGTCTTTAGCTGCCTGCTGCGGCTGCCTTTTCTGAAACAACTTCATGACGGCCTCCTAGTTCCGCGAGCCATTCTGGCCCGTGGTCTGTGTCCAGGTGTAGGAGGCGTTTTCGCTCGTGTAGCCGTCGGAATAGGCGCTTCCGGAGCCGTCGGTGTAGCCATAGTAATACGACGGATAATAGCGTCGGACGGAGCAGCTTCCGAGCATGGAAAGCAGGAACTGGATGATGAGCCAGATCATGACGATCTTGCCGAGCACACCCAGCGGGCTGCGCCGCGGACGGCGGTAGTTCCACTGATACTGCTGCCGGTTCGGGTCGTCATTACTGCTCCAGTAGTAATAATAGGTATTCTGATTCGGATCGGAGGAGTCCTCCTCGCTGCCGCTCTGGCTCCCGTAGAAGCCGAACGGATCGAAGGGGTTATAATAGCCCTGATTCTGCGGCCCGTTCTGATACGCCTGACGCGCCTGCTGCTGGGCGCGCTGCTGTGCCTGCTGCTGACGGTAGGCCTGCGGATTTTTCAGCAGGTCATACGCTTCGTTGATCTCGTTCATCTTCTGCGCGGCCTGCGCGTCGCCGGGATTCAGATCCGGGTGATATTTCTTGGCAAGGCGGCGATACGCCTGCCGGATCTCGTCCTCGCTTGCGTCCCGCGAGACGCCCAAAATCTGATAAGGGTCGTTGACCATGCCTTCACTTCCTTTTCCGCCTTTGATCCTTTAACAGAACTCATTATACATATTTTTTCCCGCTATTTGTGAATCATTTTGAAACTTTGTGGAAAAAAACCTGCCCCGGCGGAGTTTTTTCCGCCGGGACAGAGAATTTTGAGAAAGACGGCGTTCAGTGATCCAGCCGCCGGAGGATCTCGCAGAGGTAATCCCACGTCCGCCGGACGGAGGCGATGCTCATGCGCTCATGCACCGTGTGGATATCCAGAAGATCGGGGCCGAAGCTGACGGCGTCGAGCCCGGGAAGCTTGTCGGCAAACAGACCGCATTCCAGTCCCGCATGGATGGCCTCGACCTTCGGCTCGCGGCCATAGAGGTCGCGGAACGCGGCGACCATCGTCTCGCGCAGCGCGGATTCGCGCCGGTACTGCCAGCCGGGGTAATCGCCGGTCGGACGGACGCTGCCGCCGAGGCGGGCGCAGAGCGCCTCCATCCGCGCGTAGAGCATTTCCTTCTGGGAGCCGACGGAGCTGCGGATCGAGCTGCACGCGCGAAGACCCTTTTCATCGGCCTCCAGCACGCCGAGATTGCAGGAGGTCTGCACAAGGCCCGGAATGTCCATGCTCATGGCGTAAATGCCGTTCGGCACCAGCGTCAGGAAGTCCAGCACGCGGGCCGTCGTTTCCTCCGTCATGGCGCTTTCAGCATTGCCGCAGCGCTCCGCGCAGAGGCGCGCATCCGGATCGGAGACGGAGAATTCGTTTTTCAGCGCGGCTTCGAACGCAGCGGCCTCCGCCGCGACATCCGTTCCCTCTGGGACGGCGAACAGCGCCGTTGTGGAGAGCGGAATGGCGTTGTCCTTCTGACCGCCTGCGACCGAGACCAGGCGCAGCTCCGGCGCAGCCTTCCACAGGCGGCGGAGGAAGCGGCCCATCAGAATGTTGGAGTTTCCGCGCTCCTTCTGGATCTCCACGCCGGAGTGGCCGCCCTTGAGGCCGGCCAGCGTCACGCGCCAGCACGCCAGCGCGCAGGGCGCGGCCTGCACCGGCAGCTCCATGTTTGCCCGGACGCCTCCGGCGCAGCTCACCGTCAGAATGCCTTCGTCCTCCGAGTCGATGTTCAGAAGGCGGCGGCCCTGAAGCGGGGCCGGATCAAGGAAGGCCGCGCCGTCCATGCCGACCTCCTCGTCGATGGTAAAGACCGCTTCGATGGGCGGGTGCGGAAGCTCCTTGCTGTCCAGCACGGCCAGCGCCATGGCGACGGCAATGCCGTCGTCGCCGCCGAGCGTTGTGCCCTTTGCGTACACATAGTCGCCGTCGATCTGCAGGTCGAGCGGATCCTTTGTGAAATCGATCGGGCTGTCGGGCGTTTTTTCCGCCACCATGTCGAGATGACCCTGAAGGATCACAGTCGGAGCGTTTTCATAGCCCGGCGTACCGCCCTTCCAGATGATGATATTGTTCACGGCGTCCTGCACGCAGCGCAGACCGCGTTCCTGTGCAAAGCGGACGCAGTAATCGCTGATGGCCTTGGTGTTGCCGGAGCCGTGCGGGATCCGGCAAAGATCCTCAAAGAAGCAGAATACGGAGCGCGGCTCCAGCTTTTCCAGTACGCGCATAGAAAAAACCTCCTGAATATGTAATGAGAATGCCTGCAAAGCCCTCCCGTCCGGGAAGGCCTTGCAGGAGAAGCGACGGGTTTATTGCAGCCTCTCAAAGTCCGCTGCGCCGTGCTTGCACAGCGGGCAGACGATGTCGGGCGGAAGCTCCTCGCCCTCGTAGACCCAGCCGCAGATCTTGCAGACCCAGCCGGTCTGCTTCTGGAGCACGGCGGGCTTCGGCTTGACGTTCGCAAAATAGTAGGCGTAGGTCATGGAGGGGACGTTCGAGAGCAGCTTGGCCTCCGTAACGTCGGCGATGAAGAGCGTATGCGTTTCAAATTCCACGGTCTGCGTGACCTTCGCGCTGAGGAAGGCGGAGGTGCAGTACGGGATATAATATATGCCGTTGGTCGAACGCGCCATGCCCTGAACGCCCGCGAATTTGTCCGTGTTCCGGCCGGACTGGAAGCCGTAGTGCTGGAACAGCGCGAACGGCGCGTCGTTTGAAAGGACGGAGACGTTGAACTCGCCGGTCTTTACGATCATGTCGTGCGTGAGATTCGCCTTGTTGACTGCGATGGAAATGCGCTTGGGCGAATCGGTCAGCTGCGTGACGGTGTTGATGATGCAGCCGTTGTCCTTCGCACCGTCGCGGGCCGTCAGGACGAACAGACCGTAGGAGAGCGAGAACATCGCGTTCTGCTCCACGAGGCCCGCAGGCTTTTCCTGCGCGGGAACGGGCTTCTGCGCAGGCATCGATGCGACCAGCGCGTCAGCCAGCGCTTCCATCTGCGCAAGCTGATCCTCCTTGAGGGAGGAACGGATGCTGACGCCCTCGTCGAGGATGGTGCAGTTCTTGAGCTTCTGGAACTCGGCGCGCATCAGACCTGCCGCCGTCGGCGCCCAGGAGCCGTTCTCCACCAGCGCGATGGTACGGTTTTGCAGATTGTGGTGGACGATGTCGTGGACGAGGTTTTCCATGTTCACGAACATGCCCGCGTTATAGGTCGTGGAGAGGAACACCAGATGGCTGGCGCGGAAGCATTCGGAGACGATATAGCTCGGGTGCGTTGCGGAAACGTCGTAGACCTTGACGTTGCGGACGCCCTTGTCGGCCAGCATCCCGGCGAGGATATTCGCCGCGTTTTCGGTGTTGCCGTAGACGGAGGCATAGGCAACCACAATGGCGGTCTCCTCGGGCTGATACGTCGCCCAATGGACGTATTTGTCCAGGAACCACGCGATATCCTTCCGCCAGACCGGGCCGTGCAGCGGGCAGATGGTCTCGATTTCAATGGCGGCCGCCTTTTTAAGCAGCGCCTGCACCTGCGTGCCGTATTTGCCGACGATGTTGGTGTAATACCGCCGTGCGTCGGCCAGATACTCCGTCTTGAAGTTGACCTCGTCGGCATAGAGGTTGCCGTTCAGCGCGCCGAAGGTGCCAAAGGCATCGGCGGAGAAGAGCGTTTTGGTCGTTGCGTCGTAGCTGACCATGGCCTCTGGCCAGTGGACCATCGGCGCCATGACGAAGGCGAAGGTATGCCGTCCTGTGCAGAGCGTGTCCATCTCCTTGACGATCACGGCGCGGCTGTCGATGTCGAAGGTGAAGAAATTCCGGATCATCGTGACGGTCTTGGCGTTGCAGACGATCTTGACCTCCGGGTAGCGCAGCACCAGATCCTGCAAAACGGCGCAGTGATCCGGCTCCATGTGATTGACGATCACATAATCGAGCTTCCGGCCGTTCAGAACGTGCGCAACATTCTCGAAAAACAGATCGGCGATGGAGCGGTCCACGGTATCGAGCAGAACGGTCTTTTCATCCAGCAGCAGATAGGCGTTGTAGCTCACGCCGTTCGGGATGGGGTAAACGTTCTCAAAAAGGGCGAGTCTGCGGTCGCTTCCGCCGACCCAGTAGAGATCGTCCGTCATTTTCTTGACACAGTACATGGCGTACCTCCTAATTAATAATAATTATTCTTATTATTATAATAGCATATACCAGCGCAAATTACAACTTCTTTTTGCGCTGCTTTTCCGGCTTTTTTTCGTCCGCAGGCGTGCCGGGACGGCGATGGAGAAATTCGTTGAAGGTCTCGATGCGTTCACTCAGAGGCTTGGGCGCAGCCAAACGGAAGAAGCCGGCCCGGCTCTGCATTTTGAGCTGGAATTTCTGAAGATCGACGGATTCATAGAGCGTCTTGTCGATCTCACCTGCGCGGCGGCGGATCTGCGTGCCGAGATGGAGCGAGAACGCGCAGTCGATCACGAACACGCCGAAGCAGATGCCGACGATGAAGGAGAAAAGCGGATGCAGCGTAAACCACTCCACCAGATGCAGCAGCCTCGGATAGAGCAGGAAGTAGTACAGCGCCGAAAGCACGCCCCAGAAGAACGTGAACAGCGGGCAGATGATGCCTTGAATATTGCCCCAGCAGTGGGAATAGTCCCACAGACGGATGCCCATGACATGGATGCTCAGCAGGCCGACCAGATACTCGATCAGCGTCATGACGAGCGCCATGATGAAGAACATCACGAAATAATAGCCGACGCTGCCGGAAAAGCTGCCGAAAACGGCGTCTTCGACCAGCGACATACCGAACAGGACGACGGTGCCGATGCCGTACAGCGGCACGCACGGCCCGAACAGAAAGCCGGGATTCAGCCACTTATGCTCCGGGTTGGAGCCGGAAAAGAACTTGCGGAACAGCAGCTCCAGCACCCATCCGGCGCAGGCGCCGAAGAAAAACAGAAATACGATATCCAGAAAGATCTGATATTTTGACATAAGCTTCCCTCCTGCGCTCAGTTTACCATGACGGCGGGAACTTTGCAAGGGAGGACGGAAGAATTGGACAGCGGAGGGGATCATCCGAAACGCCCGGCGGCGGTTGCTTTTTATCCGGCTTCCTGTATAATAAAGAATATCAGAATATCCACAGGAGGCTGTCATGAAAAAGACACTCAAAATCATTGGGATCGTACTGCTGGCTGTGCTCGTCCTTGCGGGCGGCTATGTGGCCTATGTGTTCGCGGCCTACCACCGCATCGAGGACAATCAGAAGCTTGCCGTGGTCTCCGGACAGACGCAGACGGCGCGGGCAGGGGAGACGTACCGTATCGCCTGCTGGAACATCGGCTTCGGCGCGTATGAGGACGATTACAGCTTCTTCATGGACGGCGGCACGGAATCGTGGGCATGGTCTGAGGAGCGCCTGCTTCAGAATCTCGACGAGATCGGCGCGGTGATCGAATCGCTGGACTCGGACATCACGCTTTTGCAGGAGGTCGATTTTGATTCCACGCGGACGTATCATGTGAACGAGGCGGACCTTCTGCGCAATTATCACGGTCTGGAAGCGGATGCCGACAGCGTTTTTGCCGTCAATTATGATTCCCCGTTTCTGTTTTACCCATTCGTCCGCCCGCATGGCGCGTCGCGCTCCGGGCTGCTGACCGTCTCGTCGCTGACGGTGGAGAGCGCGCTCCGGCGGAGCCTCCCGGTCGAGACCGGCTTTACCAAGCTCCTCGACCTCGACCGCTGCTACAGCGTCACGCGCATTCCGGTCGACAACGGAAAAACGCTCTGCCTGTACGACCTGCACCTGTCCGCCTATACCTCCGACGGAAAGATCGCCGACGAACAGCTGGAGATGCTGCTTGCGGATATGCAGCAGGAATATGAGAACGGAAATTATGTCGTCGGCGGCGGAGACTTCAACAAGGATCTGCTCGGAAACAGCGGCGAGATCTTCGGCGTTTCGACCGAGGGCTATACCTGGGCGCAGCCAATCAAAACGGAGCTTTTCGAGGGGAAAAACCTGACGCTGGTCGCGCCGCTGGATGAAAACGACCCGCAGCCGTCGTGCCGCAACGCCGACGCGCCGTATCATGAGGGGCAGCTCCTTCTGACCGTGGACGGCTTTCTCGTTTCCGACAATGTGACGGTCACGGGCAGCCTTGTTTACGATACGGGCTTTGCCTATTCCGACCATCAGCCGGTCGTGATGACCTTTACGCTGGAGCCGTAACAACGATTTATGAATTCTGAAACGGGGTGAGTGCATGGAAGATGACCGGGCAAAGCGCGAGGCATCATTCGCGCAGGCAGCCGCGGGACTGGACGAGAAGGCGCGCAGCATGCTGCACGATATGCTGTTTAACGATCCGTTTTATTATGGTGATATAGAGTGGAGCGGCGAAAACGGCGTGGATCTGGTATTGGAGAGCCCGGGCTGCGAAAGTTACCGGCGCCATCTGACGCTCTGTAATGCCTCCGGCCTGCCGGAGGGCGACTATGAGTCGCTCTGCTTTGTGGATGGCGCGCTGCTGCGGGATGGGGAGGACTATATCCTGACCGGAGAGACGCTGCCGGAATTGGAGGGCGAACAAGAGCTGTTTGCCATCCGGTTTTCGGATGCGAAGGCTGTGTCCCGCGTTTACCGCGCGGGACTGTCGGCGGCTTACGGCAGAGCGTGGGACGTATTGTGGGGCGCGGCGGAGCAGATCCTGTACCGCGCGGATGCGGAAGGGCCGCTGAACGAAAAGGAACGGGCGCTGCTGCCGCTCCTGCGGGAGATCTACCAGCTGAAGCCATGGGCCTTTGAAAAGCTGACAGGAAGGTTTCCGCTTTTGAAGGAGCGGGCCGCCCGCTTCGGATACCGGGGCCTTGTGCGCAGCATCGAGAAGCTGGAAGCGGGCTTCTTCGGAAAATGGAAGCAGGTCCGCTTCAACCAGCTGACGCTGACGATAAACCGGCTGGAATATGAGCCGCTCTGGCGGGAGCTTTTTGAACAGATCACGGACTCACAGGCGGAATACCCATCGTGTACGGAGGCGGAGTGCTCTCCGAAGCTGCTGAAAAGGGTGCGCGATGCGGTCGAACGGCGTTTGCATTCTTACGGCTACAGCGGGACATACCCGGACTTTTACAAAAGAGAGCCGCTGCGCGGCATGCACCATACTGCGCTCACACCGTATTTTCAGGACTATATCGTCGGCATGCATAAGAACACGGCATACCGTATCCACTGTCAGGAGTCGTATTGCGGCGGGCTGAGGCTGGTGCTGCTCAGCGGGACGGAGCTGCTGCGAAGAGGCGAGGAGATGGGCGACATCTATTCCTGCATGTTCCACGCCAACGGCCGCCGCCTCCTTCGGAAAACGGAGTGGAGCACAGAGACGGACGATGCGGCCACGCTTTCGAAGCTGGAGCGTCAGCTGCGGATCGCCGTCAAGCGGGCGGAGCTGAAGAAGCTCGACAAGGACGAGCAGGAAAAGTCTGTGTCCGGCCCACTGAAGCCGCCGAAGAAAGCGCTGTGGACGCTGCTTTGGCTCAGCGGCCTTTGGATGGTGATGTGGTTTGTGCTGTTCATGCCGCTGGCGTCTCTTGGATTTGCGCTGATGACAGGAGACATAAGAAATTTTACAGAAATTCTTACGGATCCGATTTGGCTCCCGTTTTTTCCGGGCACTTGGCTGGCGATGTTCCTTTTGATGCTGCTTTGTCAAAAGCTCGTCAGATCCGCCAACAGGAAAAAGTGACCGCCCGCATATCGAAAGCCAGCGTCCGGCAGCATCCGCTGCCGGGCGCTTTTCTCTGCTCAGCGCAGAATTTTTCCATTCGCCGCAAGGCGACGGGATTCTGCCGCCCGCCTGTGCCACAATGGGCAAAAAAGGAGGCCGTAGCAATGAAATTTTCTCACATCCGAAGATTTGCAGCCGCCGTGCTTCTGCTGGCCCTGCTGGCAGGACAGGCTTTTGCCGCCGGCGAGGTCTTTCATCCGGCGTATCTCAGCGGCTTTCCGGACGGCACCATCCGCCCGGAGGCGGCGCTCACCCGCGAACAGCTGGCGCAGGCGCTCTACCGCCTGATCCCTGAGGATCGCCGCGCCGGGCTTGACGTGCCGACCTGCTTCTGCGATGTGCCGCCGTCGCGCTGGTCGTATACGGCGATCACGGCGACGGTGAATCTCGGCGTGCTCTACGGCACGCAGGACGGCGCGTTCTCGCCGGAGGGCGGCGTGACCGGCCCGGAGCTGGCAGCGGTGCTCATGCGCATTGCCGCGTCGAAGACGGCGGCGGAATGCCTCCCGGAGCTGGCGGAGGGCTGGTCGGCGCTGGAGCCGTCCTTCTCTGCGGGCGACGGCTGGATCATGGGCCTCGACGGAGCAGAATTCGACCCGGACAGGCCGCTGACGCGCGCGGAGCTTGCGCGCATCCTCAACCGCCTGCTGGACAGAAGCCCCGCCTCGCTGGACGCGCTGCTGATCGGGATGCCGCTCTGGACGGACAATTCGGACGCAGAAGCGTGGTATTTCCTCGATATGCAGGAGGCCGGTACCGACCACACGGCCTGTCCGAATGCGGACGGCGAGGCATGGTCGGCGCTCGGGTGAGAGAAATTTTGCCGGGAGGTAGATTTTTCTGCCGAAATCCGGTATGATAAAAACAGCATATAATTTGGAGGTGCCGGACATGAAAGGTATCATTCTCGCCGCAGGCAAGGGCACGCGGATGTATCCCATGACGCTGCCGGTCTGCAAGCCGCTGATCCCCGTATATGACAAGCCCCTGATCTACTATCCGATGGCCGTGCTGATGCAGGCCGGTATCCGTGATATTCTCATCATCGTCCCGCCGGACGAGATGTATTCGTTCATCAAGCTCTTCGGCGACGGCTCCGAGCTGGGCCTCAATCTTTCCTACCGCATCCAGAAGGTGCAGCGCGGTATTGCGGACGCCTTCCTGATCGGCGAGAGCTTTATCGGAAACGACAACGTCTGCCTCATTCTGGGCGACAACATTTTCTACGGCGAGGGACTGCGCGCCAGCCTCCGTCAGGCCGCAGAAAACCGCAGCGGCGCGACGGTGTTCGGATATTATGTGGACGATCCGCGCCCGTTCGGTGTGGTCGAGATGGATGAAAACGGCCGCGCGCTGTCCATTGAGGAAAAGCCCGCGCACCCGAAGTCCAATTACATCATTCCGGGCCTCTATTTCTACGACAGCGAGGTCATGGACATCGCAAAGACGATCCGGCCCTCCGCGCGCGGAGAGTTGGAGATCACGGCGGTCAACAACGTCTATCTCGAGCGGCAGGCGCTGCGCGTCGTGAAGCTCGGGCAGGATTTCACATGGCTCGACGCCGGAAACGCGCAGAGCCTGCTCCGGTCGGCTAACACGGTCATGCAGATCCAGCAGAGGACCGGCACGCAGGTGGCCTGTCTCGAGGAGATCGCCTATCGCATGGGCTACATCACGCTGGAGCAGCTTCGCGCGCGCGGTCTGGAGCTGAAGAACACGGATTACGGCGCGCATATCCTGCGCACCTGCGAGAGCGCAGGCGTATAATTTCGGCGTCGGCGTATGCGCTTCGATAATGGTGAAAGCTAAAAAGTTTTGTATCTTCCTAAAAATTGTTGTACTGTGCGCGGGTTTTTTGCATGAATATTGGAACAAGGCAGTTTTGCATGAAAATCTATTTAGCGTTTCGTGATTTTTGACAGGCTTCGACCCTCTGTTTTCTTCCGGGAAAGTATGCTATGATACTCTCGAAAGAGCTGGGCAGGGATGCGCAGCAATATTAGAGAGAAGGAGATTTCACCATGGAGAAAAGATTCCACCTGAAGGAACACGGTACGACCGTCCGGACAGAGATCATGGCCGGTATTACCACGTTCATGGCGATGGCCTACATTCTGATGGTCAACGCCGGCATGTTCGCAAGCCTCGGCACGGTCAGCTACGGCGCGATCTACATCGCGACCGCGATCTCGGCCGTCATCGGCACCGTCCTGATCGGCCTCCTGTCCAACCTGCCGCTGGCGCAGGCGTCCGGCATGGGCCTGAACGCATTCTTTGTCTACACGGTCTGCTTCGGCTTCGGCCTGAGCTACGCAAACGCGCTGGTTCTGGTTCTGGTCGATGGCATCATCTTCGTCCTGCTGACCGTCACCGGTCTGCGCAAGATGATCTTCGACGCCATTCCCGCCGCGGTCAAGACGGCCATTTCCGCCGGCATCGGCCTGTTCATCGCCTTCATCGGCCTTCAGAACGCGGGCATCGTCGTTGACGACGGCGCAACGCTCGTCAACCTCGCTTCCTTCAACGTCTTTACCGGCAGCGCCACATGGGCAAGCATCTTCCCGATGCTCATCACCCTGGTCGCCGTGTTCGTCATCGGCGCGCTGTCCAAGAAGAAGGTCAAGGGCGCTGTCCTGTGGGGCATGCTCGGCAGTGCGGTGCTCTACTATGTCATCGGCCTCATCACCGTTCCTGAGTTCTATGCGACCAATGTCGCGCCCAACCTGACCTCCGATTTCTTCGGCGCGTTCAAGGATTTCGGCGCACAGGCGTTCGGCAAGGTGTTCACCGAGGGCTTCAACTTCAGCCCGTACATCGCTGAACACGGCACCGGCAACTTCGTCATCATGTTCCTCACCACCATGCTGGCGTTCTGCATGGTCGATATGTTCGACACGCTGGGCACGCTCTACGGCGCCTGCTCTGCCGGCAACATGCTGACTCCGGAAGGCGACGTTCCCAACATGGACAAGGCCATGCTGGCTGACGCCATCGCCACCTGCTGCGGCGCTGTCTGCGGCACCTCCACGGTCACCACGTTCGTCGAGTCCTCCTCCGGCGTTGCCGAGGGCGGCCGTACCGGCCTTGCCTCCATGGCGACGGCTGCGCTGTTCTTCATCGCGATGTTCCTTGCGCCGGTCGCGCAGCTCATCCCGACCTACGCCTGCGCGGCGGCTCTGATCTACGTCGGCGTCCTCATGATGTCCAACGTCCGCAACATCGACTGGGACGACCCCGCCTGTGCCGTTCCCGGCTTCATGACCGTTGCGTTTATGCCGCTGACCTACAACATCTCCTACGGCATCGCCTTCGGCCTGATCTCCTATGTGTTTATCAAGATCTTCACCGGCAAGATCAAGGAGATCAACGCGGGTACCTGGGTCATCACGATCCTCTTCACCCTGATGTTCTTCCTCACCAGATAAGGAATACGGAACACAAAACAGTCTCCCGGCAGCGCTGCTGCCGGGAGATTTTTTTCACGCTTCCCTATAAAGTCCGGTATATTGGACATATAGTGTGCTATGCTCAATGCAGAAGCATACAGGGAAGGAGAAATACTATGGATGGACTGGAATTTCTGGATACGCTGAACCCCGCGCAGCGCGAGGCTGCGGAAACGACGGAGGGCTATATCCGTGTGATCGCGGGCGCTGGCTCCGGCAAGACGAAAACGCTGACCGCGCGCTATCTGTATCTGGTGCAGGCGCTCGGCGTCTCGACTGCGAATATCCTCTGCGTCACGTTTACGAACAAGGCGGCCGCCGAGATGAAAAAGCGCATCCGCCGCGTCCTGCCCGATCAGGACCTGGCGCTCATCACGACGTTCCATGGCTTCTGCGTGGGGCTTTTGAAGGAGGACTGCCACGTCCTGCAATATCCCTCCACCTTCATCGTTCTGGACGAGGAGGACAAGGCGGCGATGCTGCGCGGAATTTTCGAGGAGCTGGGCGTCACCTCGCGGGATATGACCGTCAAGGACGCCATCGACTACATTAGCTGGCGCAAGGGCGGGCGCGGCTATGTGCGCACGCTCATCGATATGAACCCGGAGCGCCTGCGGGAGCTGGAAGCGTCGGCCAACACGCTCAAGGACAAGGTCATGTACCGGTATTTCTATGAGCAGCGCAAATGCTACGGCCTCGACTTTGACGATATCGTCTATTTTGCGCTCTACTGTCTGCGGCAGGACGCACAGGTGCGGAAAAAGTGGCAGCAGCGGCTGGAATACGCCATGGTCGATGAATTTCAGGACATCGACAAGGATCAGTACGAGCTGGCGGATATTCTGGCGGGATACCACAAGAATCTGTTCGTGGTGGGCGACCCGGATCAGACCATTTACACATGGCGCGGCGCGGATGTGAAATTTGTGCTGGAATTTGAAAGCCGCCATGAAAATGCGAAAACGATCCTGCTGGACACGAATTACCGCTCCACGCCGGAGATCTTAGCTGCCTCGAACGCGCTCATCCGAAAAAATCGGGAGCGCCTGGACAAGCAGCTCCGCGCCGTCCGGCCCGAAAGCCGAAAGCCGCTCTATTTCCATGCAAAGACCGCAGCCGACGAGGCGGCGTGGATCGTGCGGAAGATCCGCTTTCTCGCAGCGCAGGGGACAGAGCTTTCCCGGATCGGTGTGCTGTATCGCGCGCACTATGTCTCACGCGCCGTTGAAGAGGCGCTGATCCGAGAGAAGGTGCCGTATGTGCTCTACAGCGGCGTGGAGTTCTACAAGCGCAAGGAGATCAAGGACATTCTCTGCTATCTGCGCATGATCTACAGCGGCGACGATATTTCCTTCCTGCGCACGGTGAACGAGCCGCGCCGCGGCGTCGGACGGACGCGCATCGCGTTTTTGAAGGAATATGCCGCCGCGCGGAATACGAGCCTCTATACGGCGCTTCTGGAGAACGTGGAATCGCCGCTGTTCCGGCAGAGCCGTGCCAAGGAGTATGTGCGCCTGATCGAAAGGTACCGCGCCATCTATGCGCAGATGGATCTGACCGATCTGGTCGCGGAGGTGCTGAATCAGAGCGGCTATGAGGCGATGCTCCGCCTGTGCGGCGAGGAGGATCGGCTCGACAATCTGGCCGAGCTGAAGCAGGCCGTCTACGACTATGCGCGGAAGGCGGGGGAGCAGGTCTCGCTGGGCGGCTATCTGGAGCATGCAGCGCTCTTTACCAACATGGATACGGCGGAGCGCGCCGCCGCCGTCAAGCTCATGACCATCCACAGCGCCAAGGGCCTCGAGTTTCCGGTCGTATTTGTCTGCGGCATGTCCGAGGGGATTTTCCCGGGAAAACGCGCCAACACGCGCGAAAAGCTAGAGGAGGAGCGGCGGCTGGCCTACGTCGCCTTCACCCGTGCGCAGGATCTGCTTTATCTTTCGGACGCGTCCGGCAAAAATTACGACGGCTCCTTCCGCTATCCGTCGCGGTTTGTATTTAATGCGGAACGCGAAAACGTCGATTACGCTGTGGAGCTGGAGCCGGAGCTGCTGGAGGAGGCTATGTGCCACATCGGCCGCACAGAGCGTGTCACCGCACCTGCGGAGGCGCCCGGCGTAAAGCGCGGCGCGCGTGTCCGGCATGCGATCTTCGGAGAAGGGGAGGTCATCGGGCTTGCGCAGGAGGGACGCGCGTATATCATTCAGTTCGATTCCATCGCCACGCCGCGCACACTTTCCGTGCAGGCGGTAAAACCGGCATAAGCGCGGCACAGAAAAGGAAAATTGTAAAAACCCCGCCGTGACCTCTTGACAAAACGGCGGGGAAATACTATAATTGTTCATGCTGTTTGAGCAGTAGGCGTATTCCTGTGAACGCAATGCTGATCCAGCGCTGATCGTATATGGGCCTGTAGCTCAGCTGGGAGCGCAAGCGGTACGGTTTTAGCTATCGTGTTGTGTCTCATGCGGGAGCTACGCGGTTCACCCTCAAAAAGTTCATAAAAATGGGCCTGTAGCTCAGCTGGGAGCGTAAGCGGTACGGTTTTAGCTATCGTGTTGTATCTCATGCGGGAGCCACGCGGTTCACCCTCAAAAAGTTCATAAAAATGGGCCTGTAGCTCAGCTGGGAGCGCAAGCGGTACGGTTTTAGCTATCGTGTTGTGTCTCATGCGGGAGCTACGCGGTTCACCCTCAAAAAGTTCATAAAAATGGGCCTGTAGCTCAGCTGGGAGAGCGTTCGGTTCGCATCCGAGAGGTCGAGAGTTCGAGTCTCTTCAGGTCCACCAAATACGGGATAATCCGATAAAATTCGGATTATCCCGAACTTTTTTATGCGGTATGCGAACGCAGCGGTTGCAAAATGACTGGCTCCCCATTTTTGACGGAAAAGTTCTGAAATTCCTCAAAAGACACGTTGAAGTCAATCTCAATATTGTAGTCGCGGCTGACGCGAACGGCTTTGACGAATTGCGCAACGATCATTTTCTTTGCCTCAAAGGAGCAGGTGTCGAACAGATCTGCCCATGTGAGCAGTCGGTCGTATTCCTGCCGCAGATTCTCCGCCGAAGCCAGTAGCGACTCATATTCTGTCTGTGCCGCGTCTACGCGGGTCTGCGCCAGGGCAATCATCGTTTCTGTTTCTTTCACCAGTGCGTTCAGAAGCTCCACGCTGAGATTGCTCTGACCGCGAATGACTTTCAGCGTTTCCGCCTTATAATCGGAGAGGTCTTTCTGCTTCTCTGCCAGATGCGCATTGGCCTGATCGAGCTTGATTCTTGCAAGCTCGATTTCTTTTTTATGCTGGTGATTCAGAATCTCGGATTCCGGCGCGGCAGCGATCTCTGCAAACTTCATGCGGATTACTTTTTCTACAATACCGTCGAGCTTTGTGACGCCATAGCCGGATTGTCCGTCGCATTCGCCGGGATGTCGGACGTTGTAATGGCACTGGTATCGCATCCGCGGTTCGTATTTCACTGTGCCATCTGCGCGATACACGCGCCTGCCGCTGGTCGTCAGTGTCAGCCGATTTCCGCAGTGGGCGCAGAAAATATTTCCGACCAAGAGGGATTTTCCCTTGCAGTTCAGCGGCACGTTGCCATGCGGGAGCGTCCGCTGGCGCATGATCTCCTGTGCCTTGGAAAAGGTGGAAACGTCGATGATGCGTAGCTCGTCAATATAGCCAGACTGTGACTCGCCGTTTTTGATGATACCGGTATAGGCAATGTTCTTGATGATCCGGTTGACGGTTGTGTTCGGAAAGCCTTTTCCGTCGCGGCTTTTGATGCCCTGTTCATGCAGATAGTGAGAAAGGCGCTGCGCGCCGTATCCCTCATCGACGTATTTGTGGAAGATCAGGCGAATCACTTCCGCCTCATCCTCGTCGATCTGCAAGTCCAGCACTGTGCGGTTGCGCTTATTGACGCGGCCTTTATCTACCGCGCGATAGCCATACGGAACTGTTCCGCCGGTGTAATGCCCCTCCTCTGTGAGCTGCCCCAAGCGGGTTTTCGTGCGGATCGAGGTTTTCAGACTCTCGCCGGAGGCCTGCCAGTAGCGGATGTAGTTCATCAGCTTGTCAACGTGATTGTCGAACCGCTGCTGCCCCTCCATCGCACTCCAGACCTCCACACCGTTCTTGACGAACCATTCTACAATGAATGGTGTTTCATCATCCCGTCGTCCGAGCCGGTCAAACATGAACACGAGCAGAATATCGAATTTGCCAAGCGCAGCATCATGCTGAATTTCCTGAATGGCGTCGCGGTCTTTGGCGGATACCTTGTAGCCGGAAATGCCTTTTTCCGAAAACTCCTTGACAACCACCCAGCCTTGCTTTTTTGCGAAGTCACGGCAAACCTGTTTTTGCATCGGAATATCATCTTTTTCAACCTGACCGATGGTAGAAACTCTGTAAAGCGTGTAAACACGCGGAACGTTGGATTCATAGACTGTCTTTTCCATTATACATACCTCGTTTCTGTCTTAGATCGTCTGAAAGATGATGTATCCGGTCCGTTTTCTTTATTTTCGATTTTCAAGGTACAAGTACATCATCATTATTGCATCGAGGTAACAAAGATGCAAATGTGCGGCGGCTATTTTTTAAGCCTTGAGGCAAGCAGAATCTCATGGATTCTGTCCAGCACTTTGCCCGCGGATGGCGCGGACGGTTTTGGGAGATAGTTTACCTTTACTTTGCAGCCGTCGATCATCATGTATTGATACGGCGGCTCGACCGGGTTTGTCGGCTGCATGATCTGCAAAACAGTGTCACTCATTTTAGATTCCTCCGCTTTGAAAGCAGCCGCACCGGTAATATCGGTGCGGCTGCTTGAAGTATGTCGAATGTAATCGCCGTATTTCTCTCATCCCCCGGCGAGAGGCGCGCTGCGCCTCTGGGATCGTCATAAGCTGTTCTTGGCAAACAACCCATTCCCGCAGCGCCGTGGCTTGTAAGGCGCACGCACGCCGCAGGAATCCCCCTCAAGTCAGTGGGAGGCCGTAGCAGGAGGTTCGGTTTCCGGATGAGCTGCTCAAACGCTGCCACGCGCAGAGCCGGTCTGCATGGATCGCTCGAATGGGATGCCCGCAAACTGCGGGCATCTCACCGTCATGGCGGTACAGACCGAAAAGGTCAATCGGAAATTTCACTTATCACGATGTCTATGCGGTTTTCAAGGTACATGGACGCGGTGCAAACCGCTTCTCATATACCAGTACAAAAAAGCGGCAATTTCGAGGGTGTACTTAGAAATTTTTCAAGGATTTTTTCAAGCGCATCAAACCGCCTTGGATACTTTCACGGACGCTGTTCTCGCTGACGCCCTCCTCTCTGGCAATCTGCGATTTGCTCTTGCCATCCAGATAGAACGCCAGAAGTCGGCGGCGTTGACGCTCGCTCAAAGAACGGAGTGCGGCGTTCAGACGTTCTGCCTGCTCTGCCTTCAAAATCAGCTCCAACGGCTGCGGCGGTTTCTGCAAGGCGTCCTTTTCAATGCCATCGCCGCGATCCAGCGAGAAATACGCCTTTGCACGCAGGACACGGACGCGGTGCGCTTCCTCATCCAGCTTGAAGCGGTCGAGCTGACCGGCGATCTCGTCAGACACTTCCAGATAAACGTCCATGTTATAAAACGGGTAATACTCCCGCAAATTGATTTCTTTCATCTTGTGTACCTCATTCAGATTATTTGAAGTGGGCGAATCTGAATGGGGTACGGCGGGGAGCGGCAGCGGGTAAGACAGAAAAACGCCATAGTCCATCCAAGGACTATGGCGTAATACGGATATAAACTTCGGTAATGGCAACGCGGTCGTCGCCTTAATCCTGACAACATACCCGTATCCCCCGTAAAAGGAGAGCCGGGTGAAGTGGGGTCTTACCCGGCCTCGCTTCATCGTTTGGGGGAATTATATCGGGGATATTTCTATGTTTGCTCCCGAAATAGTCAAGAATTACTCATTATTTTGTGTCACATCGAATTTGTAGCCAACACCGTGAACGCTGACAATATATTGTTGCTCGGAAGCAACTGTACGAAGTTTCCTCTTTATATTGCTGATATGATTATGAATCGCTTTTCTGGAGTAAAATGTGTAGTCTTCATGCCAAACAATATCCATAATCATCTCATAAGTAAAAACTCGCTTCGGATTAGAAGCAAGGAGTAGGAACAGATCAAATTCTTTTTGCGTTAGATTTACCGGCTGTCCGCAAATCATAGTCATTCTTTGCTCAACACACAGTTCCAGCTCAGCAATTTTTATGAAAGTCATCGGTGTCTTTTGCATTGGCTCTGCTTGATCTGCTTTTCCGGTATTGTCCGTCCTCAGTTTCGTACAATGCACTGTAAGTGTAGCGGCTTCCGACAACTCACATTGTTCTACTGATAACAGGAGAATTGGAACCTGCGATAGTTGGCGGAATAAATTGATGTAGGATAATCGCTCCAGCAATTCCGGGTTTGCAACAATGCCGTTGTATTGCATACTTTTGACAGGCAACTCGAAAATGGCATCAGAAGCAAGCTGAATCTCTATTGCTGCCGCAAGTTCGGAAAAGCACTTTTTCAGATACGATAACTCTTTATCCGTATAACCAATGGCGAGTATTGTATAGCTGCCCGTCCTTATCACCTCCTGCAAAGAACAGAGCCAACAGGCAGCACACATCCTGTTGGCTCTAATTTCTGAAAAGAGGAGCAATATTTCGGTTCAATCAATGATTCCGTGCGGAGTGTGTACTGTGAGTTTTTTGATGCCCTGTGAAATATAGTACCCGATCAGCGTGAACAGCGCCATGACAGAGAGATAGTCGATCAGGAAGAAGATCACAGACTCGGAATAGTTGTAGAACACGAAATGGCTCCTGAGCAGCAGGTAGAGTCCAACGCCTCTGCGGTGAAATGCAAATGCGCCATACAGCGCCCAAAGCCAGCCGATCAGGCGCAGGCACCACGTCCGCAGAGGTGAGGGCTGCAAGTGTTTACGCGCCATCGCCAGCATCATGCTCCAGTGAAGCCCCAGATGCAGGCTCATGCAGACGAAGCCCCAGTAGGCGCAGAGGATATGCGTTTTTTGCGCCGCCTCATAGCCGCCGTGCTTCGGCAGAAACGTGAATACATACCGCGACAGGAGGATACCGCTGACCATCGAGCCGAGCATACAAAGGAGAATCACTCCGACCAACGCTGTCTGGATTATGCGCAGAGGTGTATATTTGCCTGTTCCGATTGCCAACAGCCATTTCCGGTTGAGTACATGGTGCGCAAGAAACAGGGCGAACATTCCCATTCCCAGCCATTCATGCGCCGCCTCGCCCACAAGGCCGTATGCCATCAAAAGCAGCAGCGCCACAGTCATCGCGGCATCGACTGCGAGCTTGCATTTCATCGTCGGTTTCATTCCGTTATCCTTTATCTGCATTTGAAAAAATCGCTTCCAGCCATGCAGCGTAATCCTTGACCCAGCCGCCGTCCGCGCCGAAGCCGTGGGGCCAGCCGTTCAGCACGATACGCCCGGTTGGGATGTCCATGTTGGAGATCACGTCATACTGCTGCTGGAACTGGCGGTAAAACGGGTCTTCCGTGCCGTAGACATAGAACGTCGGCGGCAAATCACCTTCTTTGAGCCAGTCCGGGTCCATATTGCCCACGCTGAGACGGCCATAGAACGAATAGATCATGCCAGCAGCAGAGGCGTGCGCGGGAACGGCGTCCAGCTCGTCCGGCGCATAGGTGCTGTCCAGCGCTGTGCCGTTCACGGCCTCGTCATAGTGCATCAGAAATTCACCGGCCTGAATACCGCCCGCCGAAAAGCCCATGACGGCAATATCATTGGGATCAATGCCGTAAATGTCCGCGTTCTTTCGGATAAAGCGGACGGCTCTTGCCACATCCAACGCGCCTTCCTCCTGCGTATAGGGAGACAGTCGGTAATCCACGATGAAGGTCTGGAAACCAAGCTCCCGCAGCGCTGCGGCGGTGGGGAGCGAATCGGCGTAATTGCCCCGGAACTGATATGCGCCGCCAGCCATCAGCACCACCGCGCCTTTCGGCTCCACGCCCTCCCGGACGGGAATGGCGGTGACATACGGGCGGAAATCCCAGCTGTCAAAATAGCCGGTCATGTCCTGCGTGAACTGCGTTTTAGCTGGGACATTGCCTTCTTCCCAGAGATAGAGCACCTGAATGTTCGCCGGGTCTGCCGCTGTGTTCAGAACGGTTTCATTACCCGCAGGATCCGGCAGCTTTTGCAGCATGGCCGTGCGGGAATAGTCTGCAATTTTGCCGCTTCCGTAGTTGTACGCTTCGGGAAAATCGTCCGGCGTGGGCGTGGTATCCTTGGAGGAACCGTCACGCAGATCGTCCATAGGTTCGGAAATCATCGTATCGTTTTCGTTTGGCATTGTCATCGCTTCCTCAATCGCGGAAACGCCGCTCTCCAGACCGCTGGCAGGAGCCTTGGAAGGCTCCTGCGCACAGGCAGTCAGTATTGCGCCTGCAATCATGGCAATCAAAATTGCTGCGATTGTTCTTTTACTCATTACAGCCCAAGCCCTGCAGCCCACTCGCGGACGGTGCTGCTGGATGCGCCGGAGGAGAAGCGCTGACCGCTCTGCCAGGTGCCGCCGTTTGCCATGTTTTCCAGCAAATCGCCGCTTTGACCAAGACCGGAGGACGAGGACGTGCAGAACGGGATAACGGTCTTGCCGGTAAAGTTGTTGTCCTTCACGAAATTGTTGACCGGCCACGCCGCAATGCCCCACCAGATCGGGTAGCCAATCAGAACAGTATCGTAGTCGTCCCAGTTTGCGGGTGTGGTCTGCGTCAGGGCGATGTCGCGCAGCGATTCGTCGTCATGCTCCCGGTTGACGCGGCTGCCGTTTACCGTCCAGTTGAGATCGTCCGAGGAATAGGGCTGCGTCGGCACCAGCTCAAAAATGTCCGCGTCAAGCTCGTCCGCGATCGTTTCTGCCACAGCCTTGGTGCTGCCGCTGGCGGAGAAATAAACAACAAGCGTCTTGCTGCCAGTGGTCTGCGACGGGGTTTCGGGTGTGCCGGGATTCGGCTGCTGCGAGAGGAAATTGCGGAGGATGGTCGCAACCTCGGCGCGGGTCGCGTTTGCCTTGGGGTCAAAGCGATTGCCGGGGCGGCCGTTTACAATGCCGTTGGCACGCGCCCAGTTGACTGCATCGGCGGCGTAGTCGGAGATCTGGTTACGGTCGGCAAAATTCTGTGCGCTGCCAGCACTCGGAGAACCGGCGTAGCGCCAGAGAAGCGTTGCAATCTGCTCGCGGCTGACGGGGTCATTGGAACCAAAGCGTGTGCGGCTGTAGCCGGTCACAATGTTATTTTCCGAAGCCCACGCCACGGCGTTTGCAAAATAGTCTCTTGCCAGAACGTCCGCAAAGGACGACTGACCGGTCGTTTCCGGCTGCCCGGCGGCGCGGTACAGAACCGTGACCAGCATCGCGCGGGTTGTCGGCTCGTTCGGGGAAAAGTTCGTCGCGCTTGTGCCGCTCATCAGTCCGCGCTCCTGCACATAGGAGACTGCGTCAGAGAACCAGTCGGTGCTGCGCACGTCGGTAAAGCTGTTTGCCGCAAATGCACTCGGGATCATCGTGACCAACAGCGCGGCGACCAGCAGGAAAAGCGAAAGCCGCTTCAAAAGTTTCATGGGAAAGCCCTCCTTATTTCGATTGTTCCAGAATCCAGTTCAGAACGGCGGTGTCATCGAATACGACGCTGCCGCCGCCGTGATAATTGTAAATGCCGCGGTCATTGAAGTACGCATCGTCCGGGATCTCCAGCTTCAAAAGTGCGTCGATCTCCGCTTCCGTCAGCCCTTCGGCTGCATACGCATCGTGAAGCACCGCGTAGGCATCACGCGCCTTCTGCGAGCCGTAATATTCGTCATGCTCCGCCATGAAGATGTAGACCGCAACGCGGTTTTCTGCGACGGTATCGAAAGCGCCGTCCCACTGCGAGCCGCCGTGAATGTAAGCGGCATAGAGGTCGGGGCGCATCGCCACCGCGCGGGACATCGTCTCGCCGCCCGCAGAGTAACCGGCGGCATAGACGCGGCTGGTATCCACGGAAAAGTTTTCGATCATGTACTCTGCCAGCTCGTTGGCCTGCCGGGCGGAGGTATCGCCCCAATCGGTGAGCTGCGCGGAGACGACGATCACCTCAGTATCGAGCTTCGTCCACGCCTGCACGCCGTTCCAACTGAGATTTGTGCCCGCGGAATCCGCGCCGAACCACATCCGGTCGTACCCCGGCATGGTCACAACGAGCGGGTAGGTTTTCGCGCCGTCGTAGCTGCTAGGAAGGTAGTAGCTGTAATGAATGACGCCGTCCGCGCCGTCCAGCGTGACGTTTTCCGTCCAGCCGGTCTGCACGGCGGGGCGTTCCGGCGCGCTCTGCTCCGCGCCGGTGCTTGGCGCGTCCGTCACAGGCGTTTGCACGGAGGCAGCATCCGAGGGCGCGGAATCCGGGATGGTTTCCTCCGGGGCTTCCGGTTCATCCGGCGCAGCTTCGTCCGGTTTTTCTTCTGCGATTACCGGCATGGTGACCGGCGCTTCGGAAACTTCCGGCTGCTCGCTTTCTTCCAACTCGGATTCACTGACTTCCGGCGTATCCGGCAGCGCGATTTGCCCCGGCCGCGCTGCGCAGCCGGAAAGAAGCAAAGCCGCCGCGATCAGATACGCAATCAGATGCACAAGGTTCATCGCGCATACCTCCTGAAATCAGTTCAGACCGAGGCTGTTGACCCAATCGGTCACGTCAGACTGGCTCGCGCCGCTGCGGAAACGCTGACCGTCCAGCCAGTCGCCCGTGCCCGCCATCTCGGCCAGCAGTTCACCACTTTGACCAAGCCCGGAGGACGAGGACGTGCAGAACGGAATGACGGTCTTGCCGGTAAAGTCGTTGTTCTTCACAAAATTGTTGACCGGCCACGCGGCGATTGCCCACCAGATGGGGTAGCCGATAAACACGGTGTCGTATTCGTCCCAGTTATCCACGCTGTCCGCAATTAAGGCGATGTCGCGCAGCGATTCGTCGTCATGCTCGCGGTTGACGCGGCTGCCGTTCACGGTCCAGTTGAGATCGTCCGAGGAATACGGTGTCTCCGGCACAAGCTCAAACGTATCCGCGCCCAGCGCGTCCGCGATATAGCCTGCGACGGCTGCGGTATTGCCGCTGGCAGAGTAGTAAACGACAAGCGTCCTGCCGCCCTCAGAAGAAGCTTCCTCCGGCTGCTCGTCGGACGGTTCGGCGGTATCGGGTTCTTCGGTCTGCGCAGGCGCGTCAGGTTCTTCCACGTCTGTGCTGGAATTGCTGTCCTGTGCAGGTGCTTCCTGCTGCGTCGGCTGCGCAGGTGTGGTTGTCTGGGCCTGACGGCTGACGCACGCAGTCAGGGAAAAGAGCGTCAATGCGGCAAGCAGCGCCGCCAAAATCCGTTTGCTGGTTTTCATCGTCAATTACCTCCTGATTTTAGTTGTTCACATGAGTTTGAATCCAGTTTTCCACAACGTCTGCAATCACGTCGTTGTTGAGATCCTGGAACATGAAATGGTCGTTGCCGGTGATGCCGACCTGTGGAAGATCGACCACGGTGCAGTCGCCGCCCTGTTCGTTGTAAGCGTCGCGGAAGTCGTAGCACGCTTGGCGCATCATCTGCCACATACCGGTTGCCTGAATGGTGGGATCGCCGTTGTCGATATAATCGCCAAAGTACATGGTGACAGGAATATTCTTCTCTAACACGGCCTTAAAATCCTCGCTGTCCGCGCCGGGCGCTCCGCCGGGTTCGATGGCGACGATGGCAGCAATGTGGTCGGTGTAACGCGCCGCCGTCCAGCCGGGGCCGCCGCCCTGAGAGTGAGTCACCAGAATGGAGTTCTTTCCAGTGCGCTCATATACTTCGTCAATGGTGGCAGCCACGGCCTTTGCCACGGTCTCGTTATCAAAATCGCCGCCCATGTCAGAGGCCATGCCGGTGTCCGGCGTCATCTGACGGAAGAACTGATCGACGGATGCCGCGTCGTTGGGGAACTGAGAGCCTTCGTTGACAACGGATTCACCGTTTTCCCAGCGGCCAATGCGGAACTGGGTATACCAGCGCTGATCGAGCGTCTTGGTGCTGATGTCACCGCTGACGGAGGTAGCGCCCGCTTCGCCGCGCCGGGGCTCGTCAATGAGGAACACGCTGTGTCCCTTGCGGAGAAACAGGTTCGACCAGCCCTCGCGTCCATCCGGAGTCGTCATCCAGCCCATGCGGGACTGACCGTAGCCGTGAAGGAACACCATCGGAAGCCCTGTTTCCTCGGCGGGAATCTGATAGAGGACGTTTGCATGATCCACATGGGCAGTCTGACCAGCTCCGGTTTCTTCCCACTGGTTTTCCGGGTCAAACGTTCCGTCGGAAGTCACGGTAATACCGCCCGCGGAGAAAATGCCCTGCTCCGCGATAGAAAGGACCGTGCTGTTTTCCTGCGTGGTTTCTTCCGGCGCGGTTTCTTCCGGCTGCACGGCAGCAGCCGATTCCTCCTGCGCGGATGTTTGTGTTTGCGTAGGTGCTGCGGCCGGCTGTTTTCCGGCGCAGCCTGCCAGCAAGGAAAGGCTCATTGCGCCGCACAACAGCAGCGCGGCAAGTCTGTGGTTGTGTTTCATATTCGTTCTCCTTATCGCATAAACGCCACCGATTCCGCTGTGTCTGCTTACTTCTGCTCGTCTACGGGCGGAACCATTTCCGCATACTTTTTCAGCAGTTCGGGGGTGTTGGTGTAGTAGCGTACATTCTTGTTGAGGGCGACGACCTGCGCCATTTCGTCCTCCGTCAGAGAAAAGTCGAACAGGTCAAAGTTGGACTTGATATGCTCCGGATTCTTGGAGCCGGGGATGA
>OIWM01001204.1_pt1 | contig 26699 bp, 22 predicted proteins | sample 1587451 | NCBI WGS metagenome assembly OIWM01 (sample SAMEA3888907, study PRJEB22519) | human gut metagenome | biome: human gut; feature: human-associated habitat; material: faeces | place: Denmark | collected 2011
TTATTACTGGTCTGATTAAAGCGAATATTCCGAGCCGAATTGCCCTGTCTGTCATGTCGCAGGTGGACTCTCGAACGATTTTGGATACAGGCGGAGCAGAAAAACTGCTGGGGCACGGTGATATGCTGTATTTGCCGAATGGTATGCCGAAACCGATTCGTGTACAGGGCTGTTTTGTTTCCACAGAGGAAATTGAAAAAACAGTGGCATTCGTCAAGCAGCAAGCACAGGCGGCTTATGATGATTCTGCTTTGGTCGGTGTTGAACAGAATATTCCGGTTCTGAAGGGTGAAACGGCAAGTCCGGACGGAAATGCAGATCCTCGACTCGAAGAGGCGATTCAGGCAGTTGTAGAGTTGGGGCAGGCATCCACGTCTTCATTGCAGCGTTATTTGAATGTTGGCTATGCTCGTGCTGCCCGAATGATTGACGAACTGGAAAAGATGGGGATTGTCGGTGGATACAACGGGGCAAAACCTCGAAAAGTGCTGATGACCAAGCAGCAGTATGAAGAACGAAAAATGCGGAATCTGCCGTAAAAGAAACCAAGAGGAGGAACAGCCATTATGGCACAAGGCTTTTTGCCGGTTACGAAAAAGGAATTGCTGGAAACGGGCGTTTCCCAGCCGGATTTTGTCTATGTGGTCGGAGATGCATATGTAGACCACCCCAGTTTCGGGGCTGCAATCATCTCCCGTCTGCTGGAATCACAGGGCTATTCCGTGGCAATGCTGCCGCAGCCGGATTGGCGGAGCACCAAGGACATCATGCGGTTTGGAAAGCCCAAGCTGGCATTTTTGGTGACAGGCGGCAATATTGATTCCATGGTGGCACATTATACCGCTGCCAAGCGAAAACGCAGCCAAGATTCTTATTCCCCCGGCGGAAAAGCCGGACTTCGTCCAGACCGTGCCGTGATTACATATTGCCAGTGCATTCGCCGAGCATATCCGGATGTAGTGATTGCTATCGGCGGACTGGAGGCATCCTTGCGGCGGTTTGCACACTATGACTACTGGTCGGATACGGTCAGACCGTCTATTTTGGTGGAAAGCGGTGCAGATTTCCTGATGTATGGAATGGGGGAACACTCTATCACAGAGATGGCAGCTCGTCTGCGGGACGGTGAGCCGATTTCTGCCCTGACTGATATTCGAGGGACTTGTTACCTGACAGACCCTGTCAACACCCCATGGGGAGCGGTACAATGTCCAGACTTTGCACAGGTTGCCAGCGATAAAAAGGCATATGCCAAGGCAACCCGTCAGCAGTACGACCAGCAGGATGAGATCTATGGAAAGACGGTCATTCAACGGCATGGGAAACAGATGCTGGTGCAAAATCCACCAGCATTGTCGCTGACACAGGAAGAATTAGATGCCGTGTATCAGCTGCCATTCCAGCGAAAGCCGCACCCGATGTATGATGCACAAGGCGGTGTGCCGGGAATTGCAGAAGTACAGTTTTCTATCGCCCATAATCGAGGCTGTTTCGGATATTGTAATTTCTGTTCCATTGCCCTGCATCAGGGCAGACGTGTCACCTGTCGCAGTGAGGAATCCATTTTAAAAGAGGCAAAGCAGATTACAGAAATGCCCAACTTTAAGGGCTATATTCATGATGTTGGTGGACCTACGGCAAACTTCCGTGCTCCATCTTGTAAAAAGCAGCTGACAAAGGGACTTTGCAAGGGCAAGAAATGCCTTGCTCCGGAGATTTGTCCGGCAATTCACGCCGACCATTCTGAATATCTGCACATTCTCCGGCAGCTGCGAAAGTTGCCCAAGGTGAAGAAAGTCTTTATCCGTTCCGGTATCCGATTTGATTATCTGCTTGCCGACCCAGACGACACTTTTTTTCGGGAATTGGTACGGGAACACACCAGCGGTCAGCTGAAAGTTGCTCCGGAACATTGCAGCAATCATGTATTGGATAAGATGGGAAAGCCGCACTTTGAACACTATCAGGCATTTCAAAAGCGGTTCTATGAGATTACCAAGAGCATTGGGAAAGAACAGTATTTAGTCCCTTATCTGATGTCCTCCCATCCGGGCAGCACGTTGCAGGATGCAATTGCACTGGCAGTTTATCTGAAAGAAAATCACATCCATCCGGAGCAGGTACAAGACTTCTACCCAACGCCCGGAACGATTTCCACTTGTATGTATTATACCGAATATGACCCCTATACGATGGAACCTGTCTTTGTTCCGAAAACAGAGCAGGAAAAGGCAATGCAGCGAGCTTTGCTGCAATCGTTTTTGCCGCAGAACCGTCCTTTGGTGCTGGCAGCCCTGCGGAAAGCCGGTAGAATGGATTTGGTTGGAAACGGTGCACATTGCCTGATTCCAGCAGGTTCAGAGCGGAAAGACACCCACGCAAAGAAATCATCAACTCGGCAGCCTGCCACAGCAGCTGCAAGTCCTCTTCCGAGAAGCCGGTGGTCTTGCGGGCAAGATTGGCAGAAACGTAACCCTCGGCACGGTACAGGCCGTAGGGCACGATATGCTTGTTGCCCATTTCACTGTTCTTCTTTTCAGCGTCTGCCTCGGTGGTGATGGCTACGCGGGTAATGGTCACCTCCTGCGGCACGATAGGGTCAACAGAGCGGGCAAAGCTCAGCTGCACCGGCCCGCGCACCTGCCCCGCGTTGGGGCCTGTGGACATGACTGCGCCGAAGGTACGTACATCGTAGAACAGCTCACAGGCCTTTTTTCTGCCCGCGTAAACGGCTTCCTTTGCCTTTGCGCAGTCTTCAACACCGGCTGCCCGCTTGGCCTCCGCGATATGGCGGTTGATGTTGGTCGCCTGCTGGATGATGATGTTCATACCGGGCTCGCCCTGATGGGCCAGCTCCACGTAATTTCGAATGCGGCGCTTGGTTGCAGCGTCGGTGATGAAGCCCTGCATGGTCTGCGGATCGAGCCGGGGCATATTGCCCATGTCCGGGTCTCCGTTCGGGTTACAATTTGTGCACGCAACGTAATACATGAACTCATATCGGTTCTGAATTGCCATAAGATACTCCTCCTTTTATTCTTCTGCCGCGCCGGTCTTTTCTCTGGCGGCGGCGACGTTTCTGTTTCTCTCCTGATTGAGCTTCGCGCCCATCTGATAGTAGCCCAGCGCAAAATAGGACTGCTGTTCCAGATTCAGCGTAGCAGGAATGGACGTCCCCAGCGCGACGGAAATTTCCTGCAGCTTCTCGCGGTATTTATCGGCGAGCCATCCGTTTTCGATCTTTTCCAGATGGTGATTTGAGCGGCTGCTGAGCTGGCCGATGACCAGCGCGGGCATCTGAATGGCGGAGGCGTAGTACCGCTCCACAATGCCGGTATTGACGTCCGGCATGGCCGTCCTCTGGATCGCCGCATATACGGCCATCAATCCGCCGCAGTGATATGCGGCATTGCGAAGATGCAGATTGTATGCTTCCAAAATTGTTCCCTCCTGATGATGGATTCGATTTTTCCGGAGCAGCCAGACCTTCAGCCATTGGCAGGCCAGACTGTTGGGCAGGGTGCTTCGCGTGTCGCTGTCGTCGTTCGACAGCAGCTCCGAGCGAATATAGGCCAGCGCCTTTGCCGCGACGGCATCCGGCAGGCATCCGCCTGACAAAATCGCCTGCACGACCGCCGGGGTGATCCCGGCCAGCTCCTTTGACAGCCGCTCAAAGGGTCGGCTGTCGGTTTTCTGGAATTTTAAAAGACGAAGCAGACGAGCAGCCAGCTTCACAGGCCTGATGTTTCCGGTACCGCCCTGATTGGTCAGTGCCAGATCGGCATACCATTGTCCCAGATTGCGGCGAAGATCCGGATAGCTGCCTCTGTCATATCTGCGGATCATAACGCGGCTGTTTGCGCCGGACAGCAGCAAAATATAGTAGGATACGTTGTCCAAATCGGGAACAGGCTGCCCGGAATAGACGCTTTCCGGAATTTGATTCGCCTGATTTCGCGCTGTCAGCTCGTTGACGGCGGCTTCCGGTTCTGCTTCCTCGTCCGTTTCATCCTCCGGCAGATCATAACCAAAGTCCACAGTATAAAGCGGATCATCCTCCTGTGGAATCTCGCGGTCAAACCAGTGGACAAATTTCATTCCTGCAAGGATCGGCGCATCCTTCAAAAGATCATCCAGCGCAGCCTTCACGACGCTGAAAGCCTCTTCCGAAACAGGTGCGTTCGCCGCTTTTTTCTGGTTATAGGAGCAGAATGCCGTCTTGTCAAAGCAAATCAGCGCATCCCCGCTCGCGTGCCCTCCGACGACTCGCAGGCCCTGTATCGGCGTGGTCGTCGTCATGGGAACCGTCGGTTCGCCGGTGATCAGGCACAGGGCGGATGGGCGTTCGTCCGCCGCAGAAAACTGCTTTCGGTAGGACTTCCACCATGTACGAAGTTTTTCCGATTGCAGGATAGACTGCCCGTTGACCCGAAATGAGATCCGATCTCCCGGCTTGATTTTGGCCCGATCCAGCTCTGCGCGAACGGCCGCCGCAAGTTCAGGCGTTTCCAGTGCACGGACGCAGACCTTTAGCTGCGGTTCTTCCTCTGCCGCGCTGCGGAGTGCCTCCAAAAAGAATGTGCTTTTGCTTCCGGGCTCCTCGGGAATGACGACGGAGCGCTTCTCTGCAAGAACATTGCTCTTATCCTTGCCGTTGGCCAGACTGCCGATATCCGGGCATGGAACAGGCTCATTTCCACCCAGATAGACGCTGACATGGTCATCGCTTTCAGAGAGGGAAATATATGCCTTCATGGTTTTCCCCGCGAATCCCGGCGGCAAAGCCAGCTGGCGGCGTACTCCGTAGTCATATAGTGCTTTCAGCATAGGCCTTCCCCCTTCAGAACCTCCGGACTGTCATAGGGCGGGATCAGAATCACGCCGTTCTCCATGACCGCGTGGAACAGGGACATTTTGATCTTCGTCTTTTTCGTGACCTCCACATCATCCGGCGCAAACAGGTCGTAGACCATCAGCCCTGCGTCCATCGACTGCTGGATAGGCGAATGCGTCCCGTCGCTCTCCTCAAAATAGCAGACAAACTCGCGCATTCCAAGCTCCGGCTGGTGGAAACATTTTCCCGTTCGGATGCGCCGCAGCGCCTGCTCATACAGTTGGAGCTCTTTTCCCGCAAAAGCCGGGCGGGGAATGATCGACGCCGCGATCCGGTAGCGGACGTCCTGCAGCGCCGTCGTCTGCCGCTGCGTTCGCTCCTCCTCGGTGGAGATCGGCTCCGAACCGACGGTACATTTGACCTCGTTGCGCTTGAAGCTGATATAGCGGATGGGGTTCAATACCTCAATGCGGTTGATCTGCCAGCGGAACTCCTTCGGTTTCATATAAATTGCCGATAAAATCCCTCTGGCGGCTGATGGGGTTGGGAATGGGTAGGTCAGCCGTTCTACTTTTGCATAAGGGGCAGAGAAACAGGCGAAATCTCCCCAGACCTCGATCGTGATTTCTTTCAAATACGCTTCACCTCCGTAATTTGTTCGTCCTGATTCGGACTGTGAACAGGACGTCCATAGCACGTGTCTGTTAGAAGAATGAAATATCTGACAAAATAAGTATGAAATATAACGGGTAATTTGTCAAGTATCCACGAAAAATAGAATAGCACACCAGCTGTCCAATAATCCGGACAACCAGTGTGCTTTTTTTCAAAATATAGAATCAAATCGCTCTTCCTGCGGAAAATGCAGGCCCAGCTGCTCCGAATACAGGTCCTCATACTGCGGGCACAGCAGATAGACATTGCTGCCTGCGGCCTGTTCGGCAGACTGTTCTCTGCCCCGGCGGGCAAACGGAATCTGTTCGGCATACAGGGCCAGATTTTTTGCAAAACAGGTCAGGGTGATCGGCGCTGCCTGCTTCAGCAGCGCGCCGGTGACACCCTGTTCGCGCAGCTGCTTCGCGGTCTGTTCATACAGCTTCCGCTCTGCGGCATAGGGAACAATGACCTGCGCACCGGCACTGGAGATCAGCTTGTATTGCGCCGCCGTTTCTGCAAAGGCCCGTGCGTCGATTGCCTTCGTCAGCTCCGGTTTATCGACCGTGCCGTCAAACAGCCGCCGGTAGTATTCCCGGATGTTCTCCGGGTCATGGATGGAAAACGGCGGATTCATTTCCTGTACTGTGACCGCAGCATTGTTGTACCAGTCGTCAGGATACGGTATACGGCTGTCCTCCGGGCGAAATACGATCACTTGCCCCATAGAATCGCAGCCGTTCCGGTTGCAGCGTCCGGCAGCCTGAATGATGGAATCCAGCGGAGCCAGCGCGCGATACAGCGTTTCAAAGTCAAGGTCTACCCCAGCCTCGATGCACTGGGTCGCCACGACCCGGCAGGGCAGCTTCTGCTTCAGCCGCTGACGGATGATCTCAATTTGCCGGCTCCGGTGCGCGGGGCACAGGTCCGTGGTAAGAAAGAAAACCGTGTCTTCGGGGCAAAGCCGTGACAGTACGTCAGCGATCTGCCGGGCGTGACGGCGCAGATTGACGATGGCGCAGACCCGCGCACAGCCCGCCATTTCCTCCGCAATGGCTTCGAGGGGCGTTTCATTCCCGATCCGCCATTCCACATTCACCCGCTTCAGAGCCTCGAACAATTTTCTGTGCTCCGGAAGGATCTCACAGGGCGTCCAATTCAGATCCTTTCGCGCGGCAAAATCCGGCTGCGTCGCTGTGGAGAATACCATGGTCGTGTGATAGCGGCTGCACAGCGCATTCACTGCGCGGAGCGTGGCGGAGGTCAGACTGGCGGGCAGGCTCTGGGCCTCGTCAAATACCACAACGCTGCCTGCAATGTTGTGGAGCTTTCGGCAGACGGTCGGGCGGTCTGAAAACAGAGCTTCAAAAAAACGGACAGACGTGGTGATGATGACCGGAGCGCTCCATCTGGCGGCCAGCTCCCGGGCCTCCTCAGGTAAATCACTTTGGCTATGGTCGACCAGCACGTTTGGAATGATTTTAGCATACGTATCTGCATTCTGTTCCGCCAACGTCAAAAACGGGAGGACAATAATGATCCGCTTTTTCCCATGCTTCAGGCAGTGCCGCAGCGCAAAGTGCAGCAGCGCCAGCGTTTTTCCGGTTCCGGTAGGCGCCGTCAGCGTATATAATCCCTCCGGCTTATCACCCATCTTCCCACACTGTTCAAAGACCTGATCCCGGTACTGATTCAGGGTTTTGTCCGCAGTGGAGGCTTGCCGGATGCTGCCGCAATAGGCGTACAGTGTTTCCAGAAGCGCCTGCGGGTCAAAATAGCAGTCCTCCGCACGATCAAGGTATGTACTGTCGTCATTCATTGCAGAGGCCGTGTAGTCTGCATCCACCAGACAGGAAAACAGCAATCTGGTATACAGCATGGATTCCAGTTCATCGGCAGGAGGTATCGGAAGCTTTGGCAGTCTGAAATCAGGAAAATCCTTTTGAAACGCGGCGTTTGCCTCTTTCAGCTGCGCTGCGTTTTCAATCGAGGGCGTTTTTCCGGCGTTTCCGTGGGCTTGCTTACGATCATCTGCAATCGCGTGCAGCTCCGCCTTTATCATATCGTAGGCCACAAGACCGGCATGGTGTCCATTGACCGCCTCTATCACAGGACGGCTGCCGGGTCTCCCCCTATAGCAGCATTCCAGAAAGCAGGCCCCGCTTATCGCATGGTCAACGCCTGTTCGTTTGCCTTTCCACACATCCTGAAACGCCTCGGTATACTTTCCAAAATCATGTACCAGCCCTTCCAGTCCTGCGGCATCTGCAAGGCCAAGCGCCTCCCCGTACTCCCGCGCAAGCGCAGCGACCTTTTGTAAATGCTCCTTCACAGTTTCCTGATGCCCCTGCAGATTTTCGGATTTCGCATAGTATTCCATAGCTGCCTCCCCGGCTACCGGTTTTATCCATTCTATTATACCAAGCGCACGCACCCATGCCAACAGTTATTACGGAAAACGGAACAATTGCCTTCGCCGTGCAGGCGTGGTTGGCCGTTTGGATAGAACAGTATTCTTTGCGCCAATGGCAACTGGTACTGAGCGCAATGTGGAGCTCCCGGCTGCGTGCGTTCAAAGTGGTCCCTTGTTCATATCGGCGGACGGCTTCCTTTTTAAAGGAAGGAATGTATTCTTTTGGCATGATTGTACTTCCATTATACCCAATCCGCAAATAGTTTCAAGTAAAACACGTTATTCGGATAACACTGCGGATTTTCCGCTCCAGCGACGCACGACGAAGCAAGAGGTGAAGAAACAGGAATCTGAAAGAAGCGCGTTCTGTTTCTCCATCCTCGCCAGACGTCCTTCCGCCAGAACCGCCCTTTCCATATCACGCGCTTTCCCGCATCCAAACGGACGTCTCCATATGTAAGGCAAGCGAGCGTACTTGCTGATTACAAGAGCAATCACGATCAAATGCTGATCTTTTTCCGCAAGCAGTATGGGCGGTATCGGAATTTCCCCGTCCGGTGCATGATTTCTTACGATTTTCTGAAAATATACAGTTTGTTGATAAATTTTGCCGCAGATGTGATATGATATCAGCAACTACTTGGAGGAGGACGGCATTTGTGGCAGCGTCATTCCTGAAACGAAAACCGAAGGAGCCGGACGGGCCGCAGCGGCAGGAGATCCCCGTTTTGGAGGCGGACGCCGAGACGGGCTTAAGCGCCGCGCAGGCGCAGGAGCGGCTGGACGGCGGCTGGGGCAACGCGCCGGTGGAGTCTCCCGGCGCGTCGGTCCGGGAGATCATCGCAAAAAACGTTTTTACGTACTTTAACTTCCTGTTCTTCCTGCTGGCAGGCTGTGTGATCGCCGTGCGGCAGTGGCTGAATTTGACGTTCCTCGGCCCCGTGTTCTGCAATATGTTCATCGGCATCGTGCAGGATCTGCGGGTGAAGAAAAAGGTCGACGGACTGAAGATCATGGCCGCGCCGAAATGCCGCGCCGTGCGGGACGGGCAGATCGTCGAGCTGGACGCGGCCCAGCTCGTGCGGGACGATATCGCCGTCTTTTCCCCCGGCGACCAGATCCCGGCGGACGCCGTCGTTGCGGCGGGTGAATGCCGCGTCAACGAGGCGCTCGTCACCGGCGAGGCCGATGAGATCGTTAAAAAGCCGGGCGAGCGGCTGCTCTCCGGCAGCTTTGTCGTGTCCGGCAGCTGCCGCGCGCGGCTGACCGCCGTGGGCGCGGACAGCTTTGTCTCCCGGCTCACGCTGGAGGCCAAGCAGACCGGATCGCAGCCGCAGTCAGAGATGATGCATTCGCTGACGAGTCTCATCAAATGGATCGGCTTCCTTGTCATTCCGCTGGGCGCGGTGATGTTCATCAAGGAATATCTGTGGCTGAAAAGCCCCATCACGGACGCGGTGACGAGCACGGTCGGCTCCATCGTCGGCATGATCCCGGAGGGGCTGTATCTGCTGACAAGTCTTGCGCTGGTGGCCAGCGTCATCCGGCTGGCAAACCGGCGCACGCTCGTGCACGACATGGGCTGCATTGAGACGCTTGCGCGCGTCGACACGCTCTGCGTCGACAAGACCGGCACGATCACAGAGCCGAAAATGACCGTCGACGACATTGTTCCCTTACAGCCGGAGCGCTATATCGCCGACGATATCCGCATGATCATGGCCGATTACGTCTGCGCCATGCAGGACGACAACGACACCATGGCCGCGCTGCGGCGGTATTTTACCGGACAGTCCATGCAGACGGCGATTGACGCCATGCCGTTCCGGTCGGCGAAAAAATACGGCGGCGTATCCTTCCATGAGGATGAGACGTATCTGCTGGGCGCGCCGGAAATTCTGCTGGCGAACTGCCCGGAAAAGGAGCAGTATCTGCCGCTGGCGGAGGAATGGTCGGCCAAAGGCTGCCGCGTGCTGCTGCTGGCGCTTTACGACGGGAAGCTGTCGGACGAAGCGCTGGACGCGGAAATGATGCCGCTGGCCCTGATCCTGCTGAGCAACAAGATCCGGCCCGAAGCGCCGCAGACGTTCTCCTATTTTGCGCAGCAGGGCGTGCGCACGAAGGTCATTTCCGGCGACAATCCCCTGACTGTTTCAGAGGTCGCGCGGCGTGCCGGGATCCCGGACGCGGAGAAATTTGTCGACGCGCGGACGCTCAAAACGGACGCGGAGCTTGCGAAGGCGGCGGAGGACATGACCGTCTTCGGACGCGTCACGCCGGATCAGAAAAAGAAGCTCGTCGCAGCCATGAAGCGGGCGGGGCACACGGTCGCCATGACCGGCGACGGCGTGAACGACGTGCTGGCGCTGCGCGAGGCAGACTGCTCCATCGCCATGGCCTCCGGCTCGGGCGTCGCGTGTCAGGCATCGCATATCGTGCTGCTTGATTCGCAGTTTTCCGCGCTGCCGTCCGTCGTGGCCGAGGGCAGGCGCGTCATCAACAATATTGAGCGCAGCGCGTCGCTGTATCTCGTCAAGAATATTTTCACGTTCGTGCTTTCCCTCATCACGCTGTTCTTTACGCTCCCCTATCCGTATACGCCCGCGCAGCTGAGTCTGGTCAACGCGCTGACCATCGGCATCCCGTCGTTCATCCTTGCCATGGAGCCGAACGAGAACCGCATCAGCGGCCGCTTTCTGCCGAACGTCATTTACCGGGCGCTGCCCGCCGCGCTGTCTGACCTCATTCTCGTGGTCGGCGTGATGCTGTTCTATCTGGCATTCCATATCAAGGAGGACATGCTCTCCACGCTCTGCACCGGCATTATGGGCATCGTCGGCCTGCTGATGGTCCATCAGACCTCGCTGCCGATGAATAAGCTCCGCAAGGCCATGCTCGTCGGACTGTGCATCGCATTCGTGGTGTGCTACTTCTTCCTGCCGGAGCTGTTTACGCTGAGTACGCTGGATAAGCCGTCGCTGCTGATCCTCGTCGTGCTGGGCCTGCTTGCGTTCTCGGTCATGTTTGTCTGCCGCCGGGGACTGCGCAAGGCAAAGGCGCGGCTGGGCAAGGGAATTTTCCCGCACAGGAAAAAAAGATAAAAATCCGCAAATACTAGAGCCAGCCGTGAAACCCGGCTGGCTCAGACTTTTCTATATAAAGGAGAATGCATATGCACTATCATGTGAATGAAGACGCCTGCATCGGCTGCGGCCTGTGCGCCGAAACGTGCCCGGAGGTCTTTTCTCTCAGGGACGACGGCTTTGCCGAGGCAGCGCCCGGCCCCGTGCCGGAAAGCGCGCAGGAGACTGCCGCCGAGGCCATGGATGCCTGCCCGACGAGCGCGATCGAAGAGGGCTGACAAGGGGCAAAAAATCTGCTATACTGGTTCCATCCTGTCAAATGGGGTGGAACTATGGAAGAACGTTATGTGGCGTTCGACGTGGAAACGCCGAACGCGCAGAACCGGCGCATGAGCGCCATCGGCGTCAGCGTGATCGAGCGCGGCGAGATCGTGCAGGAGCTTTACACGCTTGTCGACCCGCAGACGCACTTTGATCCGTTCAATATCGCGCTGACCGGCATCACGCCGGAACAGGTGCGCGGCCAGCCGGACTTTCCCGCGCTCTGGCAGCTGCTGGAGCCGATGCTGGCGGGCCGCATTCTGGTCGCGCACAACGCGCCGTTTGATCTGCGGGTGCTGGCCAGCTGTCTGCACGATTATCGCATCGACTGGAAGCCGGAGGCCGCGTATCTGTGCACCTGCCAGATGGGCCGAAAGGCATATCCGTACCTGCCGAACCACAAGCTGAACACGCTCTGCGACCATCTGCGGCTCGACCTCGACCACCACAACGCCGGCAGCGACAGCCGCGCCTGCGCGCTTTTGCTGCTCGACTATCTGCAAAAGGGCCTGCGCCCGGAGCCGTTTCTGCGCACCTACCGCTTTGCGGACCGGAAAACGCTCCCGTACTGCACGGTATAAGCGCCCGCGCCCATGCCTCCCCCTGCCATGCGCTGTATGGCAGGGGGAGGCTTTTTGCCGTGTCAGCGCAGCGTTTCGAAGCGCTTTACACCGCGGGTCATGAGCCAGCGGGCGGTGAGCGCGTACAAAATCGCCATCAGCGCCAGAATCAGGCCGAGGGCGGCCGTCGCCGGCATCAGAACCGCCAGCAGGAAGAAATAGAGCGCGCCGACCGCCACCACAAAGCCGAAGGCAAGCAGCATGCTCAGCAGAACGCCCGCGCCCTGCTTCGCGGCCTGCGTTTCGTTGATCCAGTCGAGGTTGCAGTGGCGCAGGTCTTCCACCAGGCCGACGTTCGCCGTCAGCAGCACGAACAGCAGCTGACAGGCCAGCAGCAGCGCCGTCTCGGCAGCAGGCAGCCGCAGGGCAAGCGCAGCGGCCAGCGTCATAAGGAGTGCGGGCGCAATTGCCAGAGAGTTGGACAGGCTTAGCTTTGCCTGCAGAACCTTTTTGGTTTCGACCGGCATGGAGCGCACGATCCAGTAGCTCTTGCCCTCCAGCGACACGGACGACGCCGTAAAGAATACCATGCCGGAAACCATCATGCAGGCCAGCAGCAAGATGGGGGCTGCTGCTGCGTACAGCTCCGGGATCGCGGTCAGCGCGCCCAGAAGCTCCCGCCGCTTGACCACCGCCAGCACAGCCAGCACCAGCTCAAACACGAGGCCAAGCCCGGCGTTGAGCATATAGCCGGAGCTGCTGGTCAGCCGGGCAAGCTCCCGGCGGTAGAGCGCCGCACTCTGCGAGGAGGCGCGCATGGCTTTTTTCTCGTACCGCACCTTGACCTGTCCGCGCCGCGTGGCGACGATGCGGATAAAGCTGCGGTTCAGCAGCACATAGGCCAGCACGAACGGCAGGACTGTCCACAAAAGCGTCAGGCCGAGGTCTGCAAGGCTCCCGTCCGCAGCGGCCCGGCCCAGCCAGACGAGCGGGGCAGCCGAGCCGAGCGTGCCCGCGATCGCCGCGCCGTTCGCGGCCAGCTGCGTGACATAGCTGTTCATGCGGAAGCAGAACAGGAAATATGCCAGCATGAACACGACCGAGATCACCATGGTCACGGCGGTCGTATTGCGCATATGGCTGGTCACAAGCGAGACAAGCCACGCAAACAGGCAGCTCACCGCCAGCGAAAACAGCGGCAGCGCCAGCACGATCACGACGAACGCCGCAATGCCCGTTCCGCTTGTCTCACCGTATTGCAGCCACGAAACAAAGACCGGGAGGGCCACGACAAGCTCAAGCACGAAGTTCATGGCCAGCAGCGCCGCCATGCGGCTGAGCAGGATCATGCCAGGCGGCACGGGCATGGACAAAAGCAGCTCGTTGTCCTTCGCCTCAAACAGCTGCGATTTGGCCGTAAACACGCTGCCGATGAACATGAGCGCAAAGGCCATGATCGCGAACATGGCAAAATACAGCCAGCCGAGTCCCGCCGGGAAAAACGCGGCGGCAAACTGGGAAAACGAGGTATAGAACAGGAAGACGAACGCACAGAAGCAGTAGAGCATCAGAATCGCATAGCCGGCGGCCTTGCCCTTCGTCTGACTCTTCCGCTTCCGGCTCTGTCCGGTAAACGCGGCGAGCAGCGCCGCCATCCGGACGCGAAGCAGCGTTTTAAGCATTCTTCTCACCCTCCAGCTCCAGGAACACAGCCTCCAGCGACTGGTCGCCCTTGACCTCGTCCATCGTGCCGGAGGCGATGAGCCGCCCCTGCTTGATGATGGCGACCTTGTCGCAGAGCTTTTCCGCGACCTCCAGCACGTGCGTGGAGAAGAAGATCGCGCCGCCGCGGCCGCAGTGCTCGCGCATGATGCTCTTGACCTGATAGGCTGCCGTCGGGTCGAGGCCGACAAACGGCTCGTCCATGATGATGAGCTTCGGGTCGTGGAGCAGGGCGGAGATGATCGCCAGCTTCTGCTTCATGCCGTGCGAATAGGCCGAGATGGGCTGCGCCAGATCGCCGGTCAGGTCGAACAGATCCGCGTATTTTTCGATCCGCGCCTCGCGGTCGGCCTTCGACACGCCGAAAATATCGGCCACGAAGTTCAGATATTTGATGCCGGACAGGAATTCATACAGATCCGGGTTGTCCGGGATGTACGCTAAAATCTGCTTGCAGCCGAGCGGGTCGGCCTTGACGGACTTCCCGTCTATGGTGATCTCGCCCTGTTCAAACTGCAGAATGCCCGCGCAGCTTTTGATCGTCGTGGTCTTGCCTGCGCCGTTGTGGCCGATGAAGCCGTAAATTTCGCCGGGCCTGATGTGCAGGCTCAGGTCGTCGACCGCCTTTTTCTCTCCGTAAAGCTTTGTAAGATGCTCAATTTTCAGCATCGAATTCACTCCTTTCAAGATGGGTAGCCTTTCAGACGTTTTGTTTGGACAAAAGTTCCCATGTGTCTATATCATAGCAGATTTTTTCAGTTTGTACAGGCAAACATTTTAGCAGTCGTAGCGCGAGACTGCTAAAATTCACAGTCTGTTCACACAAAGATGCAGAATTGTTCACAGGCCGGGGCTATCATGTGACTTGTAAACAAGAGATGAGCAAGATGCTCAGATCGAGTTTTCAGACATTATATATTACAAGACTCAAGGAGGTCTTTTCCATGTTAGTACCGTATGCACGTAAAAATCACAATGTTTCCAATTTCAATCCGTTCCACGATTTTGACGAGCTGGAGCGCGCGTTCTTCTCCGACAACGCCCTCGGCGAGTTCAAGGCCGACATCCAGGAGGACGGCGACAACTTCGTTCTGGAGGCTGACCTGCCCGGCTTCAAGAAGGAGGATATCCACGTGGACGTCGCCGACGACCGGCTGACCGTCTCCGCCGAGCGTCATTCCAACTTTGAAGACAAGGACAAGAAGGGCAATTACCTCCGCTGCGAGCGTTCCTATGGCTCCTACGCCAGAAGCTTTGATATCTCCGGCATCGACGCCGCAGGCATCAAGGCCGCATACGCCGACGGCGTCCTGCGCGTGACGCTGCCGAAGCAGAAGGAAGTCCCCGCCTCGTCCAGACGGCTGGAGATCGAATAACAGATAGATCTTCTACCGCATCGAGGGCGAATTCGTGTCCGTCGGCGCCGTGATCCACGGGAAAACGGACTATCTGGATGTCCTTTTTCGGAAAGAACGGTAAACAAAATTTCCAAACAGAAAACCCAGCCTCTTATAGAAGAAGCTGGGTTTTCTGCGTAATTGCAGAGCCCCGCGCGCAACGAACGACGCGGTTTCCATGACGCTTGCTCCGCCGCCGGAAAGAACACGACTGGACGGTTATGGGTGGCTTGGCAGATGGTTTGGCCGGGTGCTGGCATTGTATGTCTTGTTTTATCCCTTTTCCAAAGCCGTCCGGGGCTGTTTTCCTGCTGCGGCGCAAAAAGTTTACAGGCCGGAAACAAATTTTTGCATGATTGCACTTTCCTGTTGTGTCCGTATGTGGTACAATGTATACGGATTTTTATGCTGTTGCGCAGATTTGGATAGATAAAGGAAGATCATCATGGAATTACTCGCTCCCGCCGGTTCGATGGAGGCGCTGCGCGCCGCCGTCTGCAACGGCGCTGACGCTGTTTATTTAGGTGCCGATACCTTCAACGCGCGTATAAACGCCCGCAATTTTTCCGCCGCCGATCTGCAGGAGGCCGTTGTCTACTGTCATGTGCGCGGCGTCAAGGTACATCTGACGCTCAACACACTCGTGCTCGACCGCGAGATGCCGCGTGCGGCGGAGCTGATCCGGCTGGCTGCGTCCTGCGGCGTCGACGCGTTCATCGTGCAGGATCTGGGCGTGGTATCGTTATGCCGGCAGCTTGCGCCGGACGTGCCCATCCATGCCTCCACGCAGATGAGCATCCATTCGCTTGAGGGCGTGATGGAGGCCGCCGCGCTCGGGTGCAGCCGCGTCGTGCTTGCGCGGGAGCTTCCCGCGGAGGAGATCGCGCATATCTGTAAGAAAAGCCCGGTCGAGATCGAGGTTTTTGTGCACGGCGCTTTGTGTATGTGCTATTCCGGACAGTGCTACCTGTCTTCCGTCATCGGCCGCCGCTCCGGCAACCGGGGCCAGTGCGCGCAGCCCTGCCGCCTGCCCTACGGCTACGGCCGGTTCGAATCGACGCGCTACCCGCTCAGCCTCAAGGATAACTGTCTGGCGGGCGAGCTGGACGAGCTGCGGCGCATGGGCGTCGCGTCCATCAAGATCGAAGGCCGCATGAAGCGGCCTGAGTACGTCGCCATCGTCACGCGCGCTTACCGCACGGTTTTAAACGGCGGCAAGCTGATGCCGTCCGATCTGCAGGAGCTGGAGACGGCCTTCTCCCGGCAGGGCTTTACCGACGGCTATTTCAGAGGCCAGACCGGCAGCGATATGTTTGGCCGCCGTCAGGAGGGCGAGGACACGGCTGACCTGTTCGCCTCTGCCCGCGCCACCTATGAACAGGGTGAGCCGCAGCGCATCGGCGTGCGCTTCTACGCCATGATCCGCCGCGGAGAGCCTGCGCAGCTCGCCGTCGAGGACCCGGACGGCAACCTCTGCCGGACCCGCGGCCCCGTGCCGGAGCAGGCGGTCTACCGGTCGCTCACGCCGCAGGATCTGGAGCAGCAGCTGAAAAAAACCGGCGGAACGCCGTATCTGTGCACCGCCGTCCGCTCGTCTCTGGACCCCGATCTGATGCTCCCGGCGTCCGCCATCAACGCCATGCGGCGCGATGTGATCGCGGAGCTGACCGCAAAGCGCGGCCGTGCCGCGCCCGCGCGTCTGAACGCGTATGACGAGCCGCCGCGCTACGACGGCATTGCCGGGGAGCCGCAGCTGACCATCGCCGTCCGCACAGCCGGGCAGATCACCTCCCGTATGCTCTCCATGAAGCCAACGGTGCTCTATGTCCCCCTGTCCGAGCTGGCGGAGCACCCGGATCTGCCGCAGCGCGTAAGCGTTGAAACGCAGCTGGCGGCCATTCTGCCGCGCGTGATCTGGAGCGGGGAGCTTGCTCCCGTCGCGCGGCAGCTGCGCACGGTCTATGAGATGGGCGTGCGGCAGGTTCTGGCCGGAAATCTCGGACAGCTGCACATTGCCCGCGCGGCGGGCTTCGCCGTCCGCGGCGATTTCGGCCTCAATATCGTCAATTCCCGCGCCATGCGGTACCTGCGCGAGCAGGGGCTTGATTCGCAGCTTTTGTCGTTTGAGCTGACGCTGCCGCAGATCCGCGATATCTCCAAGGCCGTCCCGGCGGAGCTGCTGATCTACGGGCGGCTGCCGCTGATGCTGATGGAAAACTGCGTCATGAAGAACCGCACCGGCATCTGCGCCTGCCAGACCGGCACGGTCCGTCTGGTCGACCGTGTGGGCGAGGAATTCCCCATCGTCAAGGACCCCGGCACGTGCCGCAACGTGCTGCTGAACGGCAAGAAGCTGTATCTGCTCGACAAAAAGGACGCGCTGCGCGGCATGGGCCTGTGGGCGCTGCGCCTGCAGTTTACAACGGAAAACCCCGGCGAGATCGACAAGGTGCTGATGGACTATCAGGGCCGGGCCGTCTTCGACGCCGGAAGCTATACGCGCGGACTGTATTCGCGCGGCGTGGAATAAGCAAAAAAGAAGGAACTCCTTATGATCATCCTTGCATCGCAATCTCCCCGCAGGCACGAGCTGATGAAGCTCACCGGCCTGCCGTTTACCGTTCGTGTCGCGGATATCGACGAAACGATGGATCCGGCGCTGCCCGTCCAGCAGGAGGTCACGCGCGTCAGCCGCAGGAAGGCACAGGCCATCGCTTCCGGCGCGTCGCCGGACGATATTGTCATCGCCGCCGACACCATCGTGGTCATTGACGGGCGCGAGCTGGGAAAGCCGCGCTCGGAGGAAGAAGCGCTCGGTATGCTCCGCCTGCTCTCCGGCAGAACGCACGAGGTCGTGACCGTTCTGTCCGTCTGCAAAGGCTCACAGCTTGAGTCCGAAGCCGTCGTGACGAAGGTGACGTTCCGCACGCTCTGCGAGGAGGAGCTTCGCGCCTATGTCAGGACCGGCGAGCCTATGGACAAGGCCGGAAGCTACGGCATTCAGGGCTACGGGGCCATGTTCGTCAGCCGGATCGAGGGCGATTATTTCTCCGTCATGGGCCTGCCCCTGTGCCCGCTGTGCCGGATGCTGCGCGCGTTCGGCGTTCCGATCCTTGACGTGCAGGAGGCGCAGGCATGAAGAAAAAATTCTGGACGGGCCGCCTCAAGACCATTCTCATTGTCGCGCTCATCATCGCTATCTGCGCCGCCGTGACGCTTGCCATCACAAACGGGACAAGCGCCATTGAAAACGTGGTCGGGACGATCCTGTCCCCCATCCGTGCGGGCGTTGCGTCCATCGACCGGCTGGCCGAGCGGTATTACAACTATATGTTCCGCTATGAGACGCTTGAGGCGGAGAACGCGGAGATGGAAAAGCAGATCCTTGCCATGCAGGAGGATATCCGCGACGCCGAGCAGCTGCAGCGCGAGAACGAATGGCTCAAGGCGCTTCTGAAGCTGTCCGAAGAGCATGAGGATTATAAATTCCTCACATCATACATCATTTCGTGGGATTCCTCCGACTATAAAAGCGCCTTTACCATCGGCAAGGGCACGAACGCGGGGCTGGAGGAGGGTATGTGCGCCGTGACGGAAAACGGGCAGGTCGTGGGCCTTGTGACCAAGGTCGGCGCCAACTGGGCCACCGTCACGACGATCATGGACTCGTCGCTTGAAATTTCCGCCTCCGTGGCCTCGTCCGGCTATACGGGCGTGGTACAGGGCACATTCCTCGAGGACGGAACGGAGATCCTGCGCATGAACTATCTGCTGACGGACGCGATCGTCAAGAATAACGATCAGGTCGTCACGACCGGCTCGACGCTCTATCCGCGCGGGCTGCTGCTGGGGTACATCACGAACGCCAGCCTCGACGAGACGGGCGTCGCGAAATACGCCACGCTCGAACCGTCCTGCGACCTGTCCAAGCTGGAGCAGATCGCGATCATTACGGAGTATAATGTGCAGTGACGCAAGAAACTGTTGTAGGGGCGGACGTCTCTGTCCGCCCGCAGAATGCAGCGTTTTTTTGAAAATCTCCGGCGAATTCGCAACATTTCCAGGGCCGGCAGAGTCGTCGGCCCCTACAGACGACCTGCAAAAATGAAGCTTGACGTGTATATGACCGAAAGGAGGCCCGCGCGATGCACGCGACCTATAAAAATGCGCTGATGTGGACGCTTTACGGCGTGCTGTTTCTTTTGATCGCCGTTTTGCAGACGGTCGTGTTTGGCCGGGCGCGATTCTTCGGCGTCAAGCTGACGCTGATCCCCGTCTGCATCGCCTGTGTTTCCATGCTGGCAGGCGCGGAGGCCGGGGCGCTCTACGGACTTTGCTGCGGCACGGTCTGGTGCTTCACGGGCGCGGCCGGCGGCGCGATGCACATCGTCCTGCTGACCGTCTGCGGCGCGGTGATCGGCTATATCTGCGACCGGTATCTCGTGCGGCAGCTGCTGTCCGCCATTCTGATGAGTCTGTTGGCGCTCGTATTCTGCCAGACGCTCCTGTTTCTGTTTCAATGCTATCTCGGCACGATCCACATCGGCATGATCACTGCTCTGCCGGTCCAGATCGGCCTGAGCCTGCTCGCGTGCCCGCTCCTGTATCTCGGAGCCTGGGCGATCCGAAAGGTTGGTGCCAAATAAATGCAGCGAATTTCCCGCTTCCGCATGATCGTATTCATCGTCGTCATTCTGGCCATGATCGGCGTGTTCTCCCTGCGGCTTTACAAGACGCAGGCCGCCGTCACGGAGGACTCCCTCGTCGCGGCGGACGCCGACTCCATGGAGTACCAGTCGACGGTCGAGGCTGCGCGCGGCAATATTCTCGACCGCAACGGCAACGTGCTGGTGTCGAACCGCGCAAGCTATAACCTCGTCATCATCAACTTCGTCTTTTTCAACGCGCCCGACCCGAACGGGAACCTGCTGAAGGTCCTGAACCTCTGCGACGAGCTTGGGATCGCGTATGAATCGCATTTCCCCGTCTCCGCCGAGCGTCCCTATACCTATACCGATACCGACGACACCGCCTGGCAGGGCTATTTCCGCAGCTTCCTTGCCAGCCGGAGCTATGACCTCGATATCTCCGCGCCCACGCTCATGAAGCGCCTGCGCGACGAATATAAGATCCCCGACGACTGGACCCAGCAGGACGTGTACCGCGTCATTTCTGTCCGCTATGAGCTGGAGCTGCGCTCGGTAGACGAGATCGGCATGGAAAACTATATGCTGGCAGAGGACGTCGACGCGGAATCGCTGGCTGCCGTGATGGAACTGGCCGTGCCGGGCGTTGTGGTCGAAAACGGCACGGTGCGCGAGTACAACACCACCTATGCCGCGCACATTCTCGGCTACATCGGCCCGATCTGGAGCGAGGAGGCCGCCGAATACCGCGAAAAGGGCTACTCCATGAACGCGCTTGTCGGAAAATCCGGCGTGGAGCAGGCGTTTGAGGAATATCTGCACGGTTCAAGCGGCATCAAGCGGACGACCGTCTCCTCGACCGGCGAAATTCTGAACCGATACTATGTGACGGAGCCTGTGCCGGGCAACAACGTCGAGCTGACCATCGACATTTCGCTGCAGGCTGTGGCCGAGCAGGCGCTGGAAAAGGTCATTCTCGATCTGCGGGAAAACGGCGTCGGCCGGAACAAGGAGGGCAAGGACGCCAGAGGCGGCGCGGTCGTCGTGCAGATGTGCAAGACCGGTGAAATTCTCGCCATGGCAAGCTACCCGACCTATGATCTTGCCACACGCGCGGAAAACGCCGTCGCGCTGAACGAAGACGAGACTGCGCCGATGTTCAACCGCGCGCTCGCAGCCTACCCGCCCGGCTCGGTCTATAAGATGGTCACGGCCATCGCCGCCGTCGATATGGGCGGCTTCGACCCCGGCTATATCATCGAGGACAAGGGTCTTTACACCTTCTATGAATCCTTCCAGCCCAAGTGCCACATCTGGTCGCTTGCCAACCCGCGCACGCACGGCAAGATCGATCTGATGGAGGCCATCGCCTACTCCTGCAACTATTATTTCTATGAAGTCGGCCGTCTGACCTACGACAGCTATAAAAAGGAAACGGGAAACAACCCGTTTGATATCGTTGCCAAGGCCCTTGGCCTCGGCGAGCCGACGGGCATCGAGCTGCCGGAGGACACCGGCGCACGCGCGAACGCAGAGGAAAAGAACAAGCAGTACGCAGGCGAGGACGCAGGCTGGTTCGGCGCGGACGTTCTGCAGGCCGTCATCGGCCAGAGCCTGAACAAATTTACACCCCTGCAGCTGGCCTGCTACGCCTCGGCGCTGGCAAACAAGGGCACGCGCTATGAAGCGACGCTCCTGTCCCGCGTCGTCTCGTGGGACTATCAGGATCTGATCGAGGAGTCCAAGCCCGTCGTGGCAAGCACGCTGGAGATCTCCGAAAAGGCGCTGGCCGCGCTCGATCAGGGTATGCGCATGACCGCCTCCATCGGCACGGCGGAGCAGTATCTCAGGGATTATCCCATCCCCATCGCCTGCAAGACCGGCACGGCGCAGTGGCAGGGCACGACCTCCACCGGCTCGTTCTCCGGCTCTGACCACGCTTCGTTCGTGCTCTACGCTCCGGCGGACAATCCCGAGATCGCCATCTCCGTCTATGTCGAGCGCGGCTCACAGGGCGGCAATCTGGCGAATGTCTGCATTCCCATTCTCGACGCCTATTTCTCCAGCTCCGCCAAATATGAGACTGTCGCGACTGAAAATATCGCTTACTAAGAGAGGAACCGCACATGACCGACCTTTCGCATATCCGCAATTTTTCGATCATCGCCCACATTGACCACGGTAAATCCACGCTGGCCGACCGTCTGCTGGAGGAGTGCCATTCCGTTGAAAAGCGCGAGATGGAGGACCAGATTCTCGACTCCATGGAGCTTGAACGCGAACGCGGCATCACCATCAAGGCCCGCGCCGTGCGTCTGGACTACCGCGCCGACGACGGCGAGAAATATGTCCTGAACCTCATCGACACGCCAGGTCACGTCGACTTCAACTATGAAGTCTCCCGCAGCCTGTCCGCCTGCGAGGGCGCGGTGCTGGTCGTCGACGCGTCGCAGGGCATCGAGGCCCAGACGCTGGCGAACACCTATCTGGCCGTTGACAACGGCTTGGAGGTCCTGCCCGTCGTCAACAAAATTGACCTCCCGGCGGCGCGGCCCGCCGAGGTCAAGAAGGAAATTGAGGACGTCATCGGCATCCCCGCCATGGACGCGCCTGAAATTTCCGCCAAGAACGGCATCAACATTCATTCCGTGCTGGAAATGATCGTGAAGAATGTCCCCGCGCCCACGGGCGACCGCGAAGCGCCTTTACAGTGCCTGATTTTCGACAGCCAGTATGATTCCTACCGCGGCGCGATCGTCTATCTGCGCGTCGTGAACGGCACGGTGTATCCCGGCATGGATATCCGCATGATGGCCTCCGGCGCAGTCTACAAGGTCGTGGAGGTCGGATATCTGCACCCGAAGGGCATGATCCCGGCCGAAAGTCTCGGCGCGGGCGAGGTCGGATATCTCACGGCCTCCATCAAGACCGTCTCCGACACCCGCGTGGGCGACACCATCACGGGCGTGGAAAATCCGGCAGCCGAGGCGCTTCCGGGCTACCATCAGGCGCAGCCGATGGTCTTCTCAGGCGTGTACCCGGCGGACGGCTCGAAATACGGCGATCTGCGCGACGCGTTGGAAAAGCTGAAGCTGAACGACGCGTCCATGAGCTTCACGCAGGAAAACTCCATCGCGCTGGGCTTCGGCTTCCGGTGCGGCTTTTTGGGCCTTCTGCACATGGAGATCATTCTCGAGCGTCTCGAGCGCGAATATAACCTCGACCTCATCACGACGGCCCCGAACGTCGTCTATAAGATCACCAAGACCGACGGCACGCAGCTCGACGTCTATACCCCGCTCAACTACCCCGACCCCGCCGAGATCGCCGAGGCGCAGGAGCCGTATGCGAAGGCGAACCTCATCGCCCCGCCCGAATATGTCGGCGCGATCATGGACCTGTGCCAGAACCGGCGCGGCGAATTCAAGGATATGCAGTACCTCGACCCCACGCGCGTTGAGCTGCACTATTCCATGCCGCTCAACGAGATCATCTATGACTTCTTCGATGCGCTCAAGAGCCGCACGCGCGGCTACGGCTCGCTGGACTACGAGCTGGAGGGCTACCGCCCGTCGAAGCTCGTCAAGCTCGACATTCTCCTGAACGGCGAGATCGTCGACGCGCTGAGCTTCATCCTCTTCGCCGACAACGCCTACGCAAGAGCCAGAAAGATCTGCGAAAAGCTCAAGGATAATATCCCGCGCCAGATGTTTGAGATCCCCGTGCAGGCTGCCGTCGGCGGCAAGATCATCGCCCGCGAGACGATCAAGGCCCTGCGCAAGGACGTGCTTGCCAAGTGCTACGGCGGCGATATCACGCGCAAAAAGAAGCTGCTCGAAAAGCAGAAGGAGGGCAAGAAGCGTATGCGCACGTTCGGCACGGTCGCCGTACCGTCCGAGGCGTTCATGGCCGTCCTCAAGCTTGACGACGAATCGTAGGAGGTTTTTCCGTGGCGCTCATTCAGATCGTTGAAAACAAGAAAAAAAGCCTCGGCATCTACGTCCACATCCCGTTCTGCCGGAGCAAATGCGAATACTGCGACTTTTATTCCGTTCCCGGCGCACGCAGCCGGGATCTGATGGACCGGTATCTCGACGCCGTGATCCTGCACATCCGCGAGGCGCACGGCGACGCGCTGGAGTTGCTGCGCGCCCGCAAGGGGCGGCTGCCGCGCGGCGTGGTGCACTGCTATTCCGGCAGCTGGGAGAGCGCGCAGGAATACATGGCGTTGGGCTTCCACATTTCGTTTACGGGATCGGTGACGTTCAAGAATGCGGTGAAGCTGGCGGAGGTCTCCGACAAAATCCCGCTGGATCGGCTGATGATCGAGACGGACAGTCCCTATATGACGCCGACTCCGCTACGCGGTCAGCGCAACGATCCGTGCAAGGTGAAATTGGTGGCGCAGTTTTTGGCTGACCGTCGGGGAATGCCTGTGGAGGAGCTGGCTCGCATCACCAGGGAAAACGGAATGCGGTTCTTCCGCATTGAAGAATAAAAGGACTCGCTGCGTGTCGGCAGAGCGGGCCCTGAACACCGTTCAGCCTCCGTATGCTATCGTCATACGGAGGCTGATTTCACTCTATATCGGTTTAATTGTGTGTTGAGGTGGTTTGCCGAGCACAGGATGAAGCGTATACGCAGGTTTGGATGGAGAGCAGACGTTTGCCGGACACACGTTCATCTTTTTGCAGGAGACGAACTCTCTGCCTACATCGTTAGAAGGGTGACCAAAGATGACGATGCGCTGATGCCCCATCTTACGAGCCTTTTCAAACGTCGTCTCGATTAAAGCACGACCGATTCCGTGACGCTGAAAATCGGGATGCACGGCGATAGGCCGAAGGACAGACAGTCGCACGCAGAACCATCTTCCGCAATCGGTTTGACTTTTGCGTAGAGGATGCTTCCTATGATCTTCCGGTCAATTTCAGCGATACAGTCCGGCTCCGGAACAAAATCCGGGTGGCTGCGCATTCGGTGTGCCGGAAGATGCTCCCTCGCACCTGGAACATACAGGTTCCGGAAGGCGTCGCGGATCATTGCATCTGTGGCGGGAATATCTTCGGGACGTTTTCTTCGGAGCAGGATCGGAATCTCTTCTGTTTGCGGGAAAAGAGGATCGGGTTTACAGCAGCAGCGTCGCGTCGCCGAAGGAGAAGAAGCGGTATTTCTCCTGCACGGCGATGTTGTACATCCGCAGCGCTTCCTCCCGGCCGATGAAGGCGGAAACGAGCATCAGCAGCGTAGATTCGGGCAGGTGAAAGTTGGTGATGAGCGCATCGACCGCCTTATAGGTGTAGCCGGGCATGATGAAGATCTGCGTCCAGCCGCTGCCGGGATGCACCATGCCGTCCGGCGTGGAGACGGTTTCCAGCGTGCGCACCGAGGTCGTGCCCACGCAGACAATGCGCCCGCCGTTTTGGCGCGCCTTGTTGATGCGTGCGGCGGCCTCTTCCGTCACCATGTAGTATTCGCTGTGCATATGGTGCTCTTCAACGTTTTCTTCCTTTACGGGGCGGAAGGTGCCCAAACCGACGTGCAGCAGCACCGGCACGATGTCCACACCCTTTTGCCGGATGCGGTCCATCAGTTCCGGCGTGAAGTGCAGACCGGCTGTCGGCGCGGCGGCGGAACCCTCTTCCTTAGCATAGACCGTCTGATAGCGGTTTTTGTCTTCCAGGCGTTCGGTGATGTAAGGCGGCAGGGGCATCTGACCCAATTCATCCAGCAGCTCTTCAAACACGCCGTCGTAGAGGAAGCGCACGATGCGCCCGCCGTCCTCGCAGCTGCCCTCGACCACGGCACGCAGCTGTCCGTCGCCAAAGGAAAAGGTCACACCGGTCTTGGCGCGCTTGCCGGGCTTGACCAGCGTTTCCCAGCGGTCTTTATCCAGCCGTTTGAGCAGCAGAAACTCCATTGCGCCGCCGGTATCCTCGCGCTGGCCGATCAGCCGCGCAGGCAGCACGCGGGTTTCGTTGACCACAAGCACGTCGTTGGGATTCAAATAGTCGATGACGTCGCGGAACCCCTTGTGCTCGATCGCGCCGCCGTCCCGGTGATAAACCAGCAGGCGGGAAAGGTCGCGAACCGGCGCGGGGGTCTGCGCGATCAGTTCTTTGGGCAGGTCATAGTAAAAATCACTCTTATTCAATGATGGTCATCCTCTTCTTCTTCGGTTTCAAAGCGCAGCTGCTGCGCAAGCGCCGACGCGGCGGGCATCGGGCAGCCCATGTGCTCATAGGCCAGCGGTGTCAGCACGCGCCCGCGGGGGGTGCGCATCAAAAAGCCCAGCTGCAAAAGATAGGGCTCGTAAACATCTTCAATGGTGCCGGAATCCTCGCCCGTGGAAGCGGCCAATGTATCCAGTCCCACCGGACCGCCGCTGAATTTGCCGATCATGGCGTTCAGGATCATGCGGTCGATGTGGTCAAGACCCAGGTTGTCCACGTGGAGCATATCCAACCCTTCGCGCGCGGCATCCAGTGTGATGCGGCCCTCCGCACGGACAACGGCATAGTCGCGCACGCGCTTGAGCAGACGGTTGGCGATGCGCGGCGTGCCTCTGGAACGTCGTGCGATTTCCAATGCGCCCTCCGGGTCGATCTCGATCTTCAGGATGCGCGCCGAGCGCTCCACGATTACGGCAAGCTCTTCCGGCTTGTAAAGCTCCAGGCGGAACGTAATGCCGAAGCGATCGCGCAGCGGGTTGGTAAGCATCCCTGCGCGGGTGGTCGCACCGATGAGCGTAAAGTGCGGCAGATCCATGCGGATGGAGCGCGCGGAGGGGCCTTTGCCGATCATGATATCCAGCGCGTAATCCTCCATCGCGGGGTAGAGCACCTCTTCCACAGCGCGGCTCAGGCGGTGGATTTCATCCACAAACAGGATGTCGCCCGTGTTCAGCCCCGTCAGAATCGATGCAAGGTCGCCCGGCCGCTCGATGGCGGGGCCGGAGGTGACGCGCAGCTGCGCGCCCATTTCCGCCGCGACAATGCCGGCCAGCGTGGTCTTTCCCAAACCGGGCGGGCCGTAGAGCAGCATATGGTCCAGCGGCTCGTGCCGCAGG
>OIWM01001206.1_pt1 | contig 26672 bp, 39 predicted proteins | sample 1587451 | NCBI WGS metagenome assembly OIWM01 (sample SAMEA3888907, study PRJEB22519) | human gut metagenome | biome: human gut; feature: human-associated habitat; material: faeces | place: Denmark | collected 2011
TAACCTATAATATAAAATTTTTTATTACTATTAAAAAATTTACCTTCATATATAGGTTCATTTAATTCAAATGACATATCATTATTCTTATTACCTAACTTATTCTTATATAATAATATTTCCAAACATGTTAAACATTTTTTAATTGTAGGATATTTCCTTATAACCTTTGGCATTATTTTCCCCATCTCATGAGAATCAATTTCTTCATTGAAGTCTCTCTTTTTATTACCGAATTTACCTAATGTATTATTAATGACTTTATTTTTAGGTAAAAATGGATTATTATATTGTCTCTATGATGAATAACTTAATTTTGCTAATGCAATTTGACATAATTCATATAATTGTTCATATGTAATAAATGTATTATCATCTAATTCTATTTTATCACTTATAGGTTCATCATTAATTGTCATATTATTTTCTAAAATACAGAATGTTCCTTCATATACACGTTTTTTCTATGTTTTCACCCATGATATATATATACAATGCTTATCGTTAAAATATACTTTTTGGTCTTCATCTGTTGTGACAGTCCTAAAATATAATTTATATGTAGGTTCTTCTATTTTATAAAATGATTTCTGTATAGTATAATATGATTTATCTAATATATTATAAATACATTCACATATTTCAGATAAGCTATCATATGCATGTTTTACAAATTCTAATGTATCTTCATATGACTTTACACCATCAGGTAATTTCTTCTATACTATTGTTGGTTGTTTAATAACTTTTTTCTATTCAGTATTATCAACTTTTACCTATGTATTCTATTTAACTTCTGTATTTAATTTCTAATCAACTTGTTTTGGTTGAACATTAATGGTATTTGTTACGAGTTTACCACCATTATTTATGTATTCCTGTTTGATTTCATCTATTGTACATCCTAACTATAAAAGGCGCTTACCAACCAATTTGAATGTTTTAATATCATCAATATCCTATTCAGATTCCGGACATTGCTTTTTCATTATGAGAAGTGCTGCAACATATCTTGGTAATAATTCTTCTTTAGACTATGATGCTCTTGGTTTAACATTTTCTGCTTCTGTTGCCTTATTTCTTGAACATGTAGATGCAATACTTAACCATAACTTTTTATCTATTGTTCTTGAAACTCTTGCTTCATTTATACAATTTAATAATGATTCATATAATGATTTTATTATCATAATTTCTAATTAATAAAATAACTTTTATTATTTATTTTATGCGTATAAACAATTAAAAAATGTTCCATAAGTATTAAAATATAGAATATCATAATTTAATAGTTCAAATATAAAATCAAATCCTGTATTTTGAATAATATAATTTTGTTTTACATCATAATCAAATGATAATAATATTTTATTACATTCTATATCTGCTTTTAATTTTGTAGTTACTGAACCATTTGTTACATCATATATGTAATAATATATCTTTTGATTTGTTTCTTCAATTAAATTATAAGTAGATTGTGATATTGGTGTGCAATATAAATTAGATGTTAATTTTATTAAAGAATTTTCAACAATATCAAATATTCCTTTTAATTCCATTAACCTAGTTGCTAATAATTTTGCACTTGGTTCAAAACGCGCATAATCAGATATTTTCCTTTTATACTCATTAGAAACTACATAAACACAAAACATTAATGTTAAATCATCGTTTCTATATGTTTTTTGATTCGATGTAATATTAAAAAACTCTAATATTCTATTCTGCTCCGGTTCTTTCCATGCATTAGGATAAAAATAACTTTTATCAGTAGATGTATATAATAACCAACCCTTAATCAAATCTGACATATTTCTACCTTTTGTATACTTCTCTATATACTTTTTTGCTCTTAATAACGAGAGATTATATGAAACTTCATCATAGTCTATACGTTTAATAATGAAAGCGTCATATACAAGATTTTTAATTTTATCATGGAAATCCATTGTTATATCTTCATCTGTTAAATCCAACTTATCTAACAGTTCGTACCATAACTTCGTATCTATCGGTCTATTCGAAAATGAATAATGAATTACATTTTTTAATTCATCTTCTGTTAACTCAGTTGTTAACATATATTTTATTTTTTCTGATTGTCGCATTTTTCTGATAATGTTTTCATTAATTTATATTTTTGATTTCCAAAATCAATAAATGTATTTAATCTATTTACATCAAAATCAAAATTTTGTTTAAACAATTTAAAATTTAATCCTTGTTCATTCGGTTGTCTAAGCAAATTACATACATATACACTTATCTTATCATAAGAAGATAAACCATATGTTTCTACCAATGCTTTCTTATAAACATGTAATTGAATTGTATATGTATTCATATCACACTCATCTAACATATATGCAGGACCTTGTAATTTTTTACCATATCTTGATGATGTTGTTATATCATCTGTTGTCTTCCAATCTATTATGATATAAGCATCTGTATTCTCATCATAAAATAAGCAATCAAAACGTCCATTAATATGGCCATCTTTTGGTGTTTTACAATATAATGGTAATTCTCTTGCTACATACTTATAATTTGTTTTAGTTGATATAAAATTATAGAAATCATCAAATCCTTTACAGATTGACTTTAATCTATCATCATAATCATAACCATTATCTAACTTCCATAATTCTAATTTTTCAGTTTCATTATTAAGATTCATACCAGCATAATCATCCAATAAAGAACCATATCTTTTTGATTCAGACGATTTTGCGTGCCATTGTTCAAGAATCTGATTTGCAGTCATACCTGCATATTTATAATTAGGATCATTTAACCCTTTCTTTGCGCATACTTCTGCTTGAGCTACATCATCAAACTTTACTTTAATATAATCATTACATAACTTTGAAACAGATACACAACCTTTATATTCAGTCTTTATCTAATTATTAATATTTTCAATTAATTCTTTAATATTCTTCATATTAATTTTATATATAATTTATCATTAATTTATAGTAAAAATAATATATAAAGTTTATATAAAAAATATGGAGAATAGTTTTACATATACTATTCTCCATAATTCTTATATATAATTAATCAATATTTGCTTCTGCAATAGGATCATCTTCTTTACTTTCATCAGAAATTCCCATCGTTTCTTCCAAATCTTTAACATCATCAAATGCTGATTGATCTGGTAACTGAAACATTGGATGAATAACATTCTCATTTATATAATCAAGATATTCTGGTGTAAATACTTTATCAGACCAAAAATCAGTAAATGGAACTTGTGCGTTAAGATGCTTCACTACAATATATCTTGCTGTATCCTTTGGTAAACAATAAAATGTTTCTCCTGCATCTGTTGTCCATGTATATACTTTCTTTTTATCGCCATCACTTAATTTATCATATTCTTTCTGAGTTAGTAAGTTACCTCTACAAACACCAGAATTTTCCCATGTCATAAATTGTTCTAAACCAACAAAAGGGTTAGGTTTTTTAAAATACGGGATCTGAAATTTTATTTTGATTGGACGGCAGAACCTAGACTTAACAGGTTTTGCAGTAACCAATACACCATTTTTTGTTCCAGCATCAGAACCTTGTCTTGATTTTGCAGCTGTATCATTTTCTTTATCTTCCAATTTTGCTGCACTCAATTCGATTGTAATTGATGCATTATATACAATACCTGAATTATGGTTTATAATACCATTTGCAGAAACATAATTATGTGTATCTTTAACTGTTAAATCTATTACATCTTCACTTAATTCTGACTATATCTTCTTTACAATCTTTAACTTTCTATACTTCATCATTTATATATTGTATTATTTTTTTATATTCTAAATATTTAAAAACTGTTTCTGAAATTCTAACAATACCTAATACATTATTATCTATTAATAAAATATCATTATCTCTTTGTTTATCTAAATCTTCCTAATGAAATACACCTTGTCCACCATCATATTCAAATATAATTATTTTTCCTTTATATTCTAAATATCCATCACATGCATAAAATACTTTATTTCGTGTTTTATCAGATATTTCATCTGGAATTATTACTATATATGGTTTATGAATAATTTTCTTATCTATATATTTTTGTAAAAAATCAAAACATTTATTTTCTGATTCTGATATATTTGTCATCCATCCACCTTTTATTTTACATAAAAAGTTATCACTATGTTTCCAATTCTTCCAAATATTTTTCGCTAAATTTGATTGTAATTCTTTCTTTTTTAAATAATCTTCATATGATTTATAACCTTTATATTCTTCACATGATGGATTAATTTCATGTACTTTTAATTTAGCTTCATCATCAGAATATCCTAATTTCTTCCAATAATTAAATGTCCATACACTATGTTCTTTTGCATAATATGAAGCTTTCTTTTTTGCATCTTCTATATTTAATCCTAAATTTAACCAATATTTTGTTGTACTTTTAGAATATGATGCATTATTTGCTTGTACTTTACTTACTTCTATTTTTGCGTTTTCTAATGTATATCCTTTATTTAACCAATACTCAACACAACGAGGAGATCTATTTTTATTTGATTCACGTATAATTGTTTCTGCTTCAGTTTCACTATATCCTCGAGCCATATAAAAAGCTTTACTACTTTTAATATATCCTTTATTCTACTTATCCGGATAATATTGTTTACACCAAATCATTAACTAATCATTAATATCTCGTTCTGTTATAAAATCAGAAAATGTTATAAAATTTATAAATTTTTTAATAAAAGAAATATTATTTAAATTAAATGAATATTTATTATCTTTAATAAAAGAATTAAATATATCATCTTTATTAAAATAAACAACTGTCTTTTTATACTTATTTAATATAAAATTTTTATATTCATCAAATGAATATCCACGGACATTCCAATATAAAAATGTTGTATTTTTATGTTTATTTGTAATATTCCTTAAATAATTTAATAATATATCTATTATTTCTTGTGAACCATATATTTTATTTTCATTAAATAACTATTGTAATTTATTAATATACTATGTATTATTTGTATTAATATTAAAATTATAAAACTTATTATATTTGTTTATAAACTATATAAATTCATTTATATTAAATACGTTTATTTCTACCTTTTTCATATTAATTATTTTTAATTTTTGATTATTTTTATACCTTATAATATTTATTCATATTAAGATAAAAAATAATCAAAAATTAAAAAATATTTTATGGTATTATTCAGAAATTGCATAAATTTCATCATTTTCATTTAATTCTGAAACAACCTTCCATGAACTATCCAATTCAGGTTTATCAGGATTAATAAGAAATCTATGCGTATTTGAACATGTAATAGTTTCTCCATTATCAAATGTAAATGTATATGTTGGTTTCTTAAAATGCCATACTTTCTCTACATCATGATATTCATTATCGTGAGATAATACTTTATCACCAACAACAATATCTTTCATTTGTTTAATACCATTATTTGTAATAATTTTTTCGTCAGGTCTCAAACATCCCATTGCTTGTATATTTTGTGGAATAAAAGACATTGACTGATATACATGATTAACAACAATCCATGGAATTTGTAATTTTGCAATTGGTGTTGCACAAACTCTAAACATTGCTTTTGTGTCTTTTGCTTTCGTAAAATCTGCTTTTTGTGAACCTGATAATGTATCTTCTCGTTCCTTTTCAGATGTTAAGTTACCTAAAGAATCCAATACAATAATTACTTTGTCATGCTGTCCAAATTTATCTTGCTGCTCTTGCAATTTATCACATAAATTTGCAATAAATTGACTTGTTTCCATAATAGTATTAACCTTCTTTATAATCATCTTTGTTGGATCTACACCAAGACGTTTAACAAAGTCAGAATCAATTGCACCTTCAGAATCAAGATAAATTGGAATATATCCTAATTTCTGTGCTTCTCTACAACATGAACATGCTAAAAATGATTTACCAGCACCAGATGTACCAGAAAATGTTACAACACGTCCAGTAGGAATGGCCTTGTAAATATCACCACTCATACAGGCATTTAAGATGAAATTACCTGTTGAAATCCATTCTTTAATATTAGAATATGCAGAGTCTGCAATAATTTCTGCCTAATCATCTATACTACTTACCATTGACATTAATGAACCAATACCACCTTCAAAATCTTCACTTGACTACTTTTTCTTTGCCATATATGTTAATTAAAATAAATTTTTCTTTATATATTATATTCGCATTTTTATAATTTGTTTAGAAAATAATAGCATCTAAAATATTAAATCTTAGATGCTATTAATATATGTTAAATTAAAAATTACATAATTCCTGTAAGAACGTCATCAAGACTCATATTTGATGCAGGATTAGTTGGAGCTGCTGCAGGAACTCCACCATTAAGAATGGAATCAAGTTCACCGTTTCCAACACCTGGAATATTAGCGGCATTAAAACCACCCGGTGTTGTCTGATTCATTGATGTTGCATCTGCACCCATCTCAAGACCAGTAACCGGTGGCGTAGGCATTGATGTAGGCATTACTGGTTGTACAGGAGTTGCTGGAGATACCTGTGGTTGCATAGCAGGTTGCATATATGGATTTGCTGTTGGCATTGCTGCTGCCTGCATTCCTGTTGCTGCTTGCATTGAAGCCTGTGGATTTGTATAAATCTTAATACAAGAATTTACAAAATTAGTAGTTTCTGATGTCCATGCATGATATTCATATGGTTCAAGAGAAGGACAATTTTCTTTAAGATAATTAAGAACAAGTGGTTTAACATCAGGATTCTGTGCAATAACTTCCTGTGTAATAACTTGCCAATTTTCCTGTCCTTGAGCATTCTTAACCTGAATACGAAGAGCACCATCCTGTGGTTGAAGATCAATAAACTGAGAATCATCAAAATTATTGAAATTTGATACCAACTTACACTTTACATAGAAAGGACGACCAACAAACATATTAAATGGATTTCTTGGCGTACCCATTGGTGGATTCATTTCATTATAAATCTTCTCATGGATCTTAATACCATAACGCCAAACAAGAATCTTTCCAACTAATTGAGGCTCTGCCTTACATGAAAGAATCTGAATAAGCGATGCATAACGCTGACGACGTGAAAAATGCTTTGAATTTTCCTTAAGAACTGGATTATCACTATTGCGAAGTGCAAAGAATGTGTCCTGAAGAATATCCGGTTGACCAACTGTAGATGGACAATCAACCTCCATCTGTACATTTGTCAAAGGATTCTTAAGGAATACTGTATTCTTTGAAACGATAGATTTATTAGAAGGATCTTCTGGATTTGGAATAAAGCGAATTACTGCATCATAAACCTGTCCCTGACCCTTCTTTGCTGCTGGTTTCCATTCAGTAATTTGCTGTTGCTCTACCTAAATTGTAGGAGCTGCGTTAAATAATTCATCGAGTAAATCTTTAGCCATAACTTTAAATACTTTAATTTTTCTTTTTGTTAAATTTTTAAAACTTTAATTACTTTAAATCTTTTGTGCACTTAAACTTAAAAAATAAATAAATCTTAAAATATTATAAATTGAACTAAACACTCTTTGATTCATTTAATCATCGTGTTTCGTTCTAATTTATATTTTATATATTATTTATCTAAAATTGTTTATAAAAAATCTAAAATATATATAAAAATATATTTTTTATTTATGTCAAATCAAGAATTAATAGAATATTTAACTGATAATAGCGGAGAATATAATAAACGTATAAACAGAAAATACTTAGAAACTCATGATTTAAACATATTACATATATTATATAATGTATATGATGATCTGTCTGAAAAAACACCTGTATATGAAATATATTACCGGTTAAAAAATAATTTAAAAAAACGTCCAGTATGTATTATTTGTGGAAAACCAGTAAAATATACTTCTGGTCATTATGCAAAATTTTGTAGTAAAGAATGTCAATATTCAGATTTAGGTAAAAAAATAACAAAAGAAATAAAAATAAAATCAAATTTAGAAAAGTATGGAGTTGAACATACGTCTCAATTAAAAGAAGTAACAGATAAACGTACAAAAAGTCGAGCAGATCACGTTGATAAAATACAATAGCATGTTCGCGAATCATTATATAAAAAATATGGAGCATATGATGTTATGCATATTCCTCATATTTTATAGAAAATAAAAGATACAAATTTAAAAAAATTTGGTGTTGAATTTCCGTTACAATAGTTAAAAAAAGAAAATGGTGAAATTTATTAGAAAATTTCACAAACATGTATTAATAAATTTGATGTAGATTCTCCATTAAAGAATAAAGAAGTTAGAGAAAAAATTAAACAAACCAATATATAGAAATACGGTGTTGATAATCCATTAAAAAATAAAGAGATTAGAGAAAAAATCAAACAAACAAATATATAGAAATATGGTGTTGATAATCCATTAAAAAATAAAGAGATATGGAAAAAATCACAAGATAATAGACAAATATCTTCAAAATCAAAATTAGAAAATAATTTTTTAAATTATTTAAAATTAAAATATGAATCAGATGATATTATTACTTAGTATAAATCTAAAGAATATCCATATTATTGTGATTTTTATATAAAATCAATTAACCTATATATAGAAATTCAAGGTCATTGGACTCATAATGATCATCCATTTGATATTAATAATTTAAATGACTAGTTAATAATGGATATATGGCGTACCAAATCATTATCTGACAAATATTATAAAAATGCTTTAAATACATGGACGATAAAAGATGTAGAAAAGCGAAATACTGCTATATAGAATAATCTAAATTATTTAGAAATATTTGGGAAAACAGATTTAAATAAGTATATAGATATATTTGAAAACTATATTAAAAATATGGAGAATAATACATAATTATTCTCCATATTTTATTAAAATTCAATAATACTATTAAATATATCAGGAAGATATTCCTTATATTCTGTTTTACCATTATTTACATTAATAAGTTCCTTATTTGTTAATAATGACATATAAAATGCCTATAGAAATAAATCATATTCTTTATTAATAAGTTCTTTATTTGAATTTGATAATGATAAATTATCTTCATGTTCTAACAAAAATTGTGGATCACCAATTAATACATATAGAAATATGTTTTCTTTACCAAATATTTTAGAAATTTTATAATCCATTACAATATTATCCTCTGTTATTTCTTGATATGTTCTATTTCTATATAATGGACCATAAACATATTCAGAAATCCAGCCTCTATCTAATATGATGTAATCATACATATCAGAATTATATAATGTATTAAGTTGTTTTACTAATATATCTGTATAATACATATGTGAATAATGTGGAATATCTTCTTTCTTTATTTCCTTCGGTGGTTTTTCAAGATGAATAATATTCACATTCATATCTAACTAATCCTACAAAACCGATGTGATTCTGTTAATTAATGTAGTTTTACCGGTATTATCCATACCGTCTATTATAACAAGTTTTGTATCTTTCTATCTCATATTTTTATGAAAAATAATAATTTATACGTATATTGTCTGATGATATATAACCATAAATTTCATCTACTAATCGATGAATAATTACAATTTCATCATTTAATGTTTGAATATCATTGAACGGTTCATCAAATAATGAATCTATGTTTTCTTCATAATCATAACCTTCTGTATCATAATCTGTGTAATCTGACATTTCATTTACTTCTGGTTCTGATTCAACTTCTGGTTCTGTGTCTTCACCATTTAATTTACTATATATTTTATCTATTTTTTTATCTATAGTCTTAAGTTGATCATTAAGAATTGTTGTCTTAATCTTATTCTTGAAATTCTCAATCTCTCTATTATAAATAGAGTAGAGTTCTGATAATAAAACATATGTTCTATTATAGATATACTTGTCATCTAAACATAATTCTTTCCTTGTTTCTTCAGAACAATCTTCTGGAATACCTCTATTAATGATATTATATGTATCTTCATACCATCTTGAAAGATAAACATCTCTGATTGAACCGCCATTATCACAATATTCAGAAATCTTTTTAACTTCTTCTTGTTTTCCCTTATTATCTGAAATAATTTCAAATTTATCTGTATGTGAATGAGGATTATTTAATACCCAATATTTTACCAAATGCCATTTATAATCGCATGTTTTCATTTTCTCCCAATATTCCGGAATACCATCAATTTCATGTGCAATATGAAATTTTCTATATGGATATTCATTATCTGAATTAACTCTATAAACATCATATGGTAATAATGTTTTCTTATCTATCTTATTTAAACTTTCTTCATTCCATACATATCCTTTTACACATGGTAATTTTACCTCTATAACTCTTGTCACGTATGTACTCATTGTATTTAAATATAATTTTTCTATATTTTATATAGAAAGAAATAGGTATTGTTTGAAAACAATATTTTAAATAATAAATATATTAGTAAAAAATAAATAAAATTTATTATGAATAAAAATCGCAAACGCGCATTATATGAATCTATAATGAAAGATGTTTCAAAAACAATAAAAAGAAAGATTAACGAAAATGTTGAAGATTTTGAAGCTGAAGAATTACTTAATACATTAACAGATGATGATGTATTCTATATAATGCATGATGAAACGGCCCGTAAACTTCGTAATCAAGTAACTGATAGAGGACAATGTTTTACAATCGATGGTATGGTTGTTTTTGTTCCTTCTATTGATGATCAATATTTCTATGTTCAGCTTAATGAACAATTAATTAAAATGGGTGATTATAATTTCTTTACTGTTGCAACATGTGCATCAGATGGAGATGACCTTATTGGAAATATTCGTATGTATTGTAATGATTTACTTTAATTAATAATTAAATAAGGAGATTAATAAAATTAGTCTCCTTATTTTCATTTTAAATAAATATTTAAAACATATATTTCTCTTAATCATGGAAATTAATGAAGTAAATACTATTATAGATAAAATATATCCAAATCAAATAAACCTGAAATCTTTTAATTTTAAAAAAGAATTGAATCCTAAAATATGGAAAAATGGAAAATTAAAAGATAACATAAGAAAGCGCTTAATAAAAATAGCTAAAGAATTTATTGATTCTACTGAATTAGATTTCATTCCTATAGATATTGTTATCGTTGGCTCTATTGCATCATTCAATTGGTCAAAATATTCTGATATTGATTTACATATAATTACAGATTTCAAATAGTTAAATGATAATGTAGATTTAGTAAAAAATTATTTATATGCAAAAAAATGTGAATGGAATAATAAACATAATAATATAAAAATATATGGTTATGACGTAGAATTATATGCATAGGATATATCAGAACAAAATGAAAGTAATGGTATATATTCTGTTAAATATAGTCATTGGTTAAAAATTCCTGCATATAAACATAAAAAATTAGATAAAGATGCGATAAAAGAAATTGCTTCTATGTATATTAATAAAATAGAATATTATAACAGAAAATATGATGAATTAAATAGTGATAAATCTATTTTATTATTATAGTCTAAAGTTGATTATTTATATGATTCTATTATATAGGGTAGAAAAAAATCATTACCAATTGATGGTGAACAAGCAACTGGAAATATTGTATTTAAAGTACTAAGAAGAAGTGGACATTTAGAAATGTTAAATAATCTAAAAACAAAAATATTTGACAGATTGAATTCTATTGAAGAAACATTTAAAGTTGATGATGATAAATTAATAATATAAAAATAAAAAGAGTTATGTAAACTAAGACATAGTATTACATAACTCTTTTATCAATTTATAACATCTTTATTTTTTAATTTATTATATTGTTTTAATAATTTATTTTTTAAATTATTATCTGTTATATTTGATAAAAAATCATTAAATTTATCTTCATGTATAAAACCATAACCATTTATAGATTTATGCTTTCCAGAACATACATATGTTATATCACTATAATATTTTATATTTAATGCTTCACCTGCCAACCTTTGACATAAATATATCCCTATTATTTCTGTATATTCTTTATTAAATGCAATTAATGTTTTACCATTCATAGATAATTTTTTAATACGTAATTCTTTCAAATTTTTCAAAAAATTATTACGTGCATCTAAATCTAAATAAGTTTCCATATACATAAATACAAGTTTATTAGCATGAGCAATATTACCTTTACATACATTTACTATTCCACTGCTTGATACACCCGTTTTTCTCTATGCATCTGCTAAACTTTCATAAGTATCAATAATTTTTAACTTATTATTCTCATATAATATCTAAACAATAGGTTTTCTTTGTATTTCTCCATTTTTCATAGGAGGTTTATATTTAGATTTAAATTGTTTCATATATTCAGGGTTCTTATACTATTCTAAATATAACCATTTATATCCACCAACAGTTATTACCCTATTTGCAAGAGATTCATTAACACATTTACGTTTTACAAATATCTCTGCTTCTTTTATTGAATTAAATGTATGCTTTAATTTTAATGTATATGGATCTAATGCAACAACAGGGCGTTTTTTTAATTCAGTTATAATATATGGTTTATCATAATTATATAACATCATATAAGAATACATCAATGGTAATTTATAGTTATCAAATTTATGAATATAATATAATAATTTATGAGCTAATTTATGTTCTTTATGTGTTAAATATACTAAATTATCTTTATTATTAGTGCCACCCATACATTTAGGAAGAATATGATGCGTTATCATATCTTTCAACCCATATTGTTCAGATAATTCATATAGCACATTATATTCTTCCTATGTCTTTGGTTTTCCATGCTTATAACCTGTTGGTCTTGGACGCTATTTCGCTTTTTCAATTAACTAATCATATTTCTACTAATAATCCATATAGTTTATCAAATAAATATTTTTAACTTGTTCTAATAACATTATAACACCAAGCACAGTTTAAGAAGTCTATGTAAACCTGCGAATTTCCATTACTTTCTATTCGTAATCGCACTGTTCCCTTATCATAATCCTGATCAATAACATAGAATGTTACTTGTCTACCTCCTTTATTATCAGTAAAAGCATCACCTGTTTTATAAACCTTATATATCTGTGTCTTTGGACTATAAATTGTTATAACATCGGTATTAAGATTAATTGTTAAAACCATATCAGATGATTGCCAATCACCCCAGTAGTATTTACCATTATAAATCTTTGCTTCTGCAAATGATGTTGTTTTATAATATTGAATTTGTGCATGTGAAAAAGTTACAAATCCAAATATCATTAAAAAAATAAAAATAAATTTCTTCATAATAAAATTAATTAAAAAATTAGAAGCTTAGATGGGAATCGAACCCATAAAGTTTTTTAATAACTTACCACACTTATTCACATAAGCAATACTTGAGTAAACTAGCAGCTAATTTATATTTGACTACTGACTTTTACTCACACTACTGTTAACCATTTTTCATTTTTAAGTATTTTGTGGTCTGAACTTTTTTTACCATATTTAAGTATGCGCGCTCCTTATTGTAATACCTAATGCTCAATGATTAGGTGATAGTCTGCAAATTAACTATACTTCGTGTACTTAAACGTAGGCATCTCCTATAAAGTCTCATCACAATTTATGCTGTAACACTACAATTTACATTTAAAATAGATTCACGTTCTATTACAATTTAGTGGAATATAATATATTATCAAAAATAGATTATATTCATTAGGGAGATTTTTATCACTATGTATTTCTAACATGTGTAAATACTTTTTAAACTTATTCCAAATCTAAGCTTAACCATAATTCATATATTATATATTGTTAATATATCAATGTTTACTAAATAAAGACAAAAACCTTTTAATTAATGAATTATTAGATTTATTTAGATTATTATCTGTTTTAATTACACTAATTATATTTGATATATTTGTACCTATTAGCATATCTTGACCATCAATTTTTAATGTTATATTATTATACATAATACCTTGATATGTATTATTATCATTTAAAAATGGTATTAATGCTTTACTATACTTATTTTCTTCTTTATTTACATTTTTCTGATAATTAATATATGCATTACTTTCTAGTTTAACAATCAATGCATCCTTATCACTTATATTGGTTCTTACTTTATCTCCTATATGTAAGTCTTCAATTTTTAACATAATTTTTAATAAAAATAATTTCTTTTAATAAAGATTCAGTTAAACAGGAAATATATAATTCTTTATTTGAATCATCTAACCAATTTACTATAGCTTTATTTATATAAGATATAATGTCTAATATTTTATCTTTATGTCGTTTATCATTTAAGTATTCTTTTAATACATTAAATATTACGATATTATCATATTTATAATTCTTACTGAATACGAAATCGATTAATGTTTCAAATGAATTAGTATCTGTAAATGTTGCTGTTTCTCCTAATATAAATTTAATAATTTCGTTAATATCATTTGTAATAAATTTATCATCTTCCTTTACTGTAACAGGATTCTTCAATAACCCTCTTTTACCTTTATATGTTTTATGTCGTAAAAATAAGCCTTTATCATATGTTAATGTATATTTCCAGAAATCAGTTAATACATGATCATCATTATATACATCAGGTATATTAGTAGGAATAAAGCTTGCTAAATCAATTAACAAATTTGTTCTATATAAACCTTTAAAGTTTGATTCATTATTTCTGTAGTCTGGTGAATGATACATGAATTTTGAATATTCTATATCATTAGAAAACATTAAATCTACCTGAACAATATCACTAACCCACTTAACACCAAAAGAAATGATATGTAAACCAGAACTAACTTTTATTTGAGGTTTATTATCAGAAAACACTGGACAAATATTATTACGAATACAATTTTCTATTGCATTAATATTGTTATCAGAGAATTCAAGCTCAACCGCAATATCAATATCACCTGAATAATCATCATCTTTTTTCTTCCCTGTTGAACCTAATGTGCATGCATTAAAATTCATTATATTTCCATCAGTATCTTTACAATTATGTGTTAAATTATCTATTACCATACTTGCTATATATACTGCATCAAAATTTCTAACAGGCACAGAGCCTTTAATTGCCATACCACTCATATTATAATTTAATTAAATATATTCATATTTTGTAATTTATAATAAACTTAATGCAAAAAGTCTTTTATAATAATAAAGAAAAAATAAATTTTAGTTAACTTATATATGAATATAAATTTAATTGTTGCTGTAGATAAAAACACACATGGTATAGGTAAAAACGGCAGAATTCCTTGGAATAATAAAGATGATATGAAATGGTTTAAAAATGTAACAACAGGAGATGGAAATAATTCTGTTATTATGGGTAGAACCACATATGAATCAATAGGAAAACCATTACCGAATAGAATTAATATTGTAATTACACATAAAGATATTGATATTGATGGTTGTATAGTATGCCATTCTATTGAAGATGCTATCAGTTATTCAAAAGAAATTAAAATGGATTCTGCATTCATTATTGGTGGTGGATCTATTTATAAAGAAGCAATTAACAAAGATCTTATTGATATTTTATATATTGATTTTTTAAATACAGGTTTATCTGATGAAGATTTTGATACATATTTTGAATTTCCTCCTGTTGAACAAACATATCGTACATGTGAAAATTTAACTGATTATAATTCGAACTCAAATATTAATCCGGTTATTTCATACAGAGAACGTACATTTGTTACAACTGATTATGATTATTTGTCATTAATGAATAAGATTATTAAAAATGGAAAAACAAAACATACACGTGCAGGTGAAACATTATCTATTTTCGGTGAAATGCTTTCATTTGATTTAAGGAAAGGTTTACCTATTCTCACAACAAAGAAAGTATATTCAAAAGGTTGTATTCATGAATTGTTATGGATTTTACATGGTGATACAAATATAAAGTATCTTGTTGAAAATAATACTCATATCTGGGATGATGATGCATACAGATATTATTTGCAGAAATTTGAATCTGATAAAGATGTAAAGACAACAAAAGAACAGTTTATTAACCGTGTAATTAAACAGGATATTATTCATTATGTTGAAGATGGTGATATGAATAGTAAAATATATACATTTGGTGATCTTGGACCTGTATATGGAAAACAATGGGTTAATTGGAATGGTATTAACCAGGTTAAAGAACTTATTCATAAATTGAAAACAAATCCAGATGACAGACGTTTAATGATTTCTGCATGGAATGTCGGTGAAATTAAAGATATGGCATTACCTCCTTGCCATTACTTATCACAATGGTATGTAACTGAAATGAATAACTATGAAAGAAATGAAGAATATCATAAAAGATATAATATCAATGTAGATGATAATAAACTTTTATCTGATGAAGAATTAGATAAATTAGGAATTCCACATCAATATTTAAGCTGTATGTGGATGCAGAGATCTGTTGATACATGTTTAGGATTACCATATGATTTATTGAGTTATTCTATATTAACTCATCTTATTGCGCAGATTTGTAATATGGTTCCTTATGAAGTTAAATGTTCACTTGGTGATTGTCATATATATAAGAATCAGTTATCTGGTGCACTTAAACAAATTCAGAGAAATCCATTTAAATATAAACCTGCACAAATTGTGCTTAATAAAGAAATTAAAGATATTAATGATTTTAAATATGATGATATTAAAATTGTAAATTATAATTCATATTCAACAGTTAAATATCCTCTTTCTGTTGGACTTTAAAAAATAAAGGTTGAAACATTTCGGAATGTTTCAACCTTTTTATATTTAAATATATATTATACTTCTAAAGCTAAGAAACCTAAGACATAGCACTAGTCGAACTTACTGTAGTAGCTGCTGACGTCACCAAAATTGATAAGGACAAGGTACTCACCGTTACTCGAGTACTCTCTACTACTCCAATAACTGAGGTCATAGAAACCACTACCTTTTATAGCAGTTCGTTTTTCGTTTATAGCTGTTTTGTTTGCATAAATCTAATATAATTCACCTGGCATAGGTAAGTACCAGTCACCTGATTTTGTACCAGGTGTTGAATATGCAACACAGCAACATGCAGGCGCACAATAACCAGTATCTTTACTATTTGTAATAGATTTACCGCATATATTCTAATCCTAGTTTATTGCTTTAGATAAACACTATTGTGTATTCCATTTACCACCTATATATGCTGTCTTATCTGTTCCACCTTTTACATTACCTATTGTAACACCATAATTACCAAAGTACATAGTCTGTTTATCTTTATTTCCAGTTGTTGGTGTATTATAATTCATATAATTTAAAGAAACGAATCTAGCTGTTTTAACAGCACCTTCAGAATCATCACCATTTTTGAAATTTTCTGTAACTTCAGGAATTACGCAAATTGCAATAGGTGTGTTATTAACACTGTTTGTCTATGCATCAAGTGTTAACTTTCCATCTGCAGTTGAATAAAGAATATCTGCAACAGCAGGTGTCTTTTTACTAGATGAAGCATCTAATTTAACCGGTTCCATATTTACTGAACCCAACATCAAACAATTAGGTCCTGGGTGTCTCTAATCGTATATAGTTACATCCTCAATTCCTTGTGCGGTTTTTACACCAAATACAAATGCACCATCTCTATGCTTAATTGATGCTACTGATGAATCTAATGCAGATTTATTATCAAATACGTTTAAATATTTCATAAATAATATATTTTTTATTTATATTTATACTAACAATTACTAACTTTTATGGAATCTTATAACTTTATAAACATAGCTAAATAGATATTTCATAATTAAATAAATTTTCATAAATCTTAATATTTTTATCAATTTTTTATCAATTTAATCCAATTTTATTATAAATTTTGATGAAATTTTTCAACCAGTATAATATGAAAAAGAAGATTAAACATCCGTTTGTTTAATCTCCCATATATTTTACTTCTATGCTGGAACTTCTAAAGCTAAGAAACCTAAGACAGTGAGGTTGGGGCTCTTACTGGTGTATTTGATGTCACCATTACTGAGAATGACACCGTACTCATAGTTACTTGAGTTCTCTCTACTACTCCAATAACTGCCGTCACGGAAACCACTACCTTTTATAGCAGTTCTCTTTTCATTTATAGCTGTTTTATTTGCATAAATCTGATATAATTCACCTGGCATAGGTAAGTACCAGTCACCAGATTTTGTACCAGGTGTTGAATATGCAACACAACAACATGCTGCAGGAGAGTAACCAGTACCTGAATTATTTGTTACTCCATCACATATAACATCTTGATTTGTAGCTTTAGATAAGCACTATTGTGTGTTCCACTTGCCACCTATATATGATGCCTTATCAGTTCCACCTTTTACATTACCTATTGTTGTACCAAAATTACCAAAGTAAATACCTTGAACACCTTTATTTCCGGTTGTAGGTGTGTTATAATTCATGTAATTTAAAGAAACAAATCTAGCTGTTTTAACAGCACCTTCAGAATCATCACCATTCTTAAAATTCTCTATTACTTCAGGAATTACGCAAATAGCAATAGGAGTGTTATTAACACTGTTTGTCTATGAATCAAGTGTTAATTTTCCATCTACAGTTGAATAAAGAACATCTGCTACAGCAGGTGTCTTCTTTGTTGATGATGAATCTAACTTAACGGGTGTCATATTTACTGGACTTAACTTCAAACAATTTGCACCAGGGTGTCTCTAATCATATATAGTCACATCCTAAATTCCTTTTGCGGTTGTTACACCAAATACAAATGCACCATCTCTATGCTTAATTGATGCTACTGATGAATCTAATGCAGATTTATCATTAAATACATTCAAATATTTCATAATATTTTTAAAAAATTATAATTTTAATATTTATACGTATATTCATAAAAAACTTGCATCTTAATAAACATAACTTAATTATTATAAATAAAACATTCCTTTTTATTTAATATTAATAATTTTATTAATTTTATATCAATTTAATCCAATTTTCTTTAGTTTTTCATATAAATTTTGATAAAAATTTTCAACCAGTATAATAATCTTGAATTACCATTTTCATCTATAATTTCATTAAAATAATCAGAATATTTTTCAACAATTTGTTTTACATATTTACTTTCATTATTTTTATAAATTAAATATTGTGCATCAACTTCTTGCTTTGCATTTCTTGGACAATTAGTCTTTGTATAATGAGAACATTCCCAATCAATAATAGTTGCTTCATAATCATAATTATCACATTTATGATATTTTCCCATTTGTAAAAAATAATATTCTGGATGATGTTTATTATGAAATCTATGGAATTTCTGTAATGTTTTATATGGTAAAATTAATTTAAGGAAAGGTTTTTCTATATCATGAAACAGATATTTAAATTTCCAGCATTTTTGATTTAATGCAACCATATTAAATGAACACCAGTGTGCAAACCAATATTTAAATGAACTTCGTTCTGTTTTATCAAACATAGTTTTATATTTTATTTTTAAAAATTAAAAGGAAGATTCCAAATATATTACAATATTAGAATCTTCCTTTTATTATAAGTTAATAAACATTTTCATTTGTTATATCAGATAATTTAGCATCTGTTACAACAATATAAATTTTAGAATTAATTTCTTGTTCTGGATCCTCTATGAAATCATATCTAATTACTTTATATGGAATTAAATTTGTTTGTGTTTCATTTGGACACCATATAATTGAATCTTGATTAGGAAGAGTATCAACATGAAAATCACAGATATGTATAATATCTGGTATATCATTATCTTCTGTTACTTTATATTTAATAATACATATATTTGTCTTATTTTGTAGACTTATATTATTATCAATAACTTCTTTTTCTATTTCTTCTTCCTATTCTAATTCAGTTTTTTTATTATTAAATAGTTGTTTAAAAATATTCATTTAATTAATCAACTGGTTCCCAAAGGATACTTTGTTTATTTTGATCTTCAATAATTTCCATAAGATGTCTTGCATGTTTGAAGTCAAGATTTGCAATAAATGAAACAATCTTATCCATTTCTTCAATAGGCATTCTATCATATTTCTGTTCAATATATTTAACCAAATCAATAAGCTTAATCTGATCATTATTTGAATTCTTTAAAATAGTTGCATATGGAAGTGTATCAACAGTTTCATGGAAAAGTTGCATGAACTTATTTGTACATTTGATAAGTTTTTCATATGACTTTGTTTCTGGTTCTGGCATATCTGAATCATCATCCATAACAATCATTTCTGGATCAATAGTATTATCTAATTTTGCAGACTTTACTTCTTCTGCTTCAATGATTTTATCTTTACTCATTTTCTTTATATTATTTAGATTTTTGGTATATTAAAATTTGTGGTTGGTATATTAGGTGGTTGATAACTGTTTGTTATACTTGATGGATTACTCATTTGATTTTTTAAATCATTCATATTATAACGACTTTGCATATTATTCATTTGTTTTTCCATACGCTGATTTTCTTCTTTATTTTGTTTTTCTTGTTCTTCCATATTTTCTTTATAAACATCTAATATATCAAGAATTTCAAAGAAAGACATTTCTTTAATATCTTGAAAACTTAGATTCATTTCCTTTGAAAGAACATAAACAATATGCATTAAATCATCATATGGAATTTTAAATAATCTGTGAATATCAGAGAAATCTGTACATTCCCAATATAATCCCCATATATCTGTATTCTTTAAAAATTTATAATTCCAAGAATTAAAAATCGAATTCCTCGTCCAAATTGATGTTGAATATCGCTTTGATTCCGCCTTGAAAGTTGAGCGGTGTTTCTGCCTCCGCGCCGCTTTCATCAATATACATTAATTTTGGTGTAATAGCTTCCTGAAGAATACTCTTAACTTTTGAAACAAGTGACCATTCATAAGGTCCCCAATTCATAGTATCACGAAGAATAGATGCATAACTTGAATCATTCAACTTTCTATAATCAGGAATAAGCATAGGTGCAATTGTAATAAAATCCTGGTCAAACTGCTCCTGACGCTGTTGCTTCTTTCTCATATAATCTTTCAACCACTGAGTAACACCAACGCATGGCATGTAAATATCAATAGAACCAACCTGTGGATTTTTAACAGGGAATGTAAAACAACGCTTTTCTGGATTATAATATCTCATCATCTTATCACTAATATCAATGAATGTAATATCATCCTTATGAACTGCAATATCTTTATTCTCTGAAATCTTAATCTTCAATTCATTATTTCCTTCTGTAAAAGTAAAATCACGAATTGCAAGAATAATATAAAATCTGTCAATTTCCTTAAGGTCTTTCCATGTTGCCTGACCAGTTGGAAATGAAATCTTCATACAACGTTCAATGATATAACTTAATGCATCATCAATTGCACTTACATCTGTTTCATCTGTCATAGACCAGTGTCTAATATCACCACCTGATGCTGCACGTACAAAAATTCGTGTTCCTTCTGGATAGAAAATACCACCAGTTGGAAGAGACTCTAATGGTAATTCAAGAAATCCCATACCACTGTCATGAATTTCTTTCTTTAATTCATCCTGACGTATTGCATGTGCTTCTCTCATACTTGGTCGTGCTTTTGCATCTGCAACTTGCTCTGCAAAATGTTCCTGTGCAGTTTGTACATTTTCTACACTTGGTGCTTTTCTTGTGTTTGCTTTTGTCTTTCCTTGTTCAATCTCTGCAAGATGTGCTGCACCTTCTGCTGTCTATGCATACTGTGCAAGAACATCTTCTACTGTATGTTTCTAATCTGACATAATTTCGAAATTATTGTTTGTTTTATTTTATACTAAATTATTTAACTTTTGTTTACTTTATTTTATTAAGAGTAATATTCTACTTTTCCTTCATAAAGAGTTGATTGATTTGAATCATTATTATCACTATCTGTTACTATTGCAAAATATCTATCTGTTGATGATACATTCATAATTCTCTTAACATTTTCTTCTGATATATAAAATACTATCTATCCTATTCCTAAATTAAGTGCATTACTATCTGCATTTGGTTTAATCTTTACTTTATTACCGTCATTAGATGGAAATACAAGATAGTATCTATATGGACCTGTTAAATCATATGGAATTCGTATATTATCTTCATTTAAATTATATAATCTGAATACATAATTTGTAGACGAATGTTTTAATTTTAATGTCATCTAACCTTGTGTATAGATATTACTATCATTCATATCTTTAATTGTGATATTTGTTGCATCATAGTAACTTCTTATAATCTTTGGTTGTGCTTCTTTATATGTTACTGTTTGTTTAACATCTTCTTTCTTTATTTGATTAACAACTTTATATGTTACAATACTATTTATAACTGATTTTCTTGAAGAATACCTTATAACTGATTGTTGAGGTATAGTCATTGTTGCAGTTCTAATAGCTTCAACACTTGTTAATCTGTTTATTAATCTACATGTATATGAAATACAAATAGATTTACAATACATATTATTTCTTATTTGTGGTTTAGGTGTATATTTACATTTCCAAAATGAACCTTCTATATCTTTATTATGTTTTGAATAATCGATTATATTAGTAAAACTTTCAATTGACTCTATTGCATCAGTTTCTCCATCACTTTCTAATAATCTTGTATTTGGAACATAATTATATGTAACTGCAACTTCATTATAAATAATCCATTTTGCTGCATCATTACCATATGTCTATACAAATGAATCAATATCTGTATTAGATAAATTATCATAAAAAGCTTCAGAAACCAATGGAATCTCATTATTTTCTATTCTTCTCATAATGTCATCTGAAAGTTCGACTACATTATTTCCTTCACCATATACCGGATAATATACAATTTCTTTATTATCAGTATCTTCATATATTCTTACATTGAAGTAATCAGAATTCGATTTATATTTTATAGCAATCTGATTTATTGGATCTTGATGAAATGTGCTTGCATAAATATTAGGATCTGTTGATGTAAGATTACCTTCTGAAACTGTTGCAAAATTTATAATTAATGTAGGGTCACTCAATATCTCATATTCTAATGTACGTTGTGTATTATCATTTGGTATTTTTCCATAATTTAGTATATGATCATTTTCATCTTTAATTAATTCACCATGTCCATATTTACTTTCTACTGATAATTTTAAATGATTTAATGACATATAATATGCAGATGGTACTAAAAATTCTATATATCTATCATAAAAACAACCATTCTGATATATTGGAGATTTATGCCATTTAACAACATTATGAAGAATCAAACATTCTTTAGGGAAAAATATATCAAGAAGATAAAAATCTGTATAATCAAATGATAATTTTTCAACCTCAGTTTGTTTTGCATTGTTCTAATATGCAGACTATACTGCAGTTGGATTATCATTTGTAGTTGCAACATTATTATCATCTATCAATATATATTCTGTTTCGAATATAGGATTATGATATTCATCATACATTTTATATGTATTACTATTAGGGTACATTTTCTAAGAAGGTGTTAAATATCTTGCATTCGTTTTTACTTGTAATGTTATACCAGCTAATCTATCTAATGTAAAACCATATATAAAATGTAATCTGATTTTATCATAATGCATTTTACCACCTTTATGTTCTGTAAATGTATCAACATTATCTTTAATATTCAATAAAGATTCGTTACTATATACTTTACTACCATTTTTATCTATTACATGTTTATCTAATATTGAACTATCAACATTTAATGTATTTTGTTTTGTTAATCCAACAAATGTATATTCTGACATTGATTCATCTGGAAACTTAATAAAATACTAAGCATTAGAATATCTTTCATCATCTATATCCTATGGTTTTTCTGTATAATATACATTACCATCTTTACCTATATATACTGTATAATCTGTTGTTTTTTCATCAGGTGTATCATTTGCATCATACTAATTAGCTACATATTCTAACATTATCTGATTAGTCACCTAATAAAACTTTGATAATTCTGCCATCTTTCTTTATTACTTATTAATTGTAAATTATTTATTAAAGATATTTCACCATATCAATTTTAGAATTGAATTATTCCATATGAAATGCCAATACCTATATATGGTGTTAACTTTAAATCTTTACTTAAACCATATCCTATTGTAGGACCTATAGACCATTTTTTCTGTTTATAATATTTCTTCAAATATTTAAATTTTGACGGATCAAACATAACACCATCCATATTACTGATAGAAATATATGGATTATCTGTTCTACCTATTAATCTAATTCCTGATTTATCTTCAATAATATCTAATGTTAAATTTGTATTCATAGTAAATTGATCTATATGTGCAGAGAATGATGAAAAGTCTTTTCTGACATCTGTTCCACCAGTAACTGCATAATATCCTTTTGGTTCATCAATATGCCATTTTAAATTATATATAGAATCACCATGTATAATTGTATCAGACTATGCATATACAGTATCAATTTTTGTATGCATCTTTGTCTATGTAATTACCAAAGGATTATCTTTTAATGATTTTAATTCCTATGCTAATTCACAATTCTGATTTTGTAATTCTTTTATATTATCTACATAGATTTTTTTTGATACATATAAATTCTTTAATTTATTCTTGTAAATTTCTAATGAATCACTATTATATATTACCAGCGGTGGTTTAATTGATTTTGATTCATAATGTCGATATTTCATGTAACATACACATGAAATCATTACAAATAAGATAATAACATAATCTTTAAATGTTAATTTCTTATATAACCATATAAAAATATTTTTTATGCTATCTAATATCTTGGTTATCATAATGTTATAAATTATTTTTAAATTTACTAAAAATATTTCTCAAAAATGTAGACTTTTTCTCAAAACCTTAGTATAATAAATATGTTAGTATTTAAGGTTGAGATAGATATTATATATAATATGTAAAAAATTTAATTTTTAAGAAATAATTTTAAATATTTATTTTTATTATAATTTATATATAATTTTTAATAAATATTCTTTTTAAATATTAATATTATTTAGAATTTGTATAAATTAATATATGAATAATATTAATTATCAATTAGTTATAAATTATTTTTAATTGATTTAAAAAATAATTAAATAAAATGTAGACTTTTTTTGAAAACTGCAGTATAATAAATATGTTAGTATTTAAGGTTGAGATAGATATTATATATAATATGTAAAAAATTTAATTTATAAATCTAATTAAATATTGATTTTCTTTTGATTCTTTTCTTTTTGATTAAATAATTAATTTTTATTTTTTCTTTGGTTCTTTCTTTTTGAAAGTAGATTTTTTCAAAGATAAATATTATTGGAATATTTATATTCTTTTCAGAAATATAGAAATAATGAAAATATTATAATAGAAAAAGAGATATGTCATTCAAAAAACATATCTCTTTTTTCATACTTATTTCATTTCTTCTTTAATCTGCATCATTCGGAGATTAAATAAAATATCATTAAGTTTATTCTCATCAACAGAATCAGGAATAGTTGAATGTTTCATAATTTCATACATTTCTTCTTTTTCTTTATCTGCTAATTTAATTAATTCATCATATTCATATTTATGATTTCTAATATTCATGAGAAAATCATGATCTTCTGTTCTATAAAGATTCATTCCTTTTCCTGAAGCAATTTCCTTTGCCATATGAATAAGTCTAAAACTATGCATCATATTTTTTGCATCATAGTTTTTATTCAAATTTGATTCATAACGAACTGGATTTCTGTTCTGTTCCCATTCTTTATATTCTTTATATCTTCTACAATGATCCTGAAATCCATCTACATTATATGATATATAACAAAAAGGCATATCATTTTTATCATCGATGGAAGATAAACGAAGTTGTGTTGTATTTGAAACAATTTCAGTTGTTAATCCTCTATAATGAATAATTGGTTCATCCTCAATATTTGGAAATCTATAAATTCTATCAGGATTGAGTTTCTTTCTTGCATTAATTAAAAGCTCTCGATCTTCTGGATGCTCATTTAGATGTCTTCCATAATCATAATAACAACCATAAATATATTGCATATGATTTATATTACATAAACCACAATATTCTGTATGCAAACCATAATCATTTAGAAATGTTAAAATATTAGTTGAACCCTGACGTTTGAAAGTATATGTAAAATCAAGCGGTGTTTTTCTTTCTTTAATAGGATTTACAATTTTCTTATTAAGACCTCGTGCTTTATAGATTTGAGATTCTGCATACTTATAGAATGATATAAAACATTGTTTAGTCAAAAACATATCTCTATGCTCTCTAAGATATTTCATAATAGGATGAACTTCACCTATAATAAAATTATCATCTACAAATAAAGCTTCAAGAATATTTGGATTTGCCTTTACAAGCAATGATATAAATTTATTAAGTTCATACCATTTATTATCATTCTTTGAATCTGCGATTTCTTCTTTGTATGTATTATAACCAAGAAGTTCTTTAATTGAGCACATGTAAACTGCACCTGAATCTTTATCACTTTC